>Ga0116169_1001033_pt1 | contig 25324 bp, 30 predicted proteins | sample AD_UKC130_MetaG_FD_89796 | JGI IMG/M metagenome (GOLD analysis project Ga0116169, IMG submission 89796) | Active sludge microbial communities of municipal wastewater-treating anaerobic digesters from Canada - AD_UKC130_MetaG | ecosystem: Engineered > Bioreactor > Anaerobic > Digestate | place...
ACTATTAGTTGGAGATTCACAACATAGCTGGAATTAAGGCAGCGGCTTGCCTTTGTGCTGGATTAGGGGCAGATGTATTCATGATATACAAATATGGAGTGGGCAATTCAAAGTTTCCCATTCATGATCAGCGTTAATAACCATACTGTGAGCCATTGCCACAACAATACTAAGACACCTATAGATTAAAATGCCATTGAAAATTAAGAGGCTACGTCACTGACACCGACGAACAGGATACGCTGCCTTACTTCTGACCCTTTTATTCATTCTTATTGTATATCCTTTTTTATAATGTTATGATTTAAATCATCAAAAATGCATGCCAATACGATTAAAATGGAAACGATTAAAATGGAAAATTATCTAAATCATGTTTTTTTAGTCCAGTATAAAATAACCTTTCAACCAGAAGATGTTATAATAATGCCAACTTCCAATAAAGGCAACATTATAAGGGGTGCATTCGGAAGTACCCTCAGGCGTATATGCTGCACCGATTATCGGTCAGGGTCATGTGAGGGGTGTGAAACAAGGACTCAATGCCCATACCATTTAATATTTGATCCGGTGGAAATCATAGAGCAGAAAAGGATGAAAAATGTGCCCAGGGGTTATGTGGTTAAACCTCCCCTTGATACGGTTACAGAATATACAAAGGATAGACCTTTTGTATTCGATATGGTCCTTATAGGCAATATCATAAAGTATCTCCCCTGGATAATTGTGCCATTTAATCAGTTGGGAGCTATAGGTATAGGTAAAAACAGGGGCAGGTTCACCTTAGGCGATATCTATCTTGTATCTGATAGCTCTATTAAAAGGGCATAGGATGCCAAAACTCGTTTATTCACAAACCACGAAGACTATATTACAGGGCAGAGTATACTGAAACGGGCAGAGCAAATAAATCCAAACCGCATTACCATCGAGTTTTTGACCCCTACAAGGATTAAGTATAACCCAACGGGCAAAAAGGCAGGGAGCATCATCATAAGAGAACCCGAATTCCACCACATTATAAGAAGACTCATAGCAAGGGCAAGTATCCTCTCTCTTGCATATCTCGATAAACCCATGGACATGGATTTCGAGGGTATGGTAGCCCGCTCTATGGATATTAAAAGAAAAGACACGGATTTAACATGGGTTGAGGAAAAAAGGTATAGCAGGACAGGGATAGATAAAAAAGGCAGACATGCCATACACGACCAGAGCGGCTTTAAAGGAAAAATCACCTTTGAGGGGAATCTGAGTGAATTTCTTCCTCTCATTGTCCTCGGTGAGTATATACATGTGGGCGAAGATACAGTATTCGGTAACGGCTGGTACAGGGTAGTTTAAAAACCTCCCTTCATGATAAACCATACAATAAACCATTTCTTTCTGTTTCATTATAATTTTTGCCAGTAGACTTGACAACGTGCCTCAAATGGATTATTATCAGTAATAACTGAATAATCAGAATAATCATAATGAGGTGTATGAGATGGAAGACATAGGTTCAGAAAAGGGGTGTTGCAGTTGTGGAGGAGAGGGAAAAAGCATCTGCCGTATTGAGGCATTATTAAGTGTTGATGAGCGCGGGCAGATGGTCTTGCCCAAGGAGATAAGGGAGCGTGCAAACATAAAGGCAGGAGATAAGCTGGCGCTTATAAGCTGGGAAAGACAAAATGAAATCTGTTGCATGGTCCTTATAAAGGCGGATAGCTTGGGCGAGCAAATTAGGGAGTTTTTAGGGCCCATCATGAGGGATATGGCTTAAAGGTCTTATACGAGGTCAACTACAATGAAAACAGGCACAGACAATATATCAGATAAACAGGTTTTATTCCCTATGGCCCCGCCTGAGGTACATAAAGTTATAAAATCAAGTTCTGTCAGGTCACCTCGCATGGAACAGAGTTTTGTTGTAGGTTCAGTTGATGGGCCTTCTGGGAAAATCCCCCGGGTGTCATCAGAACTTACCTGGCGAGACCGCTTGGGTGCTGTAAAGGCGCGCTTTGGCATAGGAAGGATGCACTATACTGTAGATCCAGGCCTTTATGCCATCGGTATGCCGGATAAAAAATCCCCTGTTGTTGTTACAGCCAATTATAAGATGAGCTTTGACTCTATAAGATCAGCCCTTCATGGTCGCAATGCCTGGATACTTGTACTCGATACAAAGGGCATCAATATATGGTGTGCAGCTGGGGAAGGCACTTTTGGAACAGAGGAGCTTTTGCGCATGATTGAGGAAAGCGGATTGAAGGATATGGTGGTTCACCGTAATATTATCCTGCCCCAGCTTGGTGCCCCCGGGGTTTCTGCCCATCTTGTAAAAAGATACGCTGGTTTTAATGTCCATTATGGGCCTGTTTATGCCCGTGATGTTGGTGCCTATATAGATTCAGGTTTTAAGGCAACGGCAAAGATGAGGCGTAAGACATTTTCGTTTCTGGAGCGGGCTATCCTTATTCCTGTGGAGTTGGTATCGGTCATAAAGCCAGCCATGATTATCATCCCCATTATTCTTTTTATATGTGGTTTCGGGAGAGAGGCCAGGTTTATGCAAAATATTATAAACGAAGGGATTTTTGCCGTAACTGCCTTTCTTTCTGGAATCTTCTCAGGCGCTGTATTGACACCACTTCTCCTTCCATATATCCCAGGACGTGCCTTTACCACAAAGGGTATTCTTATAGCGCCTCTAATCTTTTTCTTACTGCTTTATACACGGGGTATAGATTTCAATAGATTACATGAGATTTTATTTCACCTTGCACTGCTATTTATAGCGATTTCTGCCTCGGCTTATCTGGCCATGAATTTTACCGGTGCCTCAACTTACACATCCCTGTCAGGGGTAAAGAAGGAGATGCGCTGGGCATTGCCTTTTGAGATTGCAGCTGGCCTTTGTGGTTTTACCCTTTTGGTTGTATCTCGATTTTTTTAAGGGGGAAGGAAATGAAGGGTCTTATATATTTAAAGGATGTGGTCACCTTGAAGCTGGATACCAGCAGGTGCATTGGTTGTGGTATGTGTATTGAAGTCTGTCCCCATGGGGTATTTGAGATGAATGGAAGATATGTCCGGATTAAGATGCAGGATGCATGTATTGAATGCGGTGCATGTAGCATTAATTGTCCTGCAAGTGCCATCACTGTGGATAGAGGCGTCGGATGTGCTGCTGCAGTGATTAATAGCATGCTAAATAGAAAAGATTCTGCCTGTTGTTGCAGTGCTGGTGACAGTTGTGCACCAGGAGGGAAGAAAAAAGTATCATGTTGTTAAAGGTCGTCTAAAGGCAAGGTTTACTGATTGCACCCGTTTTATCCTTGACATCATGTATACCCATTTTATATCATGGAAACATAATAACAGACTCTTTTTGAGGTATATGTGGCAGGAAAGCTTGCCTATGAGCGGTATCACTGGTTCCACGGACAGGTGGTCTCTGGCTTATACCCTAATGCCCGTAGCCTTTCAGAAAGGTTTAATATCTCCATAAAACAGGCCCAGCGTGATATTGAATTCATGCGGGACAGACTCGATGCACCCCTTGTCTATGATGGGGCAAGAAAGGGATATGCATACGAAAGATCAGGCTATGAACTACCTCCCATCTGGTTTACAGGCGATGAATTCATTGGATTCTGTCTGGCATTAAGGCTTGCAGTAGCAATTCCTGATGGCTCTTTGAAAAAGTCGCTACGCCACTTTATTGAAAAGTTTTACTCTGTGAGGTCATTCAGTGATGCCCCCTCCATAGAAGAGATAGACAGGCTTGTATCAATTAAAAATATCGAGTATTACAGGGTAAAGGAGGATGTATTCAAATCTGTGCTGGCCGGTCTTCTAAAGAAAAGGCCTTTAAAGATCATATATCACACACCCTATAAGCATGAACGGACAGAAAGGGTCATTATACCTCTGCACTTGCTTTGCTATATGGGAAACTGGCATATGATTGCTTACTGTACATTGAGAAATGAATTAAGGGACTTTGCCTTATCGAGGATTGTGAGTATCACAATCCATGAAGAGATGACTTTGGCTGATATCCCAGGTGATTTACCGCCAATAAAAGATTATCTCAGAAAAAATTTTGGTGTCATATCAGGAGGCAGTCAAAAGGAGGTGACGCTTAAATTTTCACCTGAAGTCTCTTCATGGGTTTGCCAGCAGATATGGCACGATTCCCAGAAAGTGGACTTCGATAAAGATGGAAGCCTGATTTTAAGCTTCCCTGTGTCTGGTTTTGAGGAAGTCATAAGGGAGATATTAAAATACGGTTCCCAGGTAGAGGTCATATCCCCTCCTCAACTTCGGGCAATGATTAAAGATGAAATAAAAAATATGCAAAAAATTTACATGTAGGACATCATTTGGGGGAGTGGTGGTTGTAAAATGATATTGCAGTAAAAAGAAGGATTGAAAAGAGGGGTTATATATGGACAGGAGAAGTTTTATAAAATCTATCTTTTCCTTACCCTTCTTTACCTTTTTCCTGCCCTTAAAAAAAGGGACTGAAAAGTCTAAAAATATCCTCCTGATAGAAACTGTTGTGGCAGGAATCAGATACTACGATGCAGAAAGGATATGGAATAGCCTTCATGTCGGCGAATCCCTTTTACTTAAAAGAGAGCCCCATAACCCTTACGATGAAAGGGCGATCGAGGTCTATCGGGGCAATGATAAATTAGGTTACATCCCGAGGAAAGACAATGGGGTAATCTCGCAGGTCCTGGACAGAAACGAAAAACTTGTTACACATATCTTTTGGCTTAAGAAAGACACAGACCCCTGGAACAGGATAGGAATCAGGGTTTATATGGAGGTTAATGTATGAAAAGCTATAGAAAGGAGCTCTGGTTTAATGTGCCCACAAGGAGGGCATTTATAAATATCACACCCCAGGTGGAAGAGTGTTTGAAGGAAAGCGGCATAAAAGAGGGTCTTGTGCTTGTAAATGCCATGCACATAACTGCATCGGTCTTCATAAACGACGACGAATCAGGGCTGCACGAGGATTACGAGAGATGGCTTGAAACCCTCGCCCCCCATGAACCTGTGAGTCAATACAAACACAACCGCACAGGTGAGGACAATGCCGATGCGCATCTTAAGAGACAGATAATGGGCAGGGAGGTGGTTGTGGCAGCAACCGATGGCAGGCTCGATTTCGGCCCCTGGGAACAGATATTTTATGGGGAGTTTGATGGGCGAAGAAAAAAGCGGGTGCTTGTGAAGATTATAGGGGAGTGAGAAGAAACAGTATATGGATATAAAAGACTTAAAAAGAAGGGTTTTTAGAATAGAAGGGGATATTAAGATGGATAATACGAGAAACTTAGAGGTAATTTTGGAGATGGTGATATCGCAGTTTTTGAGTGTGGATGAGTCGATCTGGGTGCAAAAGTTGCAACCGCGAAATGAAGGCTAAAATGACGGCAGCTGGAAAGGAGGTAGGCTAATGATTAACACATGGCAGTGGCTGGTTTGTTTTGATACCGACCGAATCAAACAATACCTGTTTTCCACAAACCGGCTAAAGGAGATCCGCGGCGGAAGCGCCTTGATTGCTCAACTTGACAGCGAAAGAATGAGGGAACTTGAGCAGCGCTACGAAACGGACAAAGTTGTTTACTCCGCTGGCGGTGGGGCGGCGGTTCTGGTGCCGACCGAGCAGGAGGCCCAGGCTCTAATTGCTGAAATCGAGCGTAATTTCCGAGCTCAAACGATCACGGCCTCCATCACCGGCATCTGCCTGCAGGTGGACACAACATCCCAAAAATTCGGAGCAGAGATGAGCCGGGCTGGGAGAGAACTGCGCCGGGCTAAAACAGCCAAAGCGGAACTGGTCAGTTTACCCGCAGAACCCTATATGCGCCTTTGCAGTTCCTGCGGGCAATACCCGGTAGCTCATCAGGCGCAGGATGGAAGTGGAGACTGGCTATGCCGGGCCTGCCATAAGAAGAGGGGGAAGGGCCGCGAAGAACGCATGGGCTTTTTTGCGGACTTTATCGAATGGACCCAGTCCGATGGTTGGACAAAAGAGATGTTACCTGAAGACCTGGACGCTATCGGCTCGGTTGCAACTCCGCCAGGGTATGTTGGCTTTATTGCCCTTGACGGCAACCACATCGGCGACCTGCTGGACAAGCCGGCTACACCTAAGGTTTATAAGGCATTCTCCGAGGGGCTCTGGAACCTCACAAAAGACCAGACGTTTGCAGCGCTCAAAAAGTATGGTTGGCCACGTGACGGAATTACTCCTTTTGAAATTGTCCTCATTGGTGGCGATGATGTCCTGTTGATCACAGTAGCGGATATCGCCCTTGATGTTGCTCTGGCGATTGCTGAAGGGTTCGAATATAATTCAGTAGCGCAGGTTTTGGCGCCGGCAGGGTTATCTGATGAACGAGAAAAACTGACAATGGCCGGCGGGGTGGTTCTGGCCCATGCTAACTTTCCCATCCCGGCTATGTATGCCCTGGCCGAGGCGCTGCAAAAGTCAGCAAAGAAGCTCAGCGCTGTGCAAAAGTACCAGACCGGCGCCATAGACTTTCAGGTCGTTTCGGGAAGCGACATGGATCTGGACGCGATGCGCCAGGGGGTTCCCCATCGTCGACCTTATGCGCTGGCAGATATGCGCAAGCTTCTCGACCATATTTATCAGATCAAGATCGCCGATATACCGACAAGTCAATTACAAGCAATGTATCAGGCCCTTTTCGAAGGTGAAATAAACGCCCAACTTGCCAGTATCGCTACACTGGGATATCTTGGTCGGAGTGGGGATAGAACACGATACGAGCGGCTGAGAGATTTTTTCAAGGATTTCGGCGTGCAGTTAGAAGGGCAACTGCCGCCCTGGGATGCCAACAAACGTTCGGCTCTCACCGACCTGGTGGAGTTGTATCCCTTCATTTCGATGAAAGGAGGGGAGGGATGACCCGTATGTATATTCAAATCAAGCCGCTTTTAATTGAAGTAGATGGTCCGCTGGCAGTGAACACCGGTTTTCGCCGCGGTCTCATACATCGCACCGTGGAGCGTGACGCCGATGGCCTGGCGTACATCCCTGCCTCTTCGCTAAAAGGACGTGTGCGTCGGGCATGTGAACAAATAGCCAAGCGGATTGGGTTGCAAGTATGCCACTCTCCACATCCTGGCGGGATGTGTTCGGCCCACACCAAACAAACTTGCCTGGTGTGCCGAATATTCGGGTCGCCTGGACGAACAAGCACGTTACATTGGCAAGATGCCCGACTGACCCAATCGTACAGGAAAGTTTTTAGTAATGCGGCATCGCGCCAGGCACAATTCTATTCACGAACGTATGCCCAATTGAGCCGCGCCCTGGGGATCGCTGCACCTGATCACCTTTTTACCAGCGAGTTCACCATTGAGAATTTGCGATTTGAATCAGCCATTACCGGCTGGTTGGATGTGACCCCCATTGCCGGCGAAAAAACAACCGGCGGCTATGAACTGCTGCTATTGCTGGCCGGCCTGAAAATGGTTAACACACTGGGAAGCAGCAGCAGTCGCGGGATAGGCCGCAGTTCAATCGAGCTACCTGGAGAGATAAAGATTGAAGACCTTGTCATCTCCACTAAAACCATCCTTGAGAATTTCGATCTGTTAGGAGAATTTGCCCAGGAGGTGCAAAATGACGCTTGAATTAACCCTAACCCTCCAACTCCATGCGCCTCTAACCTTACACCGAACTCGTACAGGTATCTAGTTTGTAGAAACATTGGATTACATCCCTGGGACAGCATTGCGCGGTGCCCTGGCCGAAGCCTACCTGGCTGAACACGGTATGCCTGATGATACTTTTCGCGCGCTGTTCCTTTCCGATCAAGTGCAATACAAGGATTTATGGCCGTCGCTTGAAGGACAACAAACTATATTACTTCCTGCTACGGCTAAGGCCTGCAAACGTCATGGTCTGAAACATCACCAGAGTTTTCGAGACTCACTCCTGGATGTTTGGACCAATTTGGGTGGCGACAAGAAATGTCCAGAATGCGATGAGTCTCTGGACCGGGTGAGCGGTTACCTGAGCAATCTGAATCCCTTGAATCCGATCTCTCCCCGATCACGCCTGCGGGTGAGCACGGCCATCGAGCGCGGTACCGGAACAGTGGCGCGGGAGATGCTTTTCACTCAGCATACTTTGGTGGATCTGGGAACACCTGATAATAAGCAATTTCTCTTGTTCCAAGGGGTTGTGCGGATATTCAATCCCACTTTGGAGAGCAAACTCATGCGTCTGTTGCATCTAAACACAACCCTTTTCCTGGGCGCGGGTCGCAGCAGAGGATTGGGTCAGGTGGAAATCAAACTGGAGACGGATATTCCAGCCTCCGAACCTTTATTGGAACGCTGGAACAAATTTAATGCAGCAGCACAGCGAGCGGGTGGAGAGGCTGGTAAGCGTTATTTTTCCCTGACCTTGTTAAGCCACTTAGCCTTAAGGGATGACTTGTTGCGCCCTATATTTGGTGATATTAAACCGCAACATTTTGGGTTACCGGAAGGCGTCATGTGGGTATGCCACCTGAATTCTAAGCAGCCAGTTGTATTTCTTAATGCTGTTACAGTATCAGGATGGAATGCCGCATTGGGTCTGCCCAAGCCGGACACAGTAGCCCTGGCGCGGGGATCCGTTTTGCTGGGGCAATGCGATGCCGCACAAGAACAGAGCGTGCTGGCACACCTTGAGCAAATCGAAGCCAAAGGTGTAGGTGAACGGCGCAATGAGGGCTTTGGTTGTGTGGCCGTCTGTTATCCGATTCATTACACGTGTTGGAGGTAAACCATGAGCGAGCAAGCAATTCAAGAAGTAGCCTTGCGGGTGGTGCTTGAGAGGGAAATTGCTCGAAAAAGCGACGAATATGATCGAAGCGCCCGAGAATACGCTGATCGACTAATCAGTACAAAACTTGATAAGACCCAGGTTCGTGGTCTGGAGACACTGGCCAGCACCACCGACAAAATTTCTGACATCACTGACTGGCTTAAACTGCGCATAGGGCGAGATTCCGGGCGGGACCGCTGGGCCAAAAATAGCATTGGACGCGACCTGGTGACCACGCTGGAGGGGCTGAGTAGGGATGCAAAAGAGATTGTTGACAAACTCAAGATGGGCGAAAGTAGGGAAGGTGAAGGAACTGCCTTTGCCTACTCGGTGGACCCTGACCTGGAGCGGCAGGTGCACCTGCGGCTGTGCCGCGAATTTCTCAAACACCTGGCGGCGCATTTCGAATACTTGAAGGCGGAGAAATAACAATGAGCGAACTGACCTATGTACTCAAACTAAAGCAAAGTTTTGCTGCCTGGAGCGACCACTGGCAGGCCGAGGCCGCCCGCTTTGCCGATAGCCATCGTGACCTACTGCCGCGTCGCATTACCAATACCCAAATTTTCGGTCTGGGCAATGTGGTGCGCAGCGCGCGGCGCTATACCGACATCGAGCACTTTATCCGCCACCAGGCAGAAAAGGCAGAGCGCGCCGGAAAGCTGGACGTGCAGGGGTACTGGAACGATTTGAATGAGGCCTTGAGTAAACTCCGTGGCGAAGCACAGGCGTTGCTAAAGACGCTGTCCGTCCCCCTTGGGACCGACAGCCGGAAGACCTTGGATGCGCTGCACCGCGAACTGGCCGGGTTGTATGTGCAGCATCTGATTGCCCATAGTATGTATCAGACAACAGGCGCAAAAGAGAATTAGCAGCAATCTCAGCAAAGGAATGTCCGATGTCTGATGTGCTGCTCAAAAAAATCGAGAAAGTGATTCAAAGTTTGCAAGAGCCTGAGGTCTGTCATTATTTGGATCAGGCATTCAAATCTTTCTCGGCGGGGGCTTATGATGCCGCTATTGTGATGGCCTGGTCGGCGACTGTCGCTTATCTGGTAAGGGAGGTTAATCAAATCGGGCCAGAGGTTTTTCAATACGCCTTTCGTAAAGAGTATCCTGACCGAAGGAGAATGCCAAACGGCCCAGAAGAATTGGTCGGTGATGACGATAGAGCTTTTATACAGGTGTGCCAGCAAATGCGCTTTCTCCGGGTTGCAAGTGACGATCTGCATCGTTTCCGAGACCGTCGTAACAAAGGCGTGCATCCTAATCAAACACCAGCTAACGAGGACGACGCAAGACAATATCTGGCTCTTTGTCTAAGCGTGGTAAGCCATCCAACCCAAGATGTACACATTCTTGATGATGCTTTACTCGTTGAGTATGCTCTGGAGATCGGTAGCTCAGCAGAGACAATAGTTAAGTTGGTTCATCCCGAGTATCGTTTGTCGACTGCCACTAAGCTTCTGGAGGCATATTTCAGCAATTCAGGTCCGCAATATGACGCTCTTGTTAGTGTATGGCGTCAACTTTGGGATCTGCTCGCTGAAACGGATAGGCAAGTATTATGGCCTAAGCTTGTAGACGCGGTTGACACTGCGCTTGACGGGCGCGATGATTTTCGCAGTGGGGAGGACATAGCTCGTTTTATCGTCTGGCCTTTGTCGGACGAGGAACACTCGCATCGGGATTCCATTGCAGAACGATATATTTACCACCTGAAAACCAAGGTGCGCGAAGGTTCTTTTTCTGATGAGGACAAAGAGTTCGCGCTATGGCTCTACAACAGACTGCCAAAAGACTTTCAGGAGCAAATCGTGCGTTTGTGCACTTTATGGCTCGTTCATCGAGTAAAACGTGGTGATTTTACCGGAGCAGATCTGGATTTCAATGCCTGGCTCAAGGCGCAATCTCGATCTGACCAACAAGTAAGGTTTCAAATCATCAGAGACGCAATCGTAAGGAGGTATTAAGATGATCCAAACCATTGATCGTTCACAGCTTCGCGCCCGCTGCCGCATCACTGGGCGCATTGTGCTGGACACCGCCCTGCACATCGGCGGCGGGCGTAACCCCTCGGCGGCGACCGATAGCCCGGTGGTGCGTGACGGCGCCGGCCGGCCTTTTATCCCCGGCTCCTCGCTTAAGGGCGCCTTTCGCGCCGCCGTGGAGCGGCTGGTGCCAAACATCCCCAATTTGCGCACCTGCGGGCTAAGCGATGATTCTGATGCGTGCGCCAACCGTCTGCGAAAAGCACTCAAAGATCGTAAGAACATACCCGAAGCGGAACTTTTGGCGCTCCTGGACAGCGTTTTATGCGACACCTGCCGTACCTTCGGCTCAACACATCTGGCCTCGGTCGCGCTATTCCACGATGCGCCGATCAATGAGGTCTGGAATGCTTTGCCGGAGGTGCCAACTCAGATCCGCGATGGTGTAGGCATTGACCGCGATAGCGAACGTGCCCGAGAGGGCATAAAATACGACTTTGAGGTGGTGCCGCCACAGACATCCTTTGACTTTACCATGACGCTGGAAAACCCTAATGAGCGCGATCTGGGGTTGATAGCGCTGGGGTTGCAGGAGTTTATAATAGGCATGATTCCCCTGGATGGCATCCGCTCGAGAGGGCTGGGCCGTTGCCACCTGGAGGGGGTTAAAGTAGAAAGTGTGGATTTTGGCGACCCTAAGGCGATGACGGATTATTTGCTGGAGCGCAAGATGTCCGTAGAAGCAACCAACGACTTTATCCGCCGCAACCTTAGCGCTCTGCTAAACCAGGAAAGGAGTTGAGCTATGTTCAAACAACTGGTCAACGAGTGTATCATTTATCTACATATTCACGTGGAAGGGCCAGTACTGATCAAATCCGGCCTGGCCCAGGTCAGTGGGCCGGATATGGCCTGGGTGCGCGTGTTCCGCAACGGCCGCGAGGAGGTCTACCTGCCCGGCTCTTCCCTCAAAGGTGTCCTACGTAGCCACGCAGAACGGATTGCCCGCACGCTAAAGCCTGAGGCGGCTTGTGATCCGTTTGGCGATACCTCCTGCAGTCGCATCTTTGACAAGAAAAAACCAGGCACGACCGAGGCCTATCGTGATTCGTGCCTGATCTGTAAACTCTTCGGTTCCACGGGTTTTGCCGGCCGGCTGGCGACAACCGACGCCTATGCCGTGGGCACGCCGCCCGAACCGGCTCAGCGCGATGGCGTAGGAATTGACCGCTTCACCGGTGGCGCGGCGCGTGGGGCAAAATTTGAGCTGGAAGTCATCACAGAGGGCGTTTTTGCCACCTCACTACACCTGCGCAACTTTGAGCTGTGGCAACTGGCGTTGCTCGGTTTTGTGCTTAAGGACCTGGCCGATGGGCTGATCCGTATCGGGATGGGCAAAAGCCGGGGCTTGGGCAAGGTGCGAGGCGAGGTACAGGAAATGCGGCTCGATTTTCTCAGTCCTAAAGCTCCGCAGGTGGTCAACGGGCAAATGGCTTTGCTTGGAGTCGGTTCGCTCTTTGATGACGCAAAAGCCTATGGGATGGTCATGCCCGATGAGGTCATTATCCCCTATGACAGCCAACTCACTTCCAACGGCCTGCGCACGACGGTCGTTTTCCCAGGCCAGACCTTCCCGTGGGACAAGATTGGCAAATGTTGGGTCCAGCATGCAAGCGTTTTTATCGATCCCCTGGCGGCCGAACGGCGAGGAGGGCGGCGATGAGCGAGCGGGTATTTTACAGTACAGTTGACCTGACTAGACTGCAGGCTCTGGTGGATGTCTGCAGGCCACAGGCGCGCTTTGCCATCGTGGAGCGGATTGACGCTATAGACTTTCCTCTACCGCAAACGGAACAGATCACCGTGGCGGATTGGCCTAAAGGCCGGCTCTTTGATGAGGCCTTCGAGTTGCGTTGGGAGCAGATCGGGCAGGAATACCGCATAATTTTGTCCGGCAACGGAAATCTATCGACCCTGGCTGCCGGGCTGAGTGAGCAGCCCCTGCCAGCTAGCACCGACGAGGTACAGGACTATTATTGTTGGAACGAAACGGATGCGCGCTTAGGGCGCACGCTAAATTATCGCTGTGTACCGAAAAAGGGCAACGTGAAGCTGTCTGTGGCCGAATTCCGCGACGACCATGGCCGACTGGTTTTCTGGCGCTACATCAAAATGGAGAGGGATGGAGGTGAACAATGAATCCTTACGGCTTTGTTCGCCTGGGGCCGGCCGCACAACGTGTCGCGGCTACCCGGCATGACCAATTCCAGGGGCTGAGTGGACGCATGCGCTGTCGCCTGACTGCACTGACCCATCTGTTTATCCCTGAAACGCAAGAAGTGAGAAAAGAAAAACATCAACAACTAAGCCTATTGCGTTCTGCAGATGATCTGCCTCAGCTGCCCGGCTCCTCGCTCAAAGGTGTTATTCGCAGCGTTGCCGAGGCGATAAGCGGCTCATGTCTGACTTTGCCGGTTGGCAAGGGCGGCGAGATTGAGTACCGCGGCCGTCCGCCGGTCACCTATCGCATCCCGCGCGGGTTCGAGCACTGCCGCGATGCCGATCACCTCTGTCCGGCCTGCCGTATCTTTGGCTCGCTAAGCGGCGGCAATCCCTTTCTGGGTAAGATTGGCCTGGGTGACGCTGTTGCTTTGGAACCGTTCGAGATTGAGATAATGACAATAGAGGCCCTGATGGAGCCCAAGCCACGCCATCGCGTCTGGTACGAAGACCCCCAACAACAAGGCTTCCTCCGAGGGCGCAAGTTCTATTACCACCGGCCTCTCGGGCCGCGGCGGTCAGCCGTGAAGAACGAATACAACAAAACGATCGAAGCGGTGAATCCGGGCGCAATTTTTGAGTTTGAGGTGGACTATACTAACCTGACCGAGGCTGAACTGGCCCTGCTTGTCTTTACCCTCACCCTGGAACCGGACATGGCGTATAAGGTCGGGATGGGCAAGCCAGTGGGGTTAGGCAGCGCCCGGATTGAGATTGTCGGTTGGGAACAGTTGGATCGTCAGGTGCATTATCGGCAATTCGGAAGTGGAATAATGACTCTTGCAGGCGAGGCCTTGAGCACCGAGATCGCCCGCTGGCAGAACCGGTATCATCAGGAATACGCCCACTGGAAAGACAGCCTGGCCGACCTGCGCCGCATCTGGAAGTGGGATCCATTATCAACAGTGGAAGTCTGCTATCCAGGGCAGGACTGGTTCCGCCAGAATCCGCGGACGCCGATTGATAAGGCGCCGTAGGATGTTACCCCTGAGAAGATGAGGAGTGCAGTGGCAGATCGAAAGTTCGTATTGAGCACTGTAGGCATCTCCATCTTGCTGAACGTCCTCGATTCATCCGAAGAAGCCTGGCGTTGGCAATTGAACCAGGCGGCGAACGAGCGTCAGTTGGCGGATGGATTGGACCATAAGGCAGATGAGCTGACGGAAAGAGCTAAGAATCTCTTGCATCAAGGAGACGTACATAAGAATCGTCGCGTCAGCGCAGAATTGAACGGCCTATACGGCATCTATCAGGGCAATCTCTTAGCCGGTAAATCAGACATGCACTACCTCATCGCCACAGACACAGCATTAGGCCGCAAAGCTGCCGATGTCATCTGTTCCTTTCTCCAGGAATATGGCCTCAATGTAAATGTCTATATCCCTGGCGATTTGTCCACCGCCAATCCTTCTACCTTCTCCAGGGGAATGAAAGACTTGATCCATTGGTGCGAAAATACCATTCCAGGCTACCGAGACGCCGGCTATCGAGTTATTTTCAACTTGACGGCCGCTTTTAAGAGCCTACAGGGCTATCTAAACATCATGGGTATGTTCTATGCCGATGAGATGGTCTATATCTTCGAAACAGGTTCTCAATTAGTGAGCATTCCTCGCCTTCCATTACAAATAGACATTAGCGCACTGCGCAACTATCGTAAAGAGTTGGCCATGATGGCTCAAGGCTACATCTTTCCATTTGAGCAAGTTGCCAGCATCCCGGACGGTTTGTTAGAGACTGACAATCAAGGAAACGCTACGTTGTCGGATTGGGGTATGCTGGTTTGGAACCGGGTACGTCAGGATCTACTCGGGGAAGATCTGTTGCCGTTCCCACGGCTGCAATACACGGATACGTTTCGGAAGGATTTCAAAAACGCAACCCGGAAAGAGCGGGTAGAATTGCAGGAGGTTTTGGCAAAGGTTTCCGGGATACTTGAAGACAATTGTGGAGATACATCTGCATTGAAGCGAGATGGTGGGTTGCAATATGATGTGTATACAAATAAGTTCACGAAAGATGGCCGACCCATTGGTCATTTCCGAGTTTCACAGAGCCGCCGGGTTAGTTGTACAGCCGAACAGGGGGAGTTGCATTTGAGGCGTTATGGCGAGCATTCTATAAACGATAATCCATAAGGTGCTTCATGATTCTTTTTAAACTTTCTTATCCTCCCACCGACGACCAGATTCATCATTTCCAAGGATTGTTCTGCCAATTTATTGCACAGCTTGTAAAGGTGCACAGCCAGTTCGACACCTGGCAGCCACTGGTGGTCCGGCTGGAGGCCCTGGTAAATCTGGTAGGCCTGTCCCGGACTCAATGGCAGACCCTGCAAATACTTATAAATCTGCGCCCTTTAAACTTCATTGTCATAACCCTCCTGGCAGAGTTTAACAGCAGGTGTGGATATTTTTCTGTAAACTTAAGGCGTAGACCCAAACATACTGTCATCTCCTCTCAATTTGAGATAGCTGAGATTATAAACTTACAAGAGGTAGGGGAGGAGACAATAAGCGAGATAATGTATAATGGAATGTCAGGCAATGGACGAATTGTTTGCTACTATCTTTAAAGTGAATGGCCCATATGGACCCTATCAAACAGAGCCAGCAAAATATCTTTTAAACGGTCGAAACATTATTTTGCAGGCTCCAACTGGATCGGGCAAGACAAAAGCAGCAATATTTCCTTACTTATTAGCACGGTGGCAATGCTTGGATTTCCCACGGAAGATGATCTATTGCGTGCCCATGCGTGTACTGGCCCGAAGCTTCTGGAGTGAAATAATACAGACGCATTCAAGTTTAGACGTGCATTTGCAAACTGGGGAACAGCAAGATGACCGACGATTTGAAGGTGAGATTATATTTACAACGATTGACCAAGTTATTTCAAGTTTTTTGAACATTCCATACTCTTTGAGCGCTCGCCAGGGCAACGTAAATGCAGGGGCAGTAATTTCCGCTTATTTAGTGTTTGATGAATTTCATCTCTTAGATCCGGGTTCCACCTTGCCTACTACATTGGAGATGCTTCGTATGATTAGGAAAGTTGCGCCCTTTATGTTAATGACGGCAACATTTTCCAGTGAAATGCTAAACCGATTGGCCTCTTTACTTGATGCTGAAGTGGTCAATATTAGCGATCAGGAACTTAGAAGGATCCCAACACAAAGGGATAAGAAGCGACGGTATCACCGGATAGATGCGCAACTTACAGCCGAGACAGTGCTACATCATCATCGTACCCACTCTATTGTCATCTGCAACACGGTGGAGCGAGCCCAGGACCTTTTCGAGAAGCTCCGCGCCCAAGCCGACTCAGGCACCCAAATTATCCTGCTTCACTCCCGATTTCTCAGGGAACATCGGCAGAAGAAGGAAGATGAGGTGTGGCGTTTGTTTGGAAAGTATCGAGATAAGAGTGGGAGTGTCATTTTGGTGGCTACTCAAGTAATTGAGGTAGGAATGGACATTACCTGCGAGGTGATGCATACTGAAGTCGCGCCTGCCAATGCTATCCTGCAGCGTGCCGGCCGCTGTGCCCGCTATGAGGGTGAAAACGGTGATATCTATATTTACCAGGTGCCAATAAACCGAAAAGGTGAACCCAGTTACGCTCCTTATCTTGGTGAACAAGCAGCTTTATCGGAGAAGACTTGGGAGGCATTGCCCTCGTTTGCCAGCGAGAATATGGATTTTGTATCCGAGCAACGTCTGGTGAACCAGGTCCACGCTGAGACCGATGGCCGGATGCTCGATGGGCTGGAACAGGCCCGCTACGCCCATCGTCAGGATATGAACAAAGCCATTGGACAGCAGGAGATGGGACTGGCTCGAAACCTAATCCGTAATGACGCCTCTGTTACTGTGCTGGTTCATCCGAACCCGGCGGCGATTGAAAATCCTTACGACCTGGAAGGCTTCTCGCTATTCTTTGGCACGCTGCATGGGCAGTTCAAAAAGTGGCAAGAGGCCGGCCTTCCCAACGAAGAGGTTCCCTGGCTCCTCAGGTACCCCCAAGAGCAAGATAGCTGGGAAGGCGAGGATCGCCCGATTCGCTATGACTGGGTAGAGGTCATAGACCACCAGGATATAAAGCATTCTGCCATTCACGTAGTAAACCCTCTCCTGGTTCGATATGATTCCGAGATTGGTTTCCAGTTCTCACCTGGTGGGAGCTTCCAATCGCCATGTCAGAGAGGTCGGATAGAGGAAGCAAACAGAGAAAGGCAGCGCGGCTACCGCCGGGAAAGTTACCAGGAACATGTCCAAAAGATGCTGGCTGTCTACTGGGACAGATTATCCCGAGAGGCAGTCTACGCCGCCAACCGACTGGAGCGGCAAATGGGCCTGGCACCAGGATCGATAGAGTGGGCGGTTCGTCTGGCCATTGCCTTGCACGATGTGGGCAAGATGGATTGCCGCTGGCAGGGTTGGGCCCACGAGTGGCAGAGACGGATAGGTTTACCAGTGGCTGAAGACTACATTCTGGCCCATACTGATTATGACTCTAATGATCCTCGTCACCAGAGCGTTGAGGCCGAAATGCCCGGATCACGTCCGCCACACGCGGCTGAAGGCGCAGTTGCAGTGTTTAAGGTCCTGCACCGACTCCTGGGGGCACCGGGACAGGATGACCCCTACTTTAAGCTGATGAAGGCTATATTTACCGCGATTGCTCGACACCACTCGCCAGGAGCAGCGAGCTACAAAAGCTTCGAACTACATCGGGCTGCTGAAACCACGCTGGCTCAGGTCTTAGCGGAATTGGATACTAATGGACAAGCCTATAAGTCTGTCGTGATGAGCAAACGTCCACAACCAATTGCCAGCCTTCTGGTTAAACCCGATGCAGGAGACGAACTTTTAGCCTATTTCCTCATCGTCCGGGCGCTCAGGCTGGCAGATCAGGGGGCATTGTCAATGAATATGGAACCAATAAACAAACGGTAGTTAGGGGGAAGACGATGTATCAAGACATTTACTATGTGCCAAAGCGCACCGGGACTTTTGCAGACGTATTTTTGGCATATGGTCTGGCAACACTACTGGATAGCATCCTGGCTTGCTTTGTCGAGAAAGGCCATTGGGTGCGTCTGTGCGACCATGGGTTATACTATGCCGTAAAGCTCAGCCACCCGCTACAAAAAGAATGGGTGGACAAAGCACCTTTCCAGACTTTGGCCCCTTACATACAGACCGGCCAGACTGAGCAGGAGGTTCTGACAAGCTTACCTGCCTCCATGATTGTGGACTATCAGCAAGAGTGGGAGAAATTCCGACAATACACAAACATCACCCAAGAGATGCGTAGCAAGATGCCCGAAGAGCAGATTGCCCAGATCAAACCGCATCCACAGTTTCCCATTTTCGCCTGGGTGGGGGAACGACGGATGCAGGCCCTGGATTCATACAATAATTTGATTCTACGCTGGCAAAGCATGGCCCCTCAATTTAAAGAGAACCTGCGCCATATCCTAATGTTCTGCGCCACGCTGGATGGAGACGTGGAATCCGTGGAGTCCGTGGAAAAAGCCTGGCGCAAGCGAATGAAGGAACTTGGTGTAAAGGTTAAGAGCGACGCTACCTTGCTTCAGCTTTTCAACCCCAGCCAGGGCAAAGGACTGAATGAGCCCAAGGCTAACCGCCTGGAAATGGGCAATATCAAATCCTTCTGGTTGCTGGAGTATCTCAAGGCGGTTGGGATGTACCATTGCGCAGTGCCTCGCCGAGTGCAGGGCACAGATGACCGGAAGACCTATGCCCTTGCCCCTATAAATATGCGCTTGAGCGTCAATGACGAGGTTTTGGTTGCCTTCCAGGAAGCCTTGTGGAACGATACGGCGGTCAAGTTGGACATCATGGCAGCTCTTCGTTATGTCCGATGCTTCTTGAATTGGTGTGAGACAGCGCGAGGTCAGGACCTGATGGCTGAGCTCTTTGGGCAGGGTCCTGAGGACTTTGTGGCCGGGATGTATGTGGCCTACTACAAGAGCCTGGGTCAGGCCTCGGCAGTAATGAACCTCTCCTTCATTGAACTGCCCCGCTGGATGCGGGTACAGTCTCCAGATGACGTAAACACTTATAAGGAGGTGATCGAGGAGCACGAAAATATAATTCGGAACATTGATGAGGAGAAAGGAGGTTATGAGCTACTGGTCTACTACCGAGACTTTCTCTCCGGCGGGAAGTGGGATTCATTCTTCGACTTCACCGCCGCTTACGGTTCATTCCTGATGAGAGAAATAGACAGTGAGCATTACTGGGTGAAGCCATTCACTACTACAAATCTGGAGGTTTTGATCATGAAAAGTAATGCACCATTAATGAAAATCTTAGAAAGTGCTGGTTTTCGTAACATTGCCGATGCTATCCGTCGTAGCACTATAGTTCCCCAGTATCGTGGACGAGGCGAAAGCGAGTACGACATCCGCTATGGCCTGGGGCAGGAACTCAAGCGCAAGGCCCTCTACAACGACGAGTTTATCACTGCCTTGAGTGAGTTTATGCATAGCTACAATGCCGAGAATGCCCGTGTTTTTGAAAAAACAGGAAAGCAATATCGCAAAAATATTATGACCACAGATATCGAAGACATTGTGCACCTTGTAGATGAATATGGAGCAAGCACAGTCGGAAACCTGTTGATCGCTTTTGGCTATGCCAGAGATCCGAAGGAAGAAGAATCATTTAATGAAGAAAACAAACAAACTAATGAGGAGGAATCAAAATGAGTAAGAAAAAAACCATTTATTCCCTTTCAATCTGCGGGCGTGCCATATTGGATATGCATTCTTTAAACAATGAGGGTGGTGAGGGCAATCAGATCTCTACCCGTATGGTAAATGTGGTCTATCGGGATCAGGCCAGCGGTAAGTACAAGTTGGCCACTGTTAATGCCATCTCCGGGGATATGTTTAAACACATCCAGGCTGAGCATCTCTATCTGCTTGCCCGAAGTAGCGGCTTATCCCTCTGCGAAGGCTGCAGTAAATTCAGTGCTAGCCGTATCCTGGATGACCCCACTTTCATGAATAATTTACCTGCTAAGGACAGCGATGTTATTAACAATCTTTTGGAGCATTGTGCACTGGATGATCTGGAAGGCACTCTAATTGCTAAAGGAGCCCGTTCCGTTCCTCGAAAATCGGTGGCTGAGTTTGGCTGGGTAGTCGGCGTGCCAGACTATATTAATACTGAAAGCTACTTCCATGTTCGCTATGCGGTAGAGCACGGTGAGCGATCTGAAGAAGCCCAGCAGCAAGCTATATTCTACAGGCCAGCCAGTTCTGGAGTCTACGCTATCGTGTCCAATTTTGAAATGGCCCGCATCGGTTTTAACGACATATCTCAGAAATATCCCATCTCAGATGAAGAGCGGGAAAAGCGATACTCAGTCTTCCTGGAAAGTATCCTTTACACCTTTATAGAGCCAAATGGGGCTATGCGTGGTACCCAGAACCCACATATCGTAGAGTTTGAGGGTGTTGTAACGGTTACCAATCAGGTGATGCCTGCTCCTGTTTTGAGCCCACTGGACGAAAACTATAGAGATGAGGTTAAGAAAATAGTGGCAGCTTTAAATGGCATCAAAAATGAAACAATAACCGCCCATTACTTTGACTCCATTGGACAATTAACAGAGGTCATGAAGGAGATTATCGAACAAACACAGCCATACAAATTTGCCTGGTAGAGGGGGCCGCTATGTGGCTCATTGCTGAATATAACCCGGTTACGTTATTTTCATTTCGTTCAGGGATTGCCACATCTTCCGGGGCAAAGACACTTTTCTTTCCCACACCATTTGCTATCCGCACTGCTCTTCTGGACGCGGCAATCCGCACTAAGGGTTTGGAAGCTGGCAAGACGATGTTTGAGTGGATCAAGGGGCTTTCCATAGCGGTCTCTCCGCCAGAGCGAATTGTTGTTACTAACCTTTTCGCCAAAATTCTCAAGCCCACACGTAAGAAAGAGGCCAAAGAAAGCATGGACCGCACCATTGCCTTTAGGGAGTATGCACATTTGAAAGGAACTGTATACATAGCATTCAAAATATCAGAGGTGCATACTGAAGAACTACATTTCCTTTTAACTCAAATAAATTATTTCGGAAAAAGGGGAAGTTTTTTCCAGTTTGTTCCACCCACTAAAATATTGGAAGAATTACCTGAAGATTTTATTAGCACAGATGCACCTTATATCCAAGACGGACAGATAAAGGGGGTATACCCGAATGAATTTAAAATAGGGCTTATTCAAGTTATGGATGACTGGGGGAACTCTTTAACATTTGATAAGGTTAATGTTTATTCTTCTGAAATAATTAAGGAAAATAAAGACAGGGTAAGAAAAAATATTATATTACCATATAAGTTAGTCCGTTCAAGTAAAAGCTTTACCTATTACGAGCGGATTTGATTTGTTTAGTTTTCTCTGTTCTTTGACAACTGAATATATTTTTCCCTTAGGGGGTTGCAGTAGTATAAAGGACTGCCATGGCCGAGGCAGGATAATCTGATTCTCATGATGTTCGATTTTTGCTATAATTATACTATGTTACGTTAATCGAGTAAGACCTAACCTGGAGTGGCAGATGAACTGCATCGTTATATACGATATTGTGGAGGATAAAATAAGAAACAAGATAGCAGACATCTGCCTCGACTTCGGCCTCACCCGCATCCAGTATTCCGCCTTTTTTGGTGAGCTCACACACAATCAGAAAGAAACCCTCTTTAAGAAGGCAAAGCGCACCATCGGAGACAGACCCGGCAATATCCAGATCTTTCCAGTCTGCGAAAAGGATCTTGCATTGAAGCTGGAATACATTGTGGAAAAGAAAGAGGTATCTGAATGAACCAAGACCCTTTACCTTCAGCCCCCATGCTTACTGTGGGTGACATAAAGCAGTATTTCTACTGCCCACGCATCGTATACTTCAGGTACCTCATGCCCTCTTTCAGGCCCACCACATACAAGATGGAGGAAGGCAAAATAAGGCAGACAGAGGAGATACGCCTTGAAATAAGGCGCAGCCTCTCGAGGTTTGGCAAAAAAGGAACGAGACCATATGTGAGAAAACAGGCAGGCGTTTTAGATACGCAGAAACTGTTCGGGGTAAGGCTTACCTCTGAAAGGCTCGGCATAACAGGTATGGTGGATATGGTTATAATTGCCCCCGATGAGGTAATCCCTGTAGATTTCAAAGATGGCGCCTTCTCTGTTGGAGAGGTAGTGGCCATCCATCACAAGTATCAGCTTCTAACATACGGCCTCCTCCTTAAGGAGCTATACAGAAAAAGGGCAGAAAGAGGGTTCATCCACAGCTTAGAGGATGGCACCACAAAATTTGTCTATTTCACAGATGGAGCAAGAGAGTTTTTAATGGGAAAGATAAGAAAGATAAGGCAGATGATACTGAAGGAGACTCTACCTCAAGAAACACCTCATAAAGGAAGATGCAGTGAATGTGAGTTCAAACCTGTATGTAAGGGTTAATAAACGCAAAAAAATACCGAAAAATATAATGTATATGGAAACGAAAAGAGGATTTTATGTATTTTTTGAGCCCTGAAGAACATAAATACGTCACAAGAAAACTTCTTATGGATGCGAGGAGGGACGAGGTGCACCCTGATCTTAGGGGCTGGAACTGGGCTCAGCCGCCAATAGTTACTAACTCCACTGTGAGGTTAGGTGTTTCAGACATTGCAAGCCTCTACTGTGAAAGCGGTAGAGACCTCTATCTGAAAAAGATAGGTCATGTGGGGTTTCGCTCCAACGAGGCAATGGTAGAAGGGCTTCTGCTGCACAGGATAGTCTCCGAGATCTTCACAAAGGCAAAGGTCATTATCTATGATAACAATGAAATAACAAGTACGGACTTTATTCAAAAAATAGGGGATATAGACCTTGTAAAAGAGGCTGAATCCTGGGGGTTTAACCTTGATGAAAAAAAAGGCAGGATACCACCTCTTACTGAAACCATGCTCGAAAAAGGAAGGTTGATCTGGGAATTGGAGAAGACAAGGATTGCTTACAGGATAGATGATATCCGATCTCGCTACCCCCATTGCCAGTCCGATGCCTTTGTCTTTCTCGTTTTACCTGTCGTTGTGGAACAGAGATTAAACGGTGCCTTTCTTGGACTGTCACAGAATCTTGCAGTAGACGGTTATATATTTTCTCAAGGAATGGTGGTGGATCTTAAATTTGACCCTGAACAGAGGGATTTTCACAGATTGACAACTACAGGCTATGCAATGGTCATGGAATCACTCTATGAATTTCCGGTGGATTTAGGCTGCATTGTCTATGTAAGGTTCAAGAATAATCAGATAAGAGTGAAACGGGATTTCCATCATATAAGCGATGAGTTGAGGCAGTGGTTTATTGAAGAGAGGGATAGAAAGATAAGACTTATACAGGACGAGATAGACCCTGGAAGACCAGATGAATGTTATGAAGCATGTCCGTATAAGGATATCTGTGAAGGCCATGCCCAGAATGGAATTAATCCATGAGTGAGAAACGTCAGCTCATCCTTGATAAATACGGTATGTTTCTGAGCAAGCATAGCGAAAGACTGAGGGTGAAATCAGAAGGGCAGATAGTGGAAGAGGTGCCGCTAATCCATCTCGACTCTGTGCTTATCACATCAAGGGGTGTGAGTATCTCCAGTGATGTGGTGGAGATCTGTGCAGAAAGGGGTATAGATATTATTTACATTTCAGGCAACGGTGATGTATACGGAAGGCTGAGCGGGCCTTATCTGGTAGGAACGGTCAAAACAAGGAGAGAACAGTTGTATGCCTATGCAGACAAAAGGGGTTTTGAACTCGGTAGAGCCTTTGCTGCTGGCAAGATTCACAACCAGAAGAACGTTATAAGATACTTTGCCAGATACCGAAAGGCGGTGGATAAAGAGCTCTTTGGTTTTCTTGAAAATTCAAGGAAAAGGCTTGAGGATAATATAAAGACACTAATGGATATGGAAGGGCAAAATGTGGATGAGATGAGGGAATCGATTTTAAATATTGAAGGTAGGTCAGCATCCATTTACTGGGATGCAATTAAGCAACTTCTGAAGGAAGATATAGAATGGCAGGGCAGGGAAGGCAGGGGTGCGGCAGATCCAATAAATTCTGCATTGAATTATAGCTATGCCATATTGTATGGCCAGGTAGAAAAGGCCATAATAATCGCAGGGCTTGATCCTTATGGAGGGTTTGTCCATACAGATAGGGCAGGAAAACCAAGTCTTGTCCTTGATTTAATAGAAGAATTCAGGCAGCAGGTAGTGGACAGGGTTATATTCGGTATGCTTGGGAAGGGAAGCGAGATAAAGGTTGATGAGGAAGGCAGACTTGATGAAAAGACAAGAAAGATTATTGCCCAGAAGGTGTTTGAAAGGCTGGATGGCGAGGAAAGATACGCTGGCATGAAACAAAGGTTAAAGACCATAATTATAAAACAGGCACAGGCGATAGCAAGCTTTGTAAGGGGTGATAGATCGGTCTACAAGCCTTTTGTGGGAGGATGGTAAAAGGACGGGTTAGGTGGTTTAGGTGATTCAATAGATGGAAAAAATGAAGGGCATGAGGTGATAGGTAAAGGGTGAGGTGTGATAGGCAAGAGGCGATAAGAAATGAAAGATGATTGGGGTTACAGAGGGGTTTTCGAAAATGAAAGGGGTTTTATGACAAAGTGGATATTTTCGGAAATTTTCTGTGGAAAAAGGTCTGAAACTTGTTTATTTTATAGGGAAATTAGGGGGGGGCTGCAGTCCAAATCCCTAAGAAAAGGGAACTGAAAGGTTACAATGCTTGAGGCGAGCCTCGGAGACGTGGTTGCTGCAGTCCAAATCCCTAAGAAAAGGGAACTGAAAGTCCTCATCACCTACGGCATCCACAATGGCTCTGGCGCTGCAGTCCAAATCCCTAAGAAAAGGGAACTGAAAGTTTCTATGTCCTCAGGGGATTCAAAGTGGAATTTAAAGCTGCAGTCCAAATCCCTAAGAAAAGGGAACTGAAAGCTCTTCACACGAGAACCAATACACTTTTGCTATTTTTGCTGCAGTCCAAATCCCTAAGAAAAGGGAACTGAAAGGTATCTTATGGCGACAGGTTAGCTAAAAGGTTTGGCGCTGCAGTCCAAATCCCTAAGAAAAGGGAACTGAAAGATGCTCTACAC
>Ga0116169_1001045_pt1 | contig 25139 bp, 23 predicted proteins | sample AD_UKC130_MetaG_FD_89796 | JGI IMG/M metagenome (GOLD analysis project Ga0116169, IMG submission 89796) | Active sludge microbial communities of municipal wastewater-treating anaerobic digesters from Canada - AD_UKC130_MetaG | ecosystem: Engineered > Bioreactor > Anaerobic > Digestate | place...
CACTCGTTGGCTCGCTGTTCTTCAAGGACGCGGACGCGACCTTGGTCGAGGATTTGGCCGCCCGCGACTTGTTGTTCCGCAAAGTCGACTACGAACACAGTTACCCACACTGCTGGCGCTGCCATACGCCGTTGATGTACTTCGCCTTGCCTGCTTGGTACATCCGAACCACGGCCCGCAAGGACGAACTAATCGCTCAAAACGAGCTGACGAACTGGTTCCCCGAGACGATCAAGCACGGCCGCTATGGCGATTGGCTAAACAACAACATCGACTGGTCGCTGTCGCGCAATCGCTATTGGGGTACTCCCCTGCCGATTTGGCGCAACGATCTGGACCCGACGAAGCTCGTCTGTGTCGAATCGCTCAAGCATTTGTCTGAACTGACCGGCACCGACCAGTCGCAGTTGGATCCGCACCGGCCCTACATCGACGACGTGACCTTCACGATCGACGGCGAGGCCGGCACCTACCGCCGCGTCGCCGAAGTCATCGACGCCTGGTTCGATTCAGGTTCAATGCCGTTCGCGCAGTGGGGCTACCCGCACGTTGAGGGATCCAAAGAGAAGTTCGAACGCGCCTACCCTGCCCAGTACATCGCTGAAGCGATAGATCAGACCCGTGGCTGGTTCTATTCGCTGATGGCCGTTGGCACGCTAGTTTTCGACCGTTCAAGCTATGAGAACGTCGTCTGCCTTGGGCACATCCTGGCCGAAGATGGCCGAAAAATGAGCAAGCACCTAGGCAATATCTTGCTACCGATGCCACTGATGGACGAGCACGGCGCCGACGCGCTTCGCTGGTTCATGGCCAGTTCGGGATCGCCGTGGTCGGCCCGCCGGATCGGCAACACGGCGCTGACTGAGATCGTCCGAAAGGTCCTGCTGACCTACTGGAACACGGTCGCATTCCACGTTCTCTATGCCCGGGCAGATAACTGGACGCCCGCCGCCGGCGACTTCCCGCCAGCTGCGCAGCGCAGCGTGCTGGACCGCTGGCTGCTGTCGAACACCCAACAATTGATCGAAGAGGTCACCGACGCCCTCGAGAGTTTCGACACGCAGCGCGCCGGAATCGCCTTGAGCAGCTTCGTGGACGATCTCTCCAACTGGTACGTCCGCCGCTCACGCAAACGCTTCTGGCGCGGCGACGAGGCCGCTTTCGCGACCTTGCACGAGGTTTTGGACGTAGTCACTCGCCTAATGGCACCGCTGGTGCCGTTTATCACCGAACAAGTCTGGCAAGACGTCATCGTGCCAGTCACCCCCGGAGCAGCAACCTCGGTCCACCTCGCCAACTGGCCAACAGTTGACGAGTCGCTGCTCATCGCCGGGTTGGACGATCGGGTGAAGTTGGCTCGACGGGTCACCGAACTCGGCCGAGCCGCACGCGCCGAAGCCAAAGTTCGCACCCGCCAGCCGCTGCGGCGGGCGTTGATAGGTTCGGCACATCACGATCAGTTGGGCGAGGACCTGCGCGCCGAGATCTGCGAAGAGCTGAACATCGCCCAGATCGGTTCACTCGGCGATGCCGGGGCCGATTTGGTGGAGTTCAGCGCCAAGGGCAACTTCCGCAACCTCGGCAAGGTCCACGGCAAGGCCACGCCCACGGTTGCTGCCGCCATCGCCGCGGCACCGGCAGCCGAGTTGGCCGCGCAGTTGGAGGCCACCGCTAGCGCGACAGTTTCTGGCGAAGACGGCCAGAGCTGGACAGTGGGGGTCGACGACGTGATCTTGACTGAGCGCCCGCGTGAGGGCTGGTCGGTCGTCAATGAGCAGGGCGAGACTGTCGCACTCGATCTTGAGATCGATGACGAACTGCGCCGCGCCGGGTTGGCCCGCGAAGCTGTCCGCGTGATTCAGGAAGGCCGAAAGACCGTCGGCCTGGACATCACCGACCGGATTTCGCTTACCTGGTCTGCCGCTGGCGAGACGGCCGAGGCGCTGCGCGAGCATGCCGAAACGATTGCCGATGAGGTTCTCGCCCTCGAGTTCACCGAAGGCGAGGTCACTGGCGACATTGGCGATCCCGACCTCGGCCTTCGGGTAATGATCAGCCGCAAGTAGCGCCATCGGAAGCTAAACGGCGCCCCACCAAATTTGGTGGGGCGCCGTTTACGTTCGTGCGCTATTGCTTAGTGCGCTAGTGCTCAGTGCTTCTTGTCGCCACCATCAAGAGCGGTGCCGGACTTCGGCTCGACCGGAGAACTGCCATCGAGCTGAGCCAACTGATCTTGGAAGTAGGCCTTTAGGCGAGCACGGTACTCGCGCTCGTATGCCCGCAGGTGATCGATCTCGGCCTGGAGTTCGGTGCGCTCACGTTCGAGGCCGGAGATGGCCTCCTTGCGGCGCGATTCGGTTTCGATGTCGAGCTGTTCTGCACGCTTGCGCGATTCGTACTGCAAGGTGTCCGCGTCGCGACGAGCATCGGCCGAAACCTTCTCGGCGGCGACCCGAGCATCAGCGAGGATGCCATCGGCTTCGCCCTTGGCCGCGTCCATTAGCTGGTCGGCGTTGGACGAGGCAATCTCCAGCAGACGTGCTGCCGCGGTGGATGCCTCGGCGGTCGAAGTGACCTTGAGTTCGGTCGGCTGAGCCGGCTCAACCTTGACCGGCTCTGGCTTGACCGGCTCGGGGGCCCTGACGGGCTCAGGCTTGGCTTCAACCGGCGCGGCCGGCTTGGGTGCCTTCTGGGCGGCACTGAGTGCCGATTCGAGTTCGGCAACCTTGGCTTTGAGTTCAGCGTTTTCGCTGACGAGGCGTTCGAATTCAACCTCGACTTCGTCAAGGAATTGCTCGACCTCGCCCATGTCGTAGCCGTCGCGCAGCCGGACGGCTGTGAACTGCTTGTCGCGAATGTCCTGGGGCGTGAGCGCCATCTGGTCACCTCTGCGTTGAGTCGTGTGTCACTAGGGAAGTATGTGAACCGCTGTTAACGGTACCGCTCCATCTTACGCATGCGCCACGTAGATGGGTGGGCGAGTCGCAATCTAGACCTTGAAAATCAAAATTACCGCGGCCTGCAGCAGGATCAGGCCCAGCAGTAACAAGATCGATGACAGGTCCAACATGATGTTGCCGATTCGTACTGCTGGGATTACCCGCCGAAGTGCGCGAAGCGGTGGATCGGTGATGCTGAAAATCACTTCGCAAAGAACCGCGATCAGCCCTTTTGGCCGCCAACGACGGGCTAAAACCTGGATCCAGTCGATCACGAACCGGGCAATGACAATGATGATTGCCAGGCCGAGAAGTTCGCGCAGGATCACCCCAACGGTGGTCACGTTCAATCAGTTCTGGTTGAAGAATCCACCAGCAACAATCGCGGCTTGGTCCTCATCGGAGACTTCGACGCCTTCGGGCGAGAGCAAAAAAACTTTCGCCGTGACGCGAGTCATCGTGCCGAAACCGGCGAAAACCAAACCGGCAGCAAAGTCGACGAGCCGCTTTGCATCGTCATCGGTGATCTCCTCCAAATTCATGATCACCGGGGTACCGGAACGGAAAGACTCGCCGATTCTGCGCGCGTCGTTATACGTATGCGGAATTACTTTGTCGATCCGTGAAACCGAAGAGTCGCCAGCCTCAACTGAGCGGCGTCCTTCCAAGGTCGAAACCGCAGCTACCGGGCGCGACGAAACTGCGCGCACTGCTGGTTGCGATCGAGCCTGTTCAGGCTCCACGTCGAACTCTTCGTCGTAGTCGGCTTCCTCGACAAGCCCGAGGAACTCGCCCATCCTGCGCATTGCGCTAGCCATACTCTCACTCCGTATCCATCGGTCTTGACAATGTTGAGATTACTGCAGTCACAGGCGCTGTCCGAGCACCAAACGACCCACGCGTAGGTGTGTCGCGCCATACTCGATGGCCGTTTCGAAGTCGCCGCTCATCCCCGCCGAGAGGATCTTCGCCGTTGGCACCAACCGGACAAGATCGGCTCCTAGAAGTTGCAGGGCCTCAAATGAGGGTGCGGGTTCTGCGCCAAGTGGTGCCACGGTCATCAAGCCCGCGATCTGCACGTTTGGCGCCTGCGCCAGCACCTGCTCGGCTAGCGGCAGCACCTCTCCTGCGGGCACTCCGGCCCGGGCTGGATTCGCGGTATCGAAGTCGACTTGAATCAGGCAGTCGATCGTCCGCTCGGCCGCTTCGGCGGCTCGGCTTAGTGACTGGGCCAGTTTGAGCCGGTCGAGACTATGAACGAGGTCGGCGTATTTCACGACTGCTGCGGCCTTGTTTGTCTGGAGCCCGCCAAGAAAATGCCAGCGAAGTTCGGTGCTACCAAGATGTACTTCTTCGAATTTGGCAACCGCTTCTTGGTGCCTGTTCTCCCCGACGTCACGAACGCCGAGCTCAAAAAGCGTCTCGACGTCGGCGGCCGGATAGGTCTTGGTGACGACAACCAGCGTGACCTCGTCAACCGAACGTCCTGCTCGGTGGCAGGCGGCCGCAATCTGGGCCTGGACCGACTCGAGGTTGCGAGCCAACTCTTGTCTTCTACTCACTGGTTGCCCCCTTGTCCAATCACGACGGCGGCACCGAACCGGCCCGAATTATCACCTTGGCGGCGGAAGGACCAGAACTGATCGTCTTCGATGGTGCAGCCGCCAAGGTCAGTGACCGAAACGCCCGCCCGATCGAGTTGTTGCACCACTGCGGCGCCAACGTCGATCGCCGGCGTACCCCAAGAAGTGACTGACTGCGCGGTCGGCTCGATCGCGGCAGCGGCCTGGGCCATGTCGCTCGGGACTTCGTAGCAGCGACCACATGCCCGGGGGCCGACCCACGCCTGCAGTTTGCTTGCGCCGCGCTCGTGCAGTCGATCAACGGTTGCCTGGACTATTTGGGAGAGCATGCCGGCTCGCCCGGCGTGAACGACCGCTGCTATTGGGACGCTCTCATCAACGATCACCACTGGGACGCAGTCAGCAACCCGCACGATCGCCACTGCCCCCGGGCGATCCACGATTAGCGCATCTGCCTCGGCGGCTGAAGCGGCCGGATCGGCGATCGCCACCGTTGCCGAATGCATCTGGTTCATCGTCACAGCGACACCGCCAAGTTCGTTGGCGATCAGTGCAATGTCGCTTTCGCCCGGAGCACGCCCGCAGGTTCCGGGTTTCAAGTTCGTCCTTGCATCGGTGAAACCGAAACTGATCGGACCAACCGTTTGGCGAAACCAAAACGGATCAGGCGCGCTTGCCACGATCAGCGCAAGAAGTCAGGGATATCGAGGCCGTCGCCAAAATCGGCACCGTTTGGTTGCGCCGGAACTGGCTCGCCAACAACCGACTGCTCGACCGAAACCGGCGCAGACGAAGTCGTCGTGGGCTGGGCTTGGCCGGATTCGCGCATCAGTGCCGGCTTCGCCGTATCACGCTGCTTTGGCTCGCCACCATCAAATCCCGCCGCGATGACGGTGATTCGCACTTCGTCGCCAAGGGAATCGTCGATGACTGTACCGAAGATGATCTTGGCGTCGTCGTGAACCGACTTCTGAATGAGTTCGGCCGCTTCGTTGATCTCGAACAAACCGAGGTCGGAACCACCAGCGATCGATAGCAGGACACCGCGGGCGCCTTCGATCGAAGCCTCAAGCAGCGGACTGGAAACGGCCAGTTCAGCTGCTACTGCGGCGCGGTTCTCGCCGCGGGCCGAACCGATGCCCATTAGCGCCGAACCAGCGTCGCTCATGATCGACTTAACGTCAGCGAAGTCGACGTTGATCATGCCCGGCGTGGTGATGAGTTCTGAGATGCCCGAAACGCCTTGGTAGAGCACCTGGTCTGCCTGGCGGAAGGCATCCAACAAGCTGATGTTCTGGTCGCTAATCGACAGCAGTCGATCGTTCGGGATCACGATCAGGGTGTCGACTTCTTCGCGAAGTCGCTGCACACCGATATCGGCTTGCGCGGCCCGGTTGCGACCCTCGAACTTGAACGGTCGAGTGACGACGCCAATGGTCAACGCACCCAAGGAGCGAGCGATTCGCGCGACAACGGGAGCACCACCGGTACCGGTGCCGCCGCCCTCGCCGGCGGTAACGAACACCATGTCCGCGCCCTTGATGGCCGCTTCGATTTCTTCAGCGTGGTCTTCGGCGGCCTTCTTGCCAATCTCCGGATCAGCGCCAGCACCAAGCCCACGAGTTGACTCGCGGCCGACGTCGAGCTTTACGTCCGCATCCGTCATAAGTAGCGCCTGCGCATCGGTGTTAATCGCGATGAACTCCACGCCCTTGAGTCCGGCCTCGATCATGCGGTTCACGGCGTTTACGCCACCGCCGCCAATGCCGACAACCTTGATTACTGCAAGGTAGTTCTGGACCGCCATGTCTTTCCCTTCTAACCTTAACCCTCTACTGGAGGCTTATAGTTATGTCAACCTCGCTGATGTCACTGACATTAGGTGGCAGTTCACGCAGTTCGGCGCTGACACGCCGACTACTTCATTGGTTGTTTAAAACTCGACTCACGACTCGGCGGTGGTCGGGCTCTCAGGTGCGCTCACGTCATAGGTTCGCGCCTTGGTATTCAGCAGCGCCTCGAGCACAGTCAACTTCGTGGCCGAGTCCTGGGCACTACCCCAAAACACGGTCCGATCTTTAGTTAGATCCAATTCGATCGAGTCACGACTTTGGGCACTGATGGCTTGAACCTGCTTGGCCAACACGGAGCCCGCGCCAGAAATATCGGCGGCAACACGTGCCGCTGCGGCCACCGTGCGGCGGTCCTGGGCATCGACCTTCAACTGCGGAATATGGCTCGGCTTGCTGGCAAGCTGACGATAAATAACCCCGGTACCGTCAACTGCCCATGCGCTGCCGCCCTTCTCCAACCAGGCGACCGCAGACCGCTCCTTCACTGAAATCAGCACCGTGTGCGGAAGTTCGCGGTCCACCTTCGCGGACTCGACGATCAGGAGTTGCTCAACTTTTTTTACGACTTCGTCGGTGTCGAGCCGCACCAGCGGCTCGCCGATGGGCACCTCAGCGGCTTGAATTACCTGCTCGGGGGTCAGGTGGTCAGTTCCAGAAACCTTAACCTCACTGATCGCGAAAACACTCGAGAAAAACACGAGCCAAAATCCGAATGCCACCACCAGAAGAGCAGCAACGACCCCGGTAATTCGCCACCTAGTTTTTCGGCGCTGCTGCTCAAGTTTTTTGGTAAACCGATCACTCATTGGCGCCCGACTCCAAAAGTTTCAGCAGTGCCGGGCCGACCTCGGTGATGTCGCCGGCCCCTAGCGTCAAAACGAGGTCACCTGGCTGAACCACGGAACCAAGGAACGCAGCCAACGTGGAAACCGGGCCGCCCGAAATCGCGTGCGGGCCGGCCGCGGAGCGAACCAGCTCGGCAGTCACGGCCGGGTCAGGCGTTTCGCGCGCGACATAGAGGTCGGCCACCACAACCACATCGGCGGCGGCGAGCTCAGCTCCCATTTGGGCACCAAAGAGCCGCGTGCGACTGACTAGGTGGGGCTGGAACGCCACGACCAAACGCCTACTGGCGGCGATCGAGCGGGCAGCAGCCAAGTCAGCGGCGATCTCGGTGGGATGGTGGGCATAAGAATCGACAACCCGTACCCCGGCGGCCTCGCCCTTGGGCTCCATCCGTCGCGCCGCGCCGGCAAACTGAGCCAGACCGGCAACCAGCCCCGCGAGGTCGTGGCCGAGTTCCAGTCCTGCCGCCAACGCCAACACCGCGTCAGCTGCATAGTGCCTCCCTGGCACCGCCAAGGTCACCGCGGTCGGCTCAAAGCCAGGCGCCAACACGGTAAATCTCGTGCTCGACCCGGCTACCTCTACGTCAACGGCACGAACGGTTGCCGACTCAGCAAAACCGGCAGAAATAACCTTTGGTCCAGCAACTTGGTCAATCAGTCGCCCGCAGCCCAGATCATCTGCCGACACCACAATGAATTCGGACACAGTGTCGGCGAACTCGGCAAATGCGGCTTCATATGCCTCAACCGACCCCCAAGTGTCGAGATGATCGGCGTCGACGTTCGTCACCACTGCGCCGCTTGGGCGATAGTGCAAAAAAGCACCGTCGCTTTCGTCCGCCTCGACCACGAACTGGGCGTCGGACCCGCGGTGGGAAGCAGCGTCAAGGCCAGCGACCTGTGCGCCAATAGCAAAGGACGGGTCAGCTCCGGCGCCGCGTAAGGCAAAGGTCAGCATCGCCGTCGTGGTGGTCTTGCCATGCGTCCCGGCAACCGCAATTCGTTGGTCGGCCAGCATCGCGGACATCAGCCCAGCCGACCTAGGCCACAGGCGCAGACCGAGTCTGGTCGCCTCAACGATCTCGGGGTTGTCCGCCGGCACTGCGGTCGACGCAATGACAGTGTCGCAATTGGCTACATTCGCAGCCCGGTGGCCTACCTGACAGTTGATGCCAGCGGCCCGCAGTCCGGCCAAGACGTCCGAATCGCGGGCATCACTGCCGCTGACGTCGACGCCGTCCTCGTGCATCAGTAAGGCGATTGCCGATAGTCCCGCACCGCCGACACCGACGAAATGAACGCGCCCGAGTTCGGCGGGAGCAAGGATCTGCTCGGGAACATCGATCCTCACTTGGCTTGGCCTCCTGCTTGATGGATCATCTCGGCGAGTTTCTCGGCGGCGTCACGGCGCACCAAGTTGGCGGCCGCATTGGACATGAGTTCGAGTCGCTGCGGTGAAGTCACCAACGAAACAACCGCTTGGGCCACCCAAGCGGGAGTGAAGGCCGCATCGTCGATTAGCAACCCGCCACCGGCAGCGACCACCGGATTGGCGTTCAGCGCTTGTTCGCCATTGCCGATCGGCAATGGCACAAAGACCGCCGGCAACCCAACGGCGGCGACCTCGGTCACCGAGTTCGCGCCCGAGCGACAAATCGCCAAGTCGGCCGCGGCATAGGCCAAATCGATTCGATCGATGAACTGTTCCACGATGTATGGCGGATCCTCAGGTCGGCGATTCACCTCAACCTCGTCGGGCCGCCCAGCGGCATGAAGTACCTGAATGCCGAGTTCGGCTAGCTCCGGCTGGGCGGCTGCCATCGTCTGGTTTATTCGTCTCGCACCTTGGGAGCCGCCGGTGACCAAAATCGTCGGCGCGTCCGGATCGAGACCGAAGTGGTTGCGGGCCTGTGCTTTAACCGCGGCCCGGTCAAGGTCGGCGATTTGCCGACGAATAGGGAGCCCCAAATAGGTCGCTCCCCGCAGGTTGGTATCGGGAAAACTAGTCGCCACAAAACTCGTGAGTCGGGCGCCGAGCTTGTTGGCGATCCCTGGCAAAGCGTTGCCCTCGTGAACCACCAGCGGCAGTCGACGCCGACGAGCAGCCAGGTAAGCAGGCACCGAGACGTAACCGCCAAAGCCGACCACAACGTCAGGGTCGAACCGATCTATTACTGCCAGAGTCGCCTTCACCGATGCCCGCAGATTTTTGGGCAGCCTCGCCAAGTCGGCATTCGGGCGCCTAGGCAACGGCACCGGTGGCACGAGTTCGAGCTTGAAGCCCGCCGCCGGGATCAGTTCGACCTCTAGGCCTTTTGGAGTCCCCAGACAGCAAATCTCGTCGCCGCCTGCTGCCAACACTGCGGCGGTTGCCAACAGCGGAGACGTATGTCCGGCTGTTCCACCCCCGGCCAACAAAACCCGCACTTTTACCGCCCTCGTTTAGACCCTGAGTTTACGGTGACCTTCTTGGCTGTGCTCGTTCGCGTCTTAGAACGTTTTGCCGACCGTAGTGCGCTGGCTGCGCCCTTCTCAGTTTTAGCGCAGTTCGCCAACAGGCCCAACCCGATCAACGTCGCCACCAGACTCGAACCGCCGTAGGAAATCAGCGGCAACGGCACGCCGATGACCGGCATCAGGCCGAGCACCATGGCGATGTTGATGATTGCTTGGACTGCTATCCAAATGGTGATGCCGGCAGCTAGATAGCGGGCGAAGCGGTCTTGGCTTCGTTGGGCGATCCGAAAACCCGTGTAGGCCAAGGCAGCAAACAACGCCATCACCACTAGGCTCCCGGCGAGTCCGAGCTCTTCACCGATTACCGCCAAAATGAAGTCGGTGTGTGCCTCCGGCAACGCACCCCACTTTTGTCGACTCTGCCCAAGACCAAGTCCCCAGAAGCCGCCACTGGCGAACCCCATCATTGCCTTTACCGCCTGATAGCCCGACACCTCCGGATCTGCCATCGGGTTTAGGAATGACATGAACCGAACGACCCGGTGCGGTGCGGTGGCGACGAAGACAGTCAGCAGCACACCTAAGCCAAGGGCAAAGGCCAACATCGGTTTGAGCCCAAGTCCACCAACCCAAAGCATCCCGGCGATCATCGCGAACAGAATCAACGCGGTGCCTAGGTCGTGCTGGCCAACAACCAGCATCGCCACTGGAATAGCGACCAGGGTCATTGGGAAAAGGACGCCACGAGTTGTCTTTAGGTATTTGTGTCGGCGCGTGTATAGGGCGGCGATCCAGATTGCCAGCGCCAGCTTGGCGAACTCTGACGGCTGCAGGTTGAAGCCGGCGAAAAGCGGGAGCCAATTTCGGTTGCCGTTTATGTCGATGCCCAACGGGGTAAAGGTCAGCAAGATCGCGCCGATAACCGCAATCAGCGGCAGTGAGGCCCACTTCTGCACTGTGGCCAGCGATATTCGGTTCGCTACGACGAATCCGGCAATGCCCACACAGGCGAAGATCGCCTGGCGGATGAAGATCGAATAGGAGTTTCCTGCCATCAGCGCGACAACTGAACTGGCGCTAAGCACCATCATCAAACCGAGGCCTAAGAGCAGCCCAGTGATGCCAAGCACCAACTGGTACGAAGCTAACGGTCGGTCAAGCAGGGCCCGCACGGAATCGAGCGGACTGCTCGATGCCCGCCGAGAAGCGGTAACACTCATGGCGTTCCTTCGGGGAAGGTGAAGAGACTCCCCAAGTGTTACCCGTGGGAATAGCAAGGCAACGGAACTTGGCCGCGTGTCCTGTCAACTGTTGAGATTGTGGTGACGACGCACTGCCTCGGCAAACGCCTCACCGCGGTGGGCGTAGTCGCGAAACTGGTCCATCGACGCGGCCGCCGGCGCAAGCAACACCGTCTCGCCAGGTCGCGCAAACTGGACCGCTGCCTGCACCGCTTCATCCATAATTTCGTCGGCAGCAGTCGGGCCGTCGATCAAAGCAACCGGCACCTCGGGCGCGTAGGTTGCTAGCGCATCGGCGATCAACTCTTTGTCGGCGCCGATCAACACTGCTGCGCCAAGATGATCGCGAACGTCTTGGATCAGGTCTTTGTACTCGGCGCCCTTAGCAAGCCCGCCGGCGACCCAAACAACCCGGTCGAAACTAAGGATGCTCGCCTTAGCCGCGTGGGCGTTGGTGGCTTTGGAGTCATCGACCCACCGGATCTGATCAGCTTCTAACACCGTGCTGATTCGGTGCGGGCCCAACTTGTAGTTGCGCAAGCCGTCTCGCACTGCTCGTGCCTCGACTCCAATTGACCTGGCCAATGCGGCAGCGGCAAGCGCATTTTGGACATTGTGGGCAGACGTATCGGCTAGGTCAGATAGCGATGCCAATTCCGCCGCGCTGGTTGCCCGTTCGGACACAAAGGCACGGTCAACCAATAGGTCGTCGACCACTCCCAGCATGGAAGGTTCTGGCACCCCCAAAGTGAATCCGATAGCCCGAGCGCCGTCGGCCACCTCAGCGTGTTCGACCAGCTTGCGAGTGGCCTCATCGGCCACGTTGTAGATGCATGCGGTCTGAACACCTTCGTAGATGCGGCCCTTTGCCGCAGCGTAAGCTTCGGCACCGCCATGCCAGTCATAATGATCCGCCGCGATGTTCAGTACCGCAGCCGACTGGGCCGCCATCGACGACGTCCAATGGAGTTGAAAACTGGATAGTTCTACAGCAAGAACATCGCGACCGGCCGGATCCATCACAGCTTCGAGGATGGGCGTGCCGACATTGCCGACAGCCTGAGCCCGAAGCCCCGCCGCGAGCAGAATCGACTCGAGCATCTGAACGGTGGTGGTCTTACCGTTCGTGCCGGTCACGGCCAGCCACGGCGCAGGGTTCTCGCCGCGAAGTCGCCAAGCAAGTTCCACCTCTGACCAGATCGGCACGCCCGCCGCCGACGCGGCAACCAGCAGCGGAGCACTTGGGCGCCAGCCTGGCGAGGTCACGACAAGGTCAAGGTCCGCAGGCAGTTTGGCGGTCGAACCCGGACCCAACCGAAAGTCCACGCCGAGCACTTCAAGTAGTTGGGCCTGTTCACTTCGTTTGGAATCAGGAAGCGACTCGTCAAGGACAGTTACTTGAGCGCCGAGGTGGTTGAGGGTGTCTGCAGCAGCAAAACCGCTAACGCCAAAACCGGCAACTATTGCACGCACGCCTTCCCAGGACGTATCTCGCCCCAAGGTGGACAGGTCGGGACTAGAAGGCACCGACGACCCACTCCCAGTAGAAGATCCCGATGCCTGAAATCACGAAGATCCCGCTAATGATCCAGAAGCGGACGACGATGGTGATCTCGGCCCAGCCCAAGAGTTCGAAATGGTGTTGCAGCGGCGCCATCCGGAAGATTCGTTTACCGCCGCTAATTTTGAAGTAGCCGACCTGCAAGATGACCGACAGGGTGATGATCACGAAGAGACCACCGATGATCGCCAGCAAGAGCTCGGTTCGGGTCATTAGCGCGAATCCGGCCATCAGGCCACCAAGAGACAACGAACCGGTATCGCCCATGAAGATCTTCGCTGGGGACGCATTCCACCACAAGAATCCGAAACACGCGCCGGTAACCGCAGCGGCCACCACCGCCAAATCCAATGGGTCTCTGACTTCGTAACACTTTGGTCCGGCATCGGGTAGGAAGCAGTTCTGATTGCTCTGCCAGACATTGATCAATACGTAAGCACCAAAGACCATCACCGACGCACCGGTCGCTAGGCCGTCGAGGCCGTCCGTGAGGTTCACGCCATTGCTCGCGCCGGCGATCATCAGCAGCACCCAAAGAATCAGCAGCACTGTCGGAATCGTCCACGGCAGATCTCGGGTAAACGAAATGGAATGGGTGATTGGCGTCTGCCCGTTCTTGTCTTCCCAGCCAATCGCCAGCACGGCGAAGATCAGGCCGATTACTACCTGACCGATCATCTTGGCTTTACTTCGCAGGCCGAGACTTCGCTGCTTAGCGACCTTGATCCAGTCATCGAGGAAGCCAATTACTCCCAGCCCAACGAACAGGAAAAGCAGGAGCAATGCCGAGGCTGTTGGCGGATAGCCGGTGGCCAACTTTGCGATCACATAGCCCGCAACTGTCGAAAGGATGATCACGAGCCCACCCATTGTGGGCGTGCCGCGCTTCACATGATGTGAGGTCGGGCCGTCATCTCGGATGAGTTGCCCGTACCCCTTCTTGACCAAAACAGCGATCGCGAATCGGGTGCCCACTAGGGTCCCAACAAGTCCGACGACTCCCGCAATCAGCACAGCCAGCATTGGTCAATTGTCCTTCCTGCGAACCCAAAGGGCCCGACTGGGTCAAACTGCCCTCATTCGGCAGCCAAAAGTGCGGTTGCAACTCGTTCAAGACGAACGCCTCTAGATGCTTTCACAAGGACCACATCTGCGGCACTAAGGCGCGCACGCAAGAGTTCGATTGCCGCAGCAATGTCCGCGACCGGCACCCCGATTCGGCCAGCACCGTCAGCGATCGCGACAGCGCCCGGTCCGACCGCGACTACCAACTCAAGGTTGAGTTCGGCTGCGAGTTCACCGATCTGGCGATGCGCCTGTTGCGAATCCTCGCCTAGTTCAAGCATCTCACCCAAAACGGCAACTCCCACGCCGGGTGCAACCGAGGCCAACGTCCGCAAAGCGGCGGCCATCGACTCTGGATTGGCGTTATACGCGTCGTTGAGAATCACTAACCCATCGGCGCGCTCCTGGCGCTGCATCCGCATCGGCGAGAGCGCACCGGCTGAGGCCAACGCCGCAACTGCCTGTGCTGGCGAAATGCCCAAGGCCGTCGTTGCGGCCACAGCTGCAGCACCGTTCAGCGCATGGTGAGCCCCGACTTGCGGAACCGTCGCCGCAAATTTCTCTTCACCAACTTGAAGCTCGAAGGTTGGCTGCCCTGCTGGATCGAGGTCAATTTCCCCAAGCAGCGTGACACTTCCGGTGCGGCCGAAGGTCAATACGGTGGCCACAGTACGTTGCGCCATATCTGCCACTCTTGGGTCGTCGGCGTTCAAGATCGCGGTGCCCGAATCGGCCAACGCCTCGATGATTTCGCCCTTTGCTAGAGCGGTCTGATCAATCGAGCCGAACTCACCAGCGTGCGCCGAACCAACGTTGAGCACCACTGCCACGTCCGGTGGTGCAAGCTGACAAAGGTACGCAATATGGCCAATCCCCCGTGCGCCCATTTCGAGTACCAGGTGACGAGTTGACTCATCGGCCTGAAGGACCGTCAATGGCACCCCAAGTTCGTTGTTGAAGGACCCTTCCGGGGCCACGGTTGGCCCGTCAGCCGAAAGAATCTGGGCGACCAAATCTTTAACGCTGGTCTTGCCTTGGGAGCCGGTAATTGCCACCACGTCAAGTTCAGTTCGCTCGCGGAGGACTCGTAGTCGATCAGCGGCCAACAAACCCAACGCCTTAACCGGGTCATCGACTAGAACATGTGGGCCCGGCACCGAGGTGGCGGCCAGGGTTGCGACCGCGCCAGCCTCAAGCGCGACCGGAACGAAGTTCCGACCGTCGACGTGTTCGCCAGCGATCGCCACAAAAAGTGAACCCGGGACGACTTTTCGTGAATCTACAACTGCCGGACCGTCGACGACGACGGATTCATCGCCGTGGGCCGTTCCGCCGGTAATTCGGGCAAGTTCGGCCAAGGTGGTCGCGATCACGGCAACTCCCCTAGCAGTTCAAGCAGTACTTCACGATCGTCAAATGGGTACAAAGTGTCGCCCACCTGTTGGCCCTGTTCATGCCCCTTACCCGCAATAACTACAGTGTCGCCGGGCCGCGCCTGCGCTACCGCCGCGCTGATCGCTTCACGGCGATCAGCTATCTCCGTCGTCTGGGCAACTGAGTTTTGCGCGCCGGCGAGGACCGCCGCCCTAATGGTTGCCGGATCCTCATTTCGCGGGTTGTCGTCAGTCACAATGAGCACATCGGCGAGACTCGACGCCACTTGGCCCATGATCGGTCGCTTGCCCCTGTCCCGGTCTCCCCCGGCCCCGAGCACCACGATCAGCCGTCCGGCAGTAACCGGCCGAAGCGCAGTCAAGACCGCTTCGATCGCCTCGGGTTTATGGGCATAGTCGACCACGGCGGTGAACGGTTGGCCGCCATGAACTCTCTGCATTCGACCGGGCACACCCGGTGAAGTCGCAATGCCGGCCACTAGTTCTGGCAGGTCAAAGCCTTGGGAGACCAACGCGACCACTGCGGCAACCGCGTTAGAGACGTTGAAGGCCCCCGGCAGTGGCACAGTCATCTCGGTCTCGACGCCGTCAGGCCCAACTAAAGTCACGCCACTTCCGAGTCGATCGGGTCGCAAGTTCACCGCCCGCCAATCAGCGGGGTTGCCTTGGGTCGAAAAGGTAGTAGTGGCCAACTCAGTGTCCGCTGCCAGTCGCACGCCGTGGGGGTCGTCAATGTTGATCACCGCGTGCCGGGCATGTTCGCGGGTGAAAAGTTCGGCCTTTGCCGCGAAATAGGACTCCAGATCGTGATGGAAGTCCAAATGATCGCGGCCGAGGTTCAAGAACACCGCGGAGTCGAACGTGAACCCGTTGATTCGGCCTTGGACGATTGCATGGCTGGAAACTTCCATCACGCAAGCTTTGACCTGCTCCTCAGCCATCACCGCGAAAAGTGCTTGCAGCGCCGGGGCCTCTGGAGTAGTCAACGCGCTTTGTGCAGGCACGCCCTTGATCTGCGTGCCGATTGTGCCGATAACGGCAGAATCAGCGCTGCCTAGTGCGGCTTGGGCCAGATAGCTCGTGGTGGTCTTACCTTGAGTGCCCGTGATGCCGACGGTCACGAACTCGCGACTCCTGTGCCCGTAGAACTCGGCAGCAAAGGCTGCCAATTCGGCCCGAGGTTCGCCAACTACTACCCGGGGTACTGCCGCCGGCAGACTCTCGGCACCGACCGGATCGGTCAGTACCGCGACCGCGCCGGCTGCTAGTGCCTGGTCGACGAAGCGGACGCCGTGGGTGGTGGCGCCAGGCAAAGCCGCAAAAAGATCGCCGTCTTGAACATCGGCGGTGGCCAAACTAATACCGGTGACCGAGGCGTCACCTGTTTGAGTGGCGCCGACAAACTCTTGCGCAACCTGTCCTAGCGTCCAGCGCGGACGTTCGTTTGGCCTAACCCTCATTCGACTCACCCCACTAACTTAACGGGGCGATTCACCACTCTTGAGCAATCTTCGGCGACTTCGAACCAGTCGGAGCAACCGCGAACCGCTCCAACGCCATCGACATGATGTCTTTGAATACTGGACCTGCCATGGAGCCACCACCGGCATTACGTGGTGGCTTATCGATCACGACATAGGTGATGAACCGGGGATTATCGGCCGGCGCGAAGCCCATAAAGCTGATGGTGTTCTGCCCACGCACATAGCGGCCGGTCTGGGGATTCACCCGCCACGCAGTACCGGTTTTGCCCGCTACCCGGTAGCCATCAATCTGTGCAGTCGGGGCGGTGCCATCATCTGCGGTTACTGCTTCCATCATTCGGGTGACCTCGGCCGCCGCCTGCTTGGAGACAACTCGCTTGGTCGCGCCCGGACTGACAGTGTGCTTAGCGCCATCACCGGACCGGACCGAATCGACGATCTTCGGGGTGCACATCACGCCGCCGTTTGCGATCGCGCCAACAGCCCGAACCATCTGGATTGCGTTCACAGATACGCCCTGCCCAAACGAGGTCGTCGCGTGTTTGGCTTTCGTCCAGTCGCGCGCGGGCGCAACCAAACCGACCGTCTCCTCCGGCAGATCAATCCCGGACTTGGCGCCAAAGCCAAACGCCCGCAAGTAGCGGTAGAACGTCGAATCAGACATCTTATTTGCGGCCACAATCGTGCCGAGGTTGGACGACTTCGCGATCACTCCGGCCGCCGTCAACTTCAGCGTGCCGTGCTGCCAGTAGTCGCCAATCGGGAACTTATCGATCACCATTGCCGACGGCACGGTGAGCTTGCTGTCAGAGGAAATCTTCCCCTGATCGGCAAGGGCCGCCATCGTGATCGTCTTCATCACCGAGCCGGGTTCAAACACGTTCGAAACCGCTCGATTGACTAGCGCCGAGCCTTCCAGTCCTTCGCGCGTCTCGGGGTTGAACGTCGGCGCTTGGGACATCTGAACTATCTGGCAGGTGCGCACATCCATCGTGATCGCCAGGCCGTAGTCGGCGCCGGCCGAACTGACCACGTCGCGCAGTCGCTGATCGGCGTACCACTGCAGATCTCGGTCGAGCGTAGTTCGCACCTCGCCGCCAGGAATCATTTCCGCAACGGTCGAGTCGGCCATTGGGATGCGCTGTCCAGTCGCTGAAATTTCGTAAGTTGACGATCCGCCCTTACCGGTTAGCGCCTTGTCGTATTGCAGTTCGAGTCCCGCTATGCCTTTGCCGCCGGCCTCAGTGATTCCCAGGACGCTCGCCGCCAGGGAGCCACCGGGGTATTTGCGCAGCGACTCGGTCTCGCTGAACACACCCGGGTAGCCGGCCTTGGCAACGGCTTTGATCGCGCGCTGGGCCTCATAGGTGGGCAAGTCTTTGGCCAAATAGACAAACTTTGACTTAGGGGTACGCAGCTTCTGAATCGTGTCAAAGTAGTCGATCTTGTCGCCGAGTGAGCTATGCAAAATCCGGGCGATTTCGGGCGCATTCTCGGCCGTCATCGAGGGATCGGCAGTGATCGTGAGTCCATCTTGACTGCCGACCAGTTCGGCACCGTTGCGATCGACGATCGCACCCCGCGGCGCCGGCACCGAAACTTTTTTGGTGCCGTTCTCGACCGCCATCGCGGCGAACGCCTTTGAGTCAACGCCTTGGATTTGGAACAGTCGACCAGCAAACAAGACGAACAGGCAGACCACGAAGATCACCATCAGCCGAATGCGATTGGTGATGACAGCTTGGCTCATTGGTCCGCCTTTCTGACGTTTGTTCCCGGTTCGGCCGGAACAGGTTGGCCAATCACGGCGCCGTCAGCGAGCCGCAAGAAGACCGGATTCGCGTTTGGCACCATACCCTCGTTCAGCGCCCGATCCGCCAGACCCGCAGGACTTGCAAGTTGAGAAACCTCACCAACCAATTGATCTTGGTGCGCCTGCAACAAGGCGGCTTCTCGCTGTAGGTCGTTGATCTTGAATGCTTGGGCCTGCATCGCGGTGCTCAACAGGATCAGTCCCACTAGGCCCGTCGCCAAGATGCTGAGCATCACGACCACGAACGGGGCTCGCCGGGCGCGAACACGCACTGGGCCAACGAGCCGAAGTCCGACGTCCTTGGCCCCACGCCCCCGGGCCGCCAAGCCCGAACCGAATGCGGCCGATCGGCTCGTGAGTGCCCGACTCGTAGACCGCGAGGCTGATGACATGCTCATGCTGCAATCCGTTCGACGGCCCTCATCCGCACGGAGCGGGCTCTGGGGTTGGTGGAAATTTCCTCGGCAGTTGCTTGGATCGCTCCGCGGGTGAGCGAACGGAACTTCGGCAGCATCGACTCGGGCACGACTGGCAAGTCGCGCGGCGCAGTCGAAGCCGTGGCACCCGAAATGACCCGTTTGGTAATTCGATCTTCGAGCGAGTGATACGACAGCACCACTACTCGACCACCGAGGTTCAACAGGTCCATCGCCGCCGGCAAGGCTCGGCGGTAAACGGCCAGCTCGTCGTTGACTTCAATCCTCAGCGCTTGGAAAGTGCGCTTCGCCGGGTTTCCCCCGGTGCGGCGCGCGGGGGCCGGAATGCAACGACGGATTAGCTCAACCAACTGGTCGCTGCGCTCAAATGGCCGAGTCTGACGTTCGCGGACGATTTCGGCCGCAATCCGGCGAGCAAACTTTTCTTCGCCGTACTCGCGCAAGATTCTCGCGAGATCGCGTTCCTCGTAGGTGTTAAGTACGCCAGCTGCAGTGAGCCGATCCTGGGTGTTCATCCGCATATCGAGCGGAGCGCCTTGGGCGTAAGCGAAACCACGTTCGGCCAAGTCCAGTTGCATCGACGAAACACCGAGATCAAATAGCACCCCATCAAGACCGGCAAAGCCGAGTTCGTCGAGCACTTCAGGCAGTTCGTCGTAAACCGCATGGGCGGCGCGAAAGCGGTCACCGAACGGCGCTAGACGCTCGCTGGCCCGCCGGAGCGCTTCGGGGTCTCGGTCGACACCAATGACGGTGGCCGATTCGTAACGGGTGAGCAACGCTTCACTGTGCCCGCCAAGTCCCAAGGTGGCATCCAAAAGCACCGCGGAGGAGTTCTTCTCAACTACCGCAGCAAACTCATCAACGACGCGGTCGAGCATCACTGGCACGTGCGCGGCGCTCATGCCAACCCCTTTGTCGCGATGAGGTCCGATGCCCGCCCGTCGGACTCTGACATCGGGGAAGTGATGTCAGATCCCATCAGGCGGGTGTCGCACCGCACCGTGAACTCGTACTGCCCGCTCAGAAGATTCCTGGATAGATCTCCTCGGACAGGTCCGCGAAGCCCTCCTCGTTCTGCTCGGAGAATTCGTGCCACTTGGCCGAATCCCAAATCTCGAACCGCTCGCCGGTTCCCACGACCGTGCAGTCGCGATCCAGTGCAGCCCAATCGCGAAGCAATGCCGACACTGGCACGCGCCCCTGCTTGTCCGGGGTTTCGTGCGCCGCACCGCCGAAGAGCATCCGAATGAAGTTGCGAGCTTGCTTGTTTGAAAATGAGGCCTGCCTGGCTCGGGTGGAGAACTCCTCGAACGCCTCGGGCGTCCAGCCGTACACGCAGTGATCCTGACCCCTGGTCAAGACGACTCCCTGGCTGAGCATCGGCCGAAACTTCGCCGGTAGGAACAACCGGCCCTTCTCGTCCAGGCGCGGCGTGAAGGTGCCAAAGAAGTACGCCGATGTTGCTGCAGTCATCTCGCACCTCCTGCCTCACGTCGTCTCCTTGGGGCCGATTCGCTGGCGTCTCCACCACTTTGCCCCACCCTAACCCACAACGCTCCACTATGAACCCACTTTTCGTCAAGATTTAGGCGTGTCTGAATTTCTGGACTGGCCAGAGCCCCTGCGGTTGCAGGGCAAAGACCCTGGTGGAGCGAAGTGGGGTGAAACGCAAAAACCCCGCCGTTAGGCGGGGTTTGCGAAAAGTTTCGAGTTTGGAGCTAGCGCTACTTAGAAGCCTTCATCCTGACGACGCTGCCAACGCTCTTCCATTCGATCAACGAACGAGTTCGAATTACTGGCCGGGCCCGACGGTGAGGCAATCATCTCTTCGGCTCCAGAAATTCCTTGGCGCCAAGCTCGAACGAAAAAGTACGAAGCGGCAACCATGGCAACAAAACCAAATGCGCCAAGCCAAGTGGCCTTGGCAACTACGCCACCGAGCAGCAATCCGATACCGACTAGGAAAACCAAAACACAGATTCCGGCGATGCGCCGATTCTTGGCAAACATTTTCGAGCCACGCAAGGTGGAGGCAAATTCTGGGTCCTCGGCAGCCAACGACGCCTCAAGCTGCGCAAGCAGGCGGGCCTCTTCGTCCGATAGTGGCACTTTGGGACTCCTAGTTCAGGTGGTTGCTACCGATTCTAGACGTGCGATGGTCTGCAATCCAGCCGAATGTCCAGCGAACTCCTTATTCCGGCGCACCTGCAACTCGAGTTCTACGAGTTCGGCTCGTTCGCGGGGCGTTCCCTCGGCGATTGCGCTGGGCACCGAATCGGCGAATACGCGAACCCCTTGGCTAACCACAGGCGAAAAGCCATGCCCGGCAACGAGGCGATCGAGTTCAACCTGCAACCAACGCCTCGGTCCCAGACTCGCTGAGTCCCAAGTGGCGTCCGGCATCGCGTCCACTAGGGCCCGCGCACCTGCGATATCGCCAGCCGCAACTCTCGCGGCCATGGCGGCCACCCTGCTGGCCACCATGATGCTCAACCAGCCGCCAGGGCGCAAAACTGTTCGCGCCGACTCGAGTGCTTGCGCGGGGTCTGCCACGAATTCAAGGACTCCATGGCAGATAACTAGATCAAAACTTGCAGGGGCAACGTGTTCGGCCAAATCAGTGGCGTCGCCAAGAATCCCCTGAATCTGTACGCCTGACTCAGTGGCCCGTCGGGCCGAAGCAGCCAACGCATCTGGACTTGGATCGACCACCACGACCCGGTGGCCGAGCCCAGCCAACCGAACCGCATCTGCGCCGGTCCCACCGCCAAGATCCAACACCGCAAGTTCACCGCGGCCATCTCGATCGGCACCTGCCACCAGCAGCGCATCAGTTACCGATTGCCACGCCAACACTCCACGGATCGGACCCATGACCCAACCTTCCCACAGGTTCGGTGCCCGGCCTCGAACTTGCGACACGATACGGTCACCAAATGGAATCGAGGACGGCAAAGTGGCTGAAGTTCTAGTCATCGGCAGTGGGTTCGCTGGCCTGTCCGCCGCCGCACGCCTAGCGAAACTGCGCCACCGGGTGACCGTCCTAGAAGCATCCGCAGAACCAGGCGGACTGCTTTTAGGCCGCGAATTTGCCGGTCAGCGTTGGACGACCGGACCACAAAGCGTGACGCTACCGGGAGTCTTTCGCGATCTATTTCGCAAATCCGGCCGACCGATGGACGCCCTGATTTCCATCTCGACCGCACCGCCTCGACGGCACCTACTCCCGGGTCGTTTTGGCCGCTCACCGATCGAGTTTGACCTGCCGTTCGGCACCCGCGGGGCCCAACATGATGCCGTGGTTGGAGCGTTCGGCAAGGATCACTGGTCGGACTGGGTCGACGGGCTGGCAGACGAATGGAACACGCTCCGCCGAGCCGTACTCGAGCCCGTCCAGTCAGAACTAAGCCCCGCCACCAAAGCCGCCCTCGGCGGAACCAGGACGGTCAAGGAACAGACCAAACGTTTAGGGCGCCGTCTGGCGCCCGTAGCCGCCGACCTACCCGGTGTTGGACCGCAGGACCAATCAGTGGCCACCGTTATCCATTACGTCGAGCGAAACTTTGGCCGCTGGGAATTTGCTGGCGGACTGCCCGGACTCGCCGCCGCCCTCCTTAACCGCCTAACCGAGCGACGAGTACAAATCGAGACCGGTGTCCACGTCGCCGAAGTGCTGGTCCGCCAAGGCCGAGCTCACGGGGTGAGGACCACAGACGGGACTACTCGCGCAGCAGACATCGTCATCTGGGCCACCGGGGACCGAACTGAGACCGCTGAACTGGCCGCGATCGAGTCGCCTGATCTGTCACTGACCACCGACCTAGTGGCTCACCTAAAACCTGCGGTTCACCTCTGGCGAAGCGGGCCGTCTCGCTGGCTGCTCTCCTCCCCACTGGGCACAGACCCAGTCGCGCTTGCTACTCGCGCCGGTCTGGAACTTTCAACCGCCACCATCAACCGGCTCCCGCACAGTACGCAGCCACGAAACCCGCAACTTCGCACCGGCGCACCAGCAGATCGCTGGTCTTCGATGGCGATCGAAACTACGCCCGGCTTGTGGCTCATTGGCGGGGCCGCCGTTACCGGGGCCGGACTGGAATGGACCGGTATGGGCACGGCCGCTCTGGCCGGCGCGATCGGGTCGGCGCCGCGCTAAGTTGCCTCAGACGAGATCGTCAGCGCGTAGCCGCTCAAAGATTTCGCGAGTCGCCGTTGACCGGTTCAGCGTCATGAAATGCAGTCCGGGCGCACCACCGGCGATCAGGTCCCGGCAAAGCTGGGTCGCCAACTCGATCCCGGCGCTTCGCACTGCCGGACGGTCGTGGGCGATCGGCTCAATCACGTTTAGGACTTCGGTCGGCAGTTGGGCACCCGAAAGCTCGGCCATTCGAGCCACTTGGCCGAAATTCAAAATCGGCATTATCCCTGGGATGATCGGCAAATCACTGCCGCGGGCCCGCACCCTATCGACTAGGTCGAAGTAGTCGCTGGCGCGAAAGAAGAGTTGGGTGATTGCAAACGATGCGCCCGCGTTCGCTTTGGCCACCAAAACGTCTGCATCGTGTTCCAGATCATCGGCATCAGGATGCCCTTCGGGGAACGCCGCCACGCCGACTTCCAATCCACCAATGCGCTGTGCAAGTTCAACCAGTTCGATCGCATGTACCATGCCGTCGGGGTGCGTCACCCACGGTTCACGAGGCCCGCCGGCCGGATCGCCTCGTAAGGCGAGCACATGGTTCACGCCGCTGGCCACATATTGCTTTAGCACCGTTTCAATCTCACCGGTGCTCTGACCAACCAACGTGAGGTGGCCCACCGGCAACACTGCGGACTCACGGGCGATCCGCTCAGTGATCCGAATAGTGCGGTCCTGGCTCGTGCCGCCGGCGCCGTAGGTGACCGAAACGAATGTCGGCTCAAGGTCTCTCAGCTGGTCAATCGCGCGCCAAAGCTGCTCTTCGCCCTCGTCGTCCTTAGGTGGAAAGAACTCAAACGAGACCGCTGGTTTAGCAGCAGTCAGCGCATCACGAATGGCGTCGTCAGTCCCGGGCATGGGGCCAACGGTATCGTCACCATGGTGACCAGCCCTGCATCCGATCCCGCATATCGGACAGCCGTAACGAACCAGCTTGCTTCGCTGGTCGCAAATTCGCGCGCCTTGCTCATCGAGGTTGACCCAGCGGTCTCGGACCTAATTGATGCGGCAGTTCGGTTTACTGCGGGCGGAAAAATGCTCCGGCCCACTTTCTGCCACGCCGGCTGGTTGATTGCTGGCGGCGAGAACGCGGCTGCCCCAATTGCTGCCGCTGGCGCCGCCTTCGAATGGCTACAAGCCAGCGCGTTAGTCCATGACGACCTAATGGACGGTTCGGACACTAGGCGCGGTCGCCCAAGCGTCCACCGCGACTTTGAGGCTCGTCACCGTGCCGCCGGCAGCAGCGGCGATCCAGTCCTTTTCGGTTCACGAGTAGCGATCGTGCTTGGCGACCTGCTGCTTTCATGGGCAGATGAGCAGTTCCGCAGCGCCGAACCAGACGCCCGAACTGCGAAACTCTGGGACGCCTGTAAGTCGGAGGTGGCCAGCGGCCAGTTCCTTGATGTGCTTGCTCAAACCAAAGCCAATTTGAGCACCGAGTCCGCCCGTCATGTCGTTCGGTTCAAGACAACCAAATACACGGTCGAACGGCCCCTGCACGTTGGCGCCGCATTGGCCGGGGCACCCGACTCGACGTTGATCGCGCTGTCGAAGGTGGCATTGCCACTAGGCGAAGCTTTCCAGTTGCGCGACGACGTGCTCGGGGTATTTGGCGATCCAGCCGACACCGGTAAGCCCGCAGGCGATGACCTGCGCGAAGGAAAACGCACCACGTTGATTGCCCGGACTGCCGAATCCTGCGGGGACGAACAGGTACTAGCGCTCCTAGGCACCGAAGCCGGGGTCGAGGAGCTGCGCGACCTAATCGTCTCGACGGGGGCGTTGGCAGCGGTGGAAAAAGACATCGATTTGCTGACTGAACGGACGCAGGAAGCGATAGACGAAATGGGTCCAGTGGCCAAGTCGATCCTTGGCCCACTCGCTGCTGCGGCAATTCGACGGGTCCGCTGACCCGTCGTTCCCGTGAAGCTGGGGTACGGCCGACTAAGATCGTCTTGTCCGAAGGAGGCGACTACGTGACGGTCACGGACCACGATGCACTGGTCGGGCGAACGCTCGACCAGCGTTATGTGATCCATGAACGCATCGCTAGAGGCGGAATGGCTACCGTCTACCGCGCCACGGACTTGCGACTTGATCGCACGGTGGCAGTAAAGGTAATGCACCCCAACGCTCCGGTTGACGCCTCGCCCGGGCACTTTGCCCGCGAAGCAAAATCTTCGGCCAAGTTGAATCATCGCGGCATCGTTTCGGTTTACGACCAAGGCACCGACGGCGAAACCACCTATCTGGTGATGGAGTA
>Ga0116169_1001049_pt1 | contig 25070 bp, 27 predicted proteins | sample AD_UKC130_MetaG_FD_89796 | JGI IMG/M metagenome (GOLD analysis project Ga0116169, IMG submission 89796) | Active sludge microbial communities of municipal wastewater-treating anaerobic digesters from Canada - AD_UKC130_MetaG | ecosystem: Engineered > Bioreactor > Anaerobic > Digestate | place...
GCGGTCGCCGGTGATTGGCCAGTTGCGTACCGCCGAGGAATTCGCGGCGGCCTTCAGCGATCGTGCGATCGTCACCTCCGGCGGCGACCAAGTCCTCAGCGAAGTTGAATCGGCCGAAAACCAGCTCGTGCTCGCCACCCCCGGGGCCGAACCAACTGTGCCGCACGGTTACGCGCTCGTGGTCCTGCTTGACACTTGGCTGATGCTCGGGCGAGATGATGTCCGAGTTGTCGAAGAGTCATACCGGCGCTGGTTCAATGCGCTTGCTTTGGCCGCTTATGGCGCTAGCGCTGTGGCGGTGGGGGACCCGTCGACGCTGCAAGGTTTGGTTCGCGCTGACCCAGCCGGGGTCGCGGTTCGTGAACTCGCCGAACGCGCCCAAACTCATTTGCCTCCGGTTGGTCGACTCGCGGCAATCGACGGGCCGCCCCAAGTAGTCGAGCAACTCGCCAATGGCGATTGGCCGTCGTTCGTCGACGTGCTCGGGCCGGTGCCGGCAGACCAAGGCAAGGAACGGTTGATCCTGCGAGTGCCGCGGCGAGAGGGAATGGCGCTCGCGAAAGTCCTAAAGGATTTGGCGGCCGAGCGCAGTGCCGCCAAAGAGACCGGTGTGCGGATCCAGATCGACCCGGCAGCCTTCTGAGCAAACCCCATAGACTCGGCGAGTGAAGATCGTCTTTGCCGGGACACCGGCCACAGCGGTACCGACCCTGGAAGCACTTATCGCCAGCCGCCACGAAGTGGTCGCGGTGGTTACCCGCCCCGACGCGAGGGTAGGTCGCGGACGAACGCTCCAGCCTTCGCCAGTGGCAGTCGCCGCCGAAGCGCACGGGATCACGGTTTTCAAGCCGGCTTCGACGTCGGATCCGCAATTTCTCCAGACACTGGTCGATACGGATGCTCGACTAGGGGTGATCGTGGCTTACGGGGCGATCTTGCGTCGAGATGTGCTCGACGCCCTGGAGTTCGGCTGGATCAACTTGCACTACTCGGTCCTGCCCGCTTGGCGCGGCGCGGCGCCGGTGCAGCGGTCGATTATGGCCGGCGACGAGATCACCGGCGCGACCGTATTCAGTTTGGTCGAAGCCCTCGACGCCGGCCCAGTCCTAGGAACGATCACCGAAAGAATCAAGGACGAAGACACTGCTGGGGTCCTATTGGACCGGCTTTCTGATCAGGGTGCGGCGCTGGTTGCCGATGTGGTCGACCACATCGAAGACGGCGACATTGGTGCGGTCACCCAGTCTGAAGACGCGGTCAGTTACGCCGAAAAGCTCTCCACCGAAGACGGCCGGATCGACTGGCATCGACCCTCGTTTGCGATCGATCGACAGATCCGAGGATGTACTCCCGCCCCGGGGGCGTGGACCGAGTTAGGCGACTTGAGGCTCAAGGTTGCCCCGGTTCGAGTCACCGACGAATCCACCCTCGCCCCTGGCGTCGCAACAATTTCTAAGCGAGAAGTACGCGTCGGCACGGGCACGACCGACATAGTTCTTACCCAAGTCCAACCGCCGGCAAAGAAACCGATGTCTGCGCCGGACTGGGGTCGCGGACTAGGCGGCGCAACCGAGGTGGTTTTCTCATGAGCGACCCCCGCGAAATCGCCTATGACGTGATGGTGGCGGCGCGCGAACGCGACGCCTACGTAAACCTGTTGCTGCCCACGATGCTTAAGGGACTGTCGACCCGAGACGCTGCGTTGGCAACAGAACTGACCCACAACACGATTCGGCGGCAGGGAACTTATGACGCCATCATCGATTCGGTGGCCACGAGCAAAGTTGCGCCAGCAGTGCGCGATGCCTTGCGCCTGGGCACGCACCAGCTTTTAGCGATGCGAGTGCCCGCCCACGCTGCGGTGGACACCACAGTGCGGCTGGTCCGGTACAAACTCGGGCATCGTCCGGTCGGTTTCACCAACGCAGTTTTGCGCAAGATTGCTGCCAAGGACCTCGACGAGTGGCTCGCCGAACTAACTCCTGGCCTGAGCCGTGTCCAAGAACTCTCGGTGCGCTATTCGCATCCCGAATGGGTGATAACTGAGCTGGAAAAGTCGGTCGGCTCAGAACAGTTGGAAGCTCTGCTGGCGGCCGACAACGCCACGCCAAAGGTGACCTTAGTTGCGCGACCTGGCCTAGTCGACCCAAGCGAACTTCCCGGCGAGCCGGGCCTACTTAGCCCCTACGCCAAGATTCTCGACAGTGGCGACCCCGGCAATATCCCGGCGGTTCGCGATGGCCGGGCCGCGGTTCAGGACGAAGGCTCCCAGCTGGTTGCCATCACCTTGGCTCAAGCGAAAGTCGCTGGTTACGACACAAACTGGCTAGATCTGGCCGCCGGCCCAGGCGGAAAGGCTGCCCTCCTGGGTGCACTGGCCGCCCAACGCGGCGCGACTCTGGTCGCAAACGAAGTGCAACCTCACCGAGCCGAATTAGTCCGTCAGTCCGTCCGGGCGCTGAAAAACTTTCAGGTGACCGTGCACGATGGTCGAGAAGGACCTTGGGAAGATGAGTCTTTCGACCGGGTTCTACTCGACGCGCCTTGTACCGGACTGGGCGCCTTGCGTCGGCGACCAGAAGCACGTTGGCGCCGCAAACCCCAAGACGTGCCAGAACTTGTTGCGCTGCAGACCCAACTATTAACTAACGCGGCAGACTTAGTCAGAGTTGGCGGCGTGGTCGGCTATGCAACTTGCTCGCCGCTGCTGGCCGAAACGCGCGAGGTTGTCGATGCCGTTCTTTCTGAGCGACCCGAACTGGCGTTGGAGGCTGAATACCGCTGGTGGCCGCACCTAGACGGCACGGACGCGATGTACCTGGCGATCTTGCGTCGCTCCTGAGCGATACCCTCGCCTCATGCGCATCACGCCTAGCTTGCTCAACGCTGATTTCGCCAATCTGGCCGCCGAGGCCGCGCGGATCCCAACGGCGGACTTCTTGCACATGGACGTGATGGACAACCACTTTGTGCCGAACCTGACGCTTGGCGCACCGGTAATTGAGGCGCTGGCAAAGGCCGCGTCCCAACCCATTGATGCTCACCTGATGATTGAGGATCCCGATCGCTGGGCACCGCAGTTCGTCGAGGCCGGTGCCTCTAGCGTGACTTTCCATATCGAGGCGGCCAAGGCGCCAGTGCGTTTGGCTCGAGAGCTGCGCGCGAAGGGCGCGCGCGCCTCGATGGCGCTCAAACCGGCCACTGCGATCGAACCCTACGAAGATTTGTTGCCTGAACTGGACATGGTGTTGATCATGACCGTTGAGCCAGGTTTTGGCGGCCAGAAGTTCCTCGACATGTGTCTGCCTAAAATTCGCCGCACTCGTGCCTTGCTCGATAAGGTTGGCGGCGACATTTGGCTACAGGTTGATGGCGGCGTCTCTCTGGAAACTATTGAACGCTGCGCTGAGGCGGGCGCGGACACCTTTGTGGCTGGTTCAGCCGTCTACAGCGCCGCCGACCCAGGCGACATGGTTGACCGGCTTCGCCAGACGGCCGTAACCGCTTGCCACTGAGCAAGTAGACTTCTTCGGTGGCCAACCAGATTGAGATCGACGCGATGGCGCGCGCTCTTGAAGCCGCCGCAACCGCTGGCCGCACCCTGCCTAATCCTCGGGTCGGCTGTGTCCTGCTGGACGCCGACGGTACACAGTTGGCCGTTGGCACCCATCGGGGGGCGGGTACACCACACGCGGAGGTCGATGCGCTCTCCCAAGCTGGTGAGCGCGCCCGTGGCGCGACAGCTGTGGTCACCCTCGAACCGTGCAATCACACCGGCCGTACCGGACCATGTACAACCGCACTGATCGACGCCGGCGTCAGCCGAGTTGTTTTCGGGTCGACTGACCCGGCAGCAGGTGCTGGGGGAGCGGCTGCTCTTTCGGCCGCCGGCATCGACGTTGAAGGCGGCGTCTGCGTCGAACAAACTGACGCACTGATCGAACCGTGGGCATTTCGCTATCGCCACCCGCGCCCGTTCGTGACTTGGAAATACGCGGCCACCTTGGACGGACTGAGCGCCGCGCCAGACGGCTCAAGCAAATGGATTACCAGTGAGGCCGCCCGCCGTGACGTTCAGCAATTTCGGGCCGAATGCGATGCGATCGTTGCGGGTACGTACTCGGTGTTGGCCGACGACCCAAGGTTGACGGTGCGCGACGAAAACGATCTCCCGTTGCCGTTTGACCAGCAGCCGCTGCGGGTAATAGTTGGCGAATCCAATATTCCGGACTATTACCGAGTCTTTGACCGAACCGCGCCGACTCGTCAAATTAGGTCCCGCGACCCGCACGAGGTACTCAGTCTGCTCCACGCCGAAGGCATCCATCACGTCTGGCTCGAAGGTGGTCCGAGGCTTGCGGGAGCCTTTTGGGGTGAAGGCCTGATCCACCGCGTTATCGGCTATCACGCGGTTGCGATGCTCGGTTCGGGCCGCGCTGCGCTTGAGGGCGAGGCGACCACCCTCGCCGACATTCGACCAATCGACTTGAACGATCTGACCATGATCGGTCCTGACATTCGGATCATCGGCACGCCTGGTCGCGCACCTCGCGAAGACATGGGAACCGGAGGCGAACACTGATGTTCACCGGATTGATTGAAGAACGTGGGACCGTGCTTTCGCTGAATGACCTTGGCGATTCGGTTCGCTTGACGATCCGTGGCCCGTTGGTCACCAGCGACGCCAAGCACGGTGACTCGATCGCGGTGAATGGCTGCTGCTTAACGGTCATCGACCCAACCGCCGATTCGTTTAGCGCCGATGTGATGCGCGAGAGCCTAGAACGCACCAGTTTGGGCGATCTGAAAACTGGCGACGAAGTCAACCTGGAGCGGGCAATGGCCGCCGGCGCGCGAATGGGCGGGCACATTGTCCAAGGCCATGTCGATGGCACCGCGACCGTCTTGGACCGGACCCCCAGCGAACACTGGGAAGTTTTTCGGTTCACCTTGCCGCAGAAGTTGAGTCGCTACCTGGTGGAAAAGGGCTCGATCACCGTCGACGGCACGTCGCTGACCGTCGTTGCAGCCGCCGACGACTGGTTCAGCGTTTCACTCATCCCCACCACGATCGCCGACACTGTGCTTGGCGCCCGAAACCCCGGAGACCGCGTCAACTTAGAGGTTGACGTGATTGCCAAGTACGTCGAGCGGTTGCTCGAGAAAGGATCGCAAACATGAGCGATCAGTATCCCGGCGTCCGGCTAGACAGCATAGAGCGGGCGATCGCCGATATCGCGGCCGGAAAAGCAATCGTCGTCGTCGATGACGAGAGTCGCGAGAACGAAGGCGACATCATCTTCGCCGCCTCCAAGTCAACTCCTGAGCTGATGGCTTTCCTCGTGCGCTACTCAAGCGGACTGATTTGCGCGCCGATCACCGGTGAGATTCTCGACCGGCTTTCGATCCCGTTGATGACTCCGCATAACCGCGAAATGATGCGCACGGCCTACACGATCTCGATCGACGCTCGTGACGGGATTACCACCGGCATTTCGGCGGCTGACCGGGCTCGGACTTGCCGGGTCCTGGCCGATTCGGCCACCGAACCGTTCGAGTTGGTTCAGCCAGGCCACATTGTGCCGCTTCGGGCCAAGCCTGCCGGTGTTCTTGAACGCGCCGGCCACACCGAAGCAGCCGTGGACTTCGCCCGCCTAGCGGGCCTGACGCCCGCCGGTGTCATCGGCGAAGTGATGAACGATGACGGCACGCTAAAGCGGGCGCCCGAGCTGCGCGAGTTCGCTGACGAACACGATCTGGCGCTCGTCTCTATCGAAGACTTACAGATCCATTTGCGGCTCCATGAAACTCAGGTGGAGCGCTTGGCCGAGACCCGCCTACCGACCGAGTTCGGCGAGTTCAAGGCGTTCGGTTTTCGCGATCGAGTCGAAGGTGCAGAACATGTCGCGCTCGTTTATGGCGATCCGGGAACCGAAGAGGTAATGGTTCGGCTGCATTCGGAATGCCTAACCGGTGACGTTTTTGGTTCGCGGCGCTGCGATTGTGGCCCGCAACTGGAAGCCTCGATGGCCGAGGTGACCAAGAACGGCTCGGGGATTGTGGTCTATCTGCGTGGTCACGAGGGCCGCGGAATTGGCCTGCTACACAAACTTCAGGCCTACGAACTCCAAGATTTGGGTCACGACACGGTCGATGCCAATCTCGCCCTCGGGTTTGGCGAGGATGAGCGTGACTACGCCGCCGGTGCGCAGATTTTGCGCAACCTCGGCGTCGTGTCGGTTCGCTTGTTGACCAATAATCCGGACAAGGCAAACCAGTTGGAGCAGTACGGCGTGAAGGTTGCTCAGCGGCTGCCGGTCGTGATCGCACCAACGAGTGACAACCTGCGGTACTTGCAGACGAAAGCGGCTCGGATGGGTCACGATCTGCCGGACCTGAAGTTGGAAGAGGAGAACTGAGATGGCCGGACACGGTGCACCGTCGCTGTCGATTGACGCTGCGGGCGCGAAGGTCGCGATTGTTGCCTCCAGTTGGCACACCGAGGTGCTGGAGGGACTGATCGCCGGCTCGCAGCGGACGTTGACCGCCGCGGGCGTAACCGAGGTCGACCTCATCCGCGCGGCTGGCTCTTTCGAGTTGCCGATAATCGCCCAAGCCTGTGCGCGTGCCGATTATGACGCGGTGATTGCCCTTGGCGTGATCATCCGTGGCGGCACCCCACACTTTGAATATGTGAGTGCCGCCGCCACTGATGGCCTGTCTCGCGTCGCGCTTGATACCGGCGTTCCGGTCGGTTTCGGTTTGCTGACTTGCGACGACGAAACCCAAGCATTGGACCGGGCGGGATTGCCAGATTCAGTTGAAGACAAGGGCGCCGAAGCCGCCGAGGCGGCCCTCGCCACGTGGGCGACGCTCAAGTCGATCGCACTGCGCCGATAGGATGACCTTGATGAAGACGTTCGATGGCTTATTCGCGGAACTTTCCGAAAAGGCCGCCACCCGCCCTGAGGGTTCGCGCACGGTTGCCGAACTCGACGGCGGAGTACACGCGATTGGCAAGAAGCTCGTCGAGGAAGCCGCCGAATCGTGGATGGCTGCCGAGCACGAGGGACCTGCGCGTGCGGCCGAGGAGATCAGCCAGCTGCTGTACCACGCGCAGGTGATGATGATTGCCGCTGGCATCAGTCTTGACGACGTCTACTCACACCTGTAAGGAATCTGATGCTCAAGGTTGCCGTCCCGAACAAGGGCGCCCTATCTGAGGCTGCGGCCGCGATGCTGGCCGAGGCCGGGTACCGCCAACGTCGTAACTCCAAAGACCTCGTCACGGTTGACGCCGAAAACGATGTCGAATTCTTCTATTTGCGCCCGCGCGACATTGCGATCTATGTCGGCGAAGGCACGCTAGACGCCGGAATCACCGGCCGGGACCTGTTGCTCGATTCGGGTGCGAAAGCCGACGAGTCGATGACGTTGGGTTTTGCGGCCTCGACTTTTCGCTTTGCCGCTGCCGAGGGCGAAATGTCCGCGGTTGAGCAGTTGGCGGGCAAACGGATCGCCACCTCCTACCCAGGAATCGTGCGTACCTACTTGAGTTCGCTAGGTATCGAGTCCCAAGTCGTCCGACTCGACGGCGCAGTCGAAACCTCCATTCGGCTCGGTGTCGCTGATGCGATTGCTGACGTCGTAGAGACCGGCACTACGTTGCGTCAGGCCGGGTTGGCGGTTTTTGGCGAGCCGATCCTGCAGTCCGAGGGCGTGCTGATCACCCGAAGCGGACCAGCCGAGCCGACTGGGTTCAGTGTTTTTCAACGCCGTCTGCAAAGCGTTCTGGTCGCGCGCGCCTACGTCATGATGGATTACGACATTCGCCTCGAAGACGTGGAGCGAGCAGTAGAACTAACCCCCGGCATCGAATCGCCGACAGTTTCGCCGCTACATCGCGAAGGCTGGGCAGCCGTTCGGGCGATGGTGCCGCGTGTGGCCACCCAGCGCGTGATGGACGACTTGTACGCAGCGGGTGCTCGCGGCATTTTGGTCACCGATATTTTGTCGTGCCGAATCTGATGGCCGGGGAACGTCGTCGGTTCCGCCCGACTGGAATCATCGCGGTGATGTGGGCAGGGGTCGCAATTTTGACGATTCTCACAGCCGTCATCGGCTCGCAGTTGCCGGAGTCGGCTAGGTTCACAACGTCGCAGAACGCCACGATTTGGGCGCTGGTTGGCGTCGTCGGATTGTTCGCGCTAATCATCTCGATGAGCCAGGTAACTGCTGATGACGAGCAAATACGTTGGGTGAATGGTCTACGACGACACAAGTTGTCGTGGGATGAAGTTGCCGGAATTTCGATGAATCCGGGCGCCCCCTGGCCGACGTTGGTCACCAAGGACGATCGTCGTTTCATCCTGTTCGCGATTCAGGGCAGCGAGGGCCGATCGGCCACGAACGCGGTCCAATGGCTGGCAGGTCACGTCAAGTGAGCCGCGACGACGGAACCTTCGGGGGAGGCCGCTCGTTGGCTGAGCCTGCTTTTCCAGACGACGATGGCCTGCTCGATCCGAACCTGAATTTGACCGACGAGTCCTCGTTTTTGGCGACGATTGGCTCAGCTCGAGTTTTTGTGCCGGTCGTTGCGGTGCTGGGGGAGTTGGCCACTGACGGCAGCGACAAGAATTCCGATATGGCCGCGGTGCTGCTGACGGGTGCTGACGGCCGCACGGCGCTGCTGGCGTTCAGTTCCCAAGCGGCGATGGCGAGCTGGAATCCGACCTCTCGGCCGGTGCCGGTTTATGGCCGAGACGCGGCCAGATCCGCGATCGCCGATGGCGCTTCGGCGCTCGTGCTCGATCTTGGACAGCCAACTTTCCAAGTGGTCGAGAGCCCAGACTTAGAGCACGTTGCTGCCGAACACGTCCTGGTCCGAACCGACAGCGGCACCGCCTGGGTTGAACCAAGCGCTTAGGGGCTGCTAAACTTTTATCTCGAAGTGGAGTTCACTCCCACCTGCTTGGCTTTTGGGCCTTGGGGTCACTGCACCGCCGATCATTCGGCGGGTGTTTTGCGTGTAGTGACTTCCGCTTCGACGGAGGTCACTTTTTTGTTTCCTCCACCATTTACCATCAGGAGGATCTATCAGCACAGAGCTGCGCGTCAACGAGCGCATCCGCGTCCCGGAAGTCCGGCTTGTCGGACCAGGCGGCGAACAAGTAGGCATCGTCCGTATCGACGATGCGCTTCGTCTTGCCGCCGAGTCAGACCTCGATCTCGTCGAAGTTGCCCCAGGTGAGCGACCGCCGGTGTGTCGACTCATGGACTACGGCAAGTTCAAGTATGAAACTGCCCAGAAGGCCCGCGAGTCTCGTCGTAACCAGACGAACACCGTCATCAAAGAGATGAAGCTTCGTCCGAAGATCGACCAGCACGACTACGACACCAAAAAGGGTCACATCGTCCGGTTCCTTTCGGCCGGCGACAAGGTCAAGATCACCATCATGTTCCGTGGTCGCGAGCAGCATCGTCCAGAACTTGGTTACCGCTTGCTGCAGAAACTTGCGGCTGACGTTGAGGACCTCGGATTCATCGAATCGAACGCCCGTCAGGACGGTCGAAATATGACGATGGTTCTGGGACCGCACAAGAAGAAGTCTGAAGCGCAAGCAGAGGTCAAGGCCGCTAAGGCCGAAGCCACCGCCCAGCGCGAAGCAGATCGTGAAGCCGAGGCTAAGGCCGAAAAGGCACATCGCGAAGAACACAGCAAGACAGCGACGGCTAAGAAGCCCCGTCGTCGCTCCGAAAACCTCGATCCAGACATGGAGGCCTAATCGTGCCGAAGTTCAAGCCCCACTCGGGCATGAAGAAGCGCATCAAGATCACTGGCAAGGGCAAACTTCGCCGTGAGCAGACCAACCGTCGTCACCTCTTGGAGGTCAAGTCCTCGTCCCGGAAGCGCCGCCTCGCCGGCACGACCGAGGTCTCGAAGGCTGACACCAAGCAGGTCAAGAAGCTGCTCGGTCTCTGAGCGCCCGACTTTCCCCGAATTCGTAAAGGAGCAATACTGTGGCACGCGTCAAGCGTTCAGTGAACGCGCAAAAGAAGCGCCGCGAAATCCTCGAGCGCGCCTCCGGCTACCGTGGCCAGCGCTCGCGCCTATACCGCAAGGCTAAAGAGCAGGTCACCCACTCGCTGGTCTACTCGTACAACGACCGCAAGGCAAAGAAGGGCGACTTCCGTCGTCTCTGGATCCAGCGCATCAACGCTGCGGTTCGCGCCGAGGGTATGACCTACAACCGGTTCATCCAGGGCTTGAAGGCCGCTGAGGTTGAAGTGGATCGCAAGATCCTCGCCGATCTGGCCGTCAACGACCCGGCAGCTTTCAGCGCCCTCGTTGAGGTCGCGAAGGCAAACCTGCCAGCCGATGTCAACGCCCCCAAGGCTGACTCGGCCGTCTGAGTTAGAAACTCTAAACGCGTGGCGAGCCCCAGCGATCTGACCGTCCAATCTGGCCGGGTAAAGACCGCTCGGCGGCTCGCCACGCGTTCTTTTCGCGAGAAAACAGGCGAGTTTCTCGCTGAAGGACCCCAAGCCGTTCGCGAGGCGCTCACGGTTCCTCGCGGCGAACCCGGATCGGTCATTGAAGTGTTCGCGACCGTCGATGCGACCGATCGGTACGAAGAGTTAGCAGCAAGAGCAGACCAGTGGCACGTGGTAACCGACGACGTTGTGGCCGCGATCGCGGACTCAGTCACCCCCCAAGGGATGGTCGCGCGTTGTCATAGTTTGCTGCGCTGGTTTGACGACTACACCTGGCCGGGGAATGGTTTCGTCGCGGCCGCCGTAGATATCCGTGATCCGGGCAATGCCGGTTCACTGATTCGGGCCGCCGATGCGGCCGGCGCCGCCGCCGTCTATTTCCTCGGCGACTGCGTAGACCCACAGAATCCCAAAGCCGTTAGGGCCGCCGTAGGATCGCACTTTCATTTGCCGGTTGTCGTTGATCGCGATTTGTTCGGTTCGCTGGCAAAACTGCGCGAGTCCGGCGCGAGACTGCTCGCCGCTGACGCCGCTGGAGACGTGAATCTGTTCACCGCCGATTTGAGCAGTCCGGTGGTCTGGGTTTTTGGTAACGAAGCCCATGGCCTCGATCGCGCCGTAACCGATGCAGTTGATGAGGTCGTCTCGATTCCGCTAATTGGCCGGGCCGAAAGCCTGAATCTGGCGACCGCGGCGGCGGTGTGCCTGTATGCGTCGGCGCGGGAGCAGCACTAGGCTCAACGCGTGCACTACGAGAACTTTCCTGACGGGGTAATCGTCGCGGACGCCAACGGAATCGTGACCTTGGCGAACCACTGGGTGCGCGGGCGCCACGGAGCGACCTCGACCGAACTCGTTGGGTTGCCACTGTCGCGAGTTCTGCCGCTGGACGACTTGAACGGGAACTCGTGGCTCGATTTCAACCGGCCATTCGACGGCCTAGCAATCAGAAAGCGAATCAGCGAGCAGGCTTGGTATTCCCCGCACGGAACCGAATATTTGGTCACCGCGATGCTGAACCGGGATCGGCCTGCCGGCGAAATCGTGGACGTGGTCGTCTGCATTCGAAACGCTCGTGTACGCCAACAACTTGACCGTGAAAAGTCTGACATGGTGGCGATGGTCGCCCACGAGTTGCGGTCACCGTTGACTGGAATAAAAGGGTTTTCGGCCACGCTGCTAAGACGCTGGGATGCTTTCACCGAAGATCAACGCTTGTTCATGCTGCAGACAATCGATGCTGACGCGGACCGGTTGAGTCGGTTGGTCACCGAACTGCTCGATGCCGCCAGGATCGATGCGGGTCGGCTTTCTCTTCGGACCGAGCCCGTTCAACTCGATCAGGTTGCTTCGCGAGTTCTGGAGTCGGTTTTCTCCACCAGCGAGACGCCGCCGACGGCGCAGGTCGAAGGTCCGGTCCCGGTAATTTGGGGTGACTCGGATCGGCTTACCCAAGTGTTGACCAACATCGTCGAGAACGCCGTTCGGCACGGCGAAGGACTGCGCGAACTAAGCGTTCGCGAGCTCTATCGCCGAGGTAAACAGGGCGTCGAAGTATCAATAACCGATCAGGGTCCAGGTATTGATGAGGATCTGCGCGTGCGGGTTTTCAGCCGGTTCTGGCGCTCAGGCCCAGGGGCCGGCAGCGGGCTGGGCATGTTCATTGTTCGCGGAGTCGTTGATCAGCACGGCGGGATCATCGACATTGAAGATGCCAGCGAAGGCGGCGCGCTGATTAAGGTGTGGCTGCCAGTCAATGAGCCGGACACTCTCACCGACTGACCTCGCCGATAGACTGGCAGGCGTGTCTGCGCCCAATTCTGACTATGACCCGGTCGAGGTGACGCCACTGCGCGCCGATGAGGTCGAACGCATGCGTGACGAAGCCCTAGCGGCCATCGCCGCGGCCAACACCATAGCCGAACTCAAACAGGTCCGAAGCGACCACGCCGGCGATCGGTCCGGGCTGGCTTTAGCCAACCGCGAGATCGGCGCGTTGCCGCCGGCGGCCAAAAAAGATGCTGGCAAGCGGATCGGCCAGGCACGTGGCGCAGTGAACCAGGCATTGGCGGCGCGCCTTGAAGAGGTTGAGGCGATCGAGTTTGAGCAACGGCTCAACGAAGAGGTCGTCGACGTAACGTTGCCGACTGACGTTGAACCAGTTGGCTCGCGCCACCCGATAACTACGATCCAAGAGCTAGTCGCGGACATTTTCGTTTCGATGGGTTGGGAAGTGGCCGAAGGTCCAGAAGTCGAAGCCGAGTGGCTGAACTTCGACGCGCTCAACCTCGGTCCCGACCACCCGGCCCGCACCATGCAAGACACTTTCTGGCTCAGTCCTGAACGCGCCGCGATGGTGCTGCGTACGCACACTTCGCCGGTGCAAGCCAGAACTATGCTCACCCAAGAGCCGCCGATCTACGTGGTTTGTCCGGGTCGGGTTTATCGCACCGACGAGGCTGACGCCACCCACATGCCAGTGTTCCACCAGGTTGAGGGTCTGGCGATCGACCGGGGACTGTCGATGGCCCACCTGAAGGGCACGCTGGATCACTTCGCTCAAGCCATTTATGGCCCGGGCTTGACGACGCGTTTTCGGCCGTCCTATTTCCCGTTCACTGAGCCGTCTGCCGAAGTGGACTTGCTCTGCTACGTCTGCCAGAACGATCCGGCGGAGGTCGCGAGTTGTCGCACCTGCGGGGGAGAAGGCTGGGTTGAGTGGGGCGGCTGCGGAGTGGTCAATCCGCGTGTCCTGATCGCTTGTGGCGTTGACCCGAACGAGTACTCGGGCTTCGCCTTCGGGATGGGTTTGGACCGCACAATCACTAGCCGTTACGACATCGCTGACCTGCGTGACTTGTGGGACGGCGATGTGCGATTCACTGAACCTTTCGGAGTTGGTCTCTAAGATGCGCGTTCCTGTTGAATGGTTGCGTTCGCTGGTCGAACTGCCCGAGTCGGTCACGACCGAACAACTCGCCGACCGGTTGACGATGTACGACCTGAAGCTCGAGGAAATTGTCGGCGGCGGCTTTTCTGGTCCATTGCGGGTCGGTCGGGTGCTTGCGATCTCTCCCGAAGAGCAGAAGAACGGTAAAACGATCAACTGGTGTCGAGTTGACGTCGGTCCCGAGTTCAACGAGCCGTCCGTCCCGGACGCGCCAGGCGAAGATGAGCCATCTCGCGGCATCATCTGCGGCGCCCACAATTTCGTTGTCGGCGATCTAGTTGTCGTTTCGCTGCCGGGGACGTTCCTGCCGGTCTTAGGTTTTGAGATCGGTTCGCGAAAGACCTATGGTCACGTTTCGGACGGGATGATTTGTTCGACTGCCGAACTGGGTTTGGCTGGCGATGGCGACGGAATCATTGTCTTGCCACCAGACTCGACAGCCCCTGGCGACGACGCGATTTCGTTGCTCGGTTTGGACAATCAGACCCTCGACCTTGAGGTGAACCCCGATCGCGGCTATGCGTGGAGCCTTCGTGGAGTTGCCCGCGACACGGCGTTGGCTTTCGGCATTGACTTCACCGATCCGGCTGATCTGGTACCACCGAGCACCGACACTGCCGCGTACCCGGTTCGAGTCGAGGACCCGGACGCTTGCCCCGTGTTCACCACGCTAGTGGTCACGGGCATCGACCCGACGGCTTCGACCCCTCAATGGATGGCCACGAGAATCACCGACGCGGGCATGCGCCCGATCTCGTTGGCGGTCGACATCAGCAACTACGTCATGCTCGAACTCGGCCAACCGAACCACTGCTACGACCGAGCCAAACTAAGCGGCGACATTGTGGTCCGACGCGCCACCGCAGGCGAAAAAATCACCACGCTCGACGAAACAGTCCGCAACCTAACGACCGAAGACTTGGTCATCGCCGATGGCAGCGGGCCGATCGGCATCGCTGGCGTGATGGGCGGCGGCAGCGTCGAGATCGATTCGACCAGCACCGACGTCGTCATCGAAGCAGCTCACTTTGATCCGGTCACGATCTTTCGGGCGCAGAAACGGCACCGCCTACCAACCGAAGCGGCCAAGCGGTTCGAGCGCGGGGTAGATCCGAAACTTCCACTTCGGGCGGCAACAAGAGTGGCCCAATTGCTAGTGGAACTCGCTGGCGGAACTCTCGAAGCTGGGGCGACTGTGGTCGGGCAACCGGGCGAACCAAAGCCGGTCTCGTTCGGCGCCGACCTGCCGGCCCGAATCAGCGGGGTCGAGATTTCGGCCGAGTTCGCTCAAGATGTGTACGCGCGAAGCGGCTGCCAGGTCACCCGCACGGGTGACGAGTTCACCGTCACCCCGCCGTCGTGGCGATTCGATCTCAACGATCCGTATGACTTCGTTGAAGAGGCTTTACGGTCGGCTGGTTATGAGAATGTGCCGTCGATTCTTCCCACCCCTACTGGCGGACGCGGGCTCACTCGCGAGCAGCAGTTGCGCCGTCGGGTTGGACAGGTAGTCGCCGGCGCCGGATTAGTCGAAGTTTCGACGCTGCCGTTCGTCGGTACCGCCGACCTGGCGAAACTCGGCATCGAAGCCGATGACCCGCGAAACGACCTAGTTTTGCTCGCCAATCCCTTGTCGGCTCAGGAGCCGGGGCTAACTCCGACACTCCTAATCGGCCTGTTACGCGCTGCCTCGCTGAACATTGGGCGCGGTCATGACAGCGTCCAACTCAGTGAAATAGGCCGGGTCTTCACCAAGTCAGGTGGCGGCGAAGCGCCAATTTACGGCGTGCAGCAGCGGCCAACAACAGCCGAACTGGCGGCACTCGACGCTGCCCTGCCAAACCAGCCGCGCCATTTGGGCATGGTTTTGGTGGGGGAGCGGCAGCGTTCGGGCTGGGCCGGCGCAGGTCGGCCGGCCGCTTGGACTGACGCGCTGGCTTTGGTGCGATTGGTGGCCAGCAGGCTCCAAGTGAAGGTAACGATCGAGAAGGCGTCAATCGCGCCCTTCCACCCTGGCCGGTGCGCGCAGATCAGGGTCGGCGACCAGGTAATCGGTCACGCCGGCGAGATCCACCCGAAGGTCGCCCAAGAGTACGGCCTACCGGGACGGGTTGCTGCCGCCGAACTCGATCTCGACGCGTTGATCGCTGCCGCCCCACCGATCGGTCGAAAGCCGAACTTTTCGGCCTACCCGGTCGCCAAGGAAGACTTCGCGTTCGTAGTTGATGCCCAGTTGCCAGCCGGCGACCTAGTTTCAGCCATCGACGGCTCGACTGAACTGCTTGAGTCGGTGCGACTTTTCGACGTCTACGCCGGTGATCAGGTTGGCATCGGGCGCAAGTCGCTGGCGTTGGCGGTGCGGCTGCGAGCAGTCGATCACACGCTCACCGATTCTGAGATCAAGGCGGCTCGCGAAAAGATCGTTACTGCTGCGGCGACTGTTGGTGCTGAACTGCGCTGACGGTGGTTTGATGGCCCGATGAGCACTGATTCACCGGCGGTACGAATCGAGCACGATCTGCTTGGCGAGTGTGAAGTCCCAGCGGATGTCTATTGGGGTGTCCACACCATGCGGGCACTGGAGAACTTCCCGATCACCGATGTGCCGATCGCGATCATTCCCTACCTGCCCGAGGCGTTGGCCATGGTCAAAGAGGCCGCCGCGGAAACGAATCACGAATTGGGCCTGTTGCCCGATGAGCCCTATGAGGCGATCGTTTCGGCATGTCAGGAAATCCGATCCGGGAGCCTGCGTGACCAATTCGTCGTGGACGTGATTCAAGGCGGCGCTGGCACCTCGACGAACATGAACGCGAACGAAGTAATCGCAAACCGGGCCTTGGAGATTCTTGGTTACGAGTTGGGCGACTATTCTGTGGTTCATCCGAACGAACAGGTGAACCTCAGCCAGTCGACCAATGACGTGTATCCCACCGCGGTGAAAATCTCCCTCGTGCTGGCGACCAACGACCTGATCGAGGCGATGGTCGGTTTGCAACTCGCTTTCGAAGCCAAGGCCGAAGAATTTCACGATGTGCTGAAGATGGGGCGTACCCAACTTCAGGACGCCGTGCCGATGACGCTAGGCCAAGAGTTTCGCACCTACGCGCTGATGATCGCCGACGATCGAAAGCGACTGGATGAGGCGTTGGACCTGCTGCACGTAATCAATCTCGGTGCGACCGCAATCGGGACCCAACTCAACGCGCCCGAAGGCTACGTACCGAGGGCCTGCGCACACTTGTCACGAATCTCCGATCTGCCGCTAAGGACCGCGATCGACTTGATCGAGGCAACTCAAGACTGCGGTTCGTTCGTGCAGATGTCAGGCGTGCTCAAGCGGGTAGCGGTCAAACTCTCGAAGATCTGCAACGATCTGAGACTACTTTCCTCCGGCCCGCGCGCCGGCTTTGGCGAAATTAACTTGCCGGCGCGACAGGCCGGTTCGAGCATCATGCCCGGCAAGGTAAATCCGGTGATCCCCGAAGTCGTCAACCAAGTGGCGTTCCAGATCATCGGGCTGGATGTGACGGTTTCAATGGCCGCTGAGGCGGGGCAGTTGCAGTTGAACGCGTTTGAACCGGTGATTTGCTATTCGCTGGCCGCCGGGTTGTACCGATTGCGAATGTCGATCATTTCGCTGACCGAGTTTTGTGTAAAGGGGATCACCGCAAACGTTGAACATATGTCGGCCGAGGTGGCTCGTTCGGTTGGGCTGGTCACGGCACTGAACCCGTACCTGGGCTACGAGGTGGCGACTGAGTTGGCCAAGGAAGCTCTTGCTACCGGTCGCGGGGTGGCCGAACTGGTGCTCGAAAAGGGCCTACTGCCCAAAGACGAGTTGGAAAAAATCTTGCGGCCCGAGACGCTGGCACACCTCGGTCCCAAGGCCGGTGATAGGTCTGGCGGAGTGTAGGCTGAATCCCTTATGAGCATCAATTTCGGCAAGCATGACCCGGCTGACTTCCACGTCTACGACACGACGATGCGAGACGGGGCACAGCAGGAGGGTCTGAACCTCTCGGTGCAGGACAAACTTGCTATTGCTCGCCACCTCGACGATCTCGGTGTCGGCTATATCGAGGGGGGTTGGCCAGGCTCTAACCCGAAGGACACCGAGTTTTTTGCGCTCGCGGCCAAAGAACTAGATTTGCGCCATGCCACCTTGGCTGCTTTCGGGGCAACTCGCCGGGCAAACGTTGCCGCCGCTGACGATCCGCTCATCGCCGCCTTGCGCGAGTCGGGCGCATCGGTGGTCACGTTGGTGGCCAAAAGTCACGACCAGCATGTTGAGAAGGCACTTCGCACCACCTTGGCCGAGAACCTCGCCATGGTGCGCGACTCGGTTTCCCACCTACGCGAAGAAGGTCAGCGCGTTTTTGTCGACTGCGAGCATTTCTTCAACGGCTACCTCGACAATCGCGACTACTCCCTTGAGGTTGTTCGCGCGGCGGTAGACGCTGGCGCGGAAGTAGCGGTGCTGTGTGACACCAACGGCGGGATGCTGCCACATCAGGTGGGTGAGATCGTCGCTGACGTGCTGGCCGAGACCGGCGCGCGCCTAGGAATCCACGCCCATAACGACACCGGTTGCGCGGTCGCCAACTCGATCGAAGCCGTCCGGGCCGGCGCGACTCATCTGCAGGGATGCATCAACGGCTACGGCGAGCGCACCGGAAATGCTGACTTGGTCACCACGGTGGCCAACTTGGAGTTCAAACTGGGCATGGAAGTAATGCCGACCGATTCGTTGGCCGACGCCACCAGGATCTCCCATGCGATCAGTGAGATCACCAACTACCCGCCGGTCGCACGTCAGCCGTACACCGGCGTTTCAGCGTTCGCGCACAAAGCCGGACTGCACGCCAGCGCGATCCGCGTCGATCCAGATCTGTACCAGCACATGGATCCGGCATTGGTCGGCAACGACATGCGACTGCTCGTTTCAGAGATGGCCGGTCGCGCCACGATCGAACTCAAGGGCCGCGAACTTGGCTTCGACTTGTCCGGCGATGCCGAGCGGCTCACCCGCATCACCGACAAGGTCAAGTCGATGGAGCAGGAGGGCTACACCTTCGAGGCGGCCGATGCGTCGTTTGAATTGCTGCTGATCGAGGAAGTCACCGGCAGCCGACCACAGTATTTCGATGTCGAAAGTTGGCGAGTGATTGCCAGCGAGAGTGACGCTGAAGCAATCGTCAAGGTTGTTGCCGGCGGCACTCGGCTGGCAGTTGTCGGTGAAGGCAATGGCCCAGTCAACGCCCTAGATCATGCGCTCCGCCAAGCGATCGAACAGATCTACCCAGATGTTGCCCAGTTCCACCTGATCGACTTTAGGATCCGGATCTTGGACCAAGGGCACGGCACGGACGCGGTTACTCGCGTGCTGATCGAGACCACCGATGGCAAGAGCTCATGGGTTACGGTCGGGGTCGGCCCGAACATGATCGAAGCCTCATTCGAGGCGCTGGTTGATGCGCTCACTTTTGGACTCCGAGCCCATCAGGTCGAAGAGATCAACTAGCGGGGCGCCGCATCGGCACATGATCGATGCCGGCTTCGACGAAGTTCGGGCCGCTGACTGCAAAGCCAAAACCGGCGTACCAGTCGCGTAGGTGGGCTTGGGCGTTCAAGGCGATTTCGTCTTCGCCCCAAAGCCGGAGCACTTCGCAAAGCAGTTCACCAGCTAGTCCCTGGCCACGCGCATCCTTTGCGGTCGCGACCCGGCCAACTCGCCGAACCCCATCACTGAGATACGTGCGCAGGTACGTCTTGAACCGACCGGTCTGCTCAGCGATCCAAAGATGCGTGCAATCGTCACGCAAATCTACGTCGTCTACGTCAGCCTCGTCGCAGCGCTGTTCGACGGCGAATACGACATCGCGGATACGCCAGACTTCATATAGTTCAGCCACCGTCAGGTCCGGTGCTGGCCGCACGACGATCAACTGCCAACTCCGGTCCGGCAACTGCCACAGGTGCCGAAAATTTCAAGCGTGTGCGAGACGTCGGTGAAGTCGTTCTCGGCCGCAATTCGGTCGGCCCATTGTTCGACTACTGGGCCTTCGACTTCTACCGTGCGGGCGCAGGAGCGGCAGACTAGGTGATGGTGGTGGCCGCGACTGCAGTTTCGATAAAGCGTCTCACCGTCGTCGGCCCGCAGGGCATCAACTTCGCCGCTGTCGGCTAGTGCTTGGAGCGTGCGATAGACAGTCGAAAGCCCGACGGTCTCACCTTCGGCCACGAGTCGAGCGTGGATTTGTTGTGCCGAACTGAAACCGTCCAGATCGGCGATTAGGGCGCTTACCGCCCGGCGTTGGCGGGTGCTTCGGGGAGCCTCAACCATTCTTGGCCTCCTGGGTGGAAGTTGGGCGAAGCAGCGCACGAGTCAGCGCCGCGAGAACGAAAACGACCAGCGCGATGATGACGATCGTCGGCCCCGGTTGGGCGTCGATCTGATAACTGGTGAGCAGGCCGGTCACGGCAGCGAACAAGCCGATTGCCATGGCGGCAAAGTGGGTTGACTTGAAACTTCGCGACAACTGTTGGGCTGCGGCAACGGGCACGACCATGAGCGCCGAAACCAACAGCAAACCGACTGTGCGCATCGCCACCGTGATGGTGACGGCCGCCAACACGGCGATCAGGATGCCGAAGAGTTGAACCCGAATCCCCATCACCTTGGCGTGCGCCTCGTCTTGGCACACGGCGAAAAACTGCGGGCGAAAAATCAGTGAAAGAGCCACGACCACGACGCCAAGGGCAACGACAATTGTCAGATCAGCTCTGCTCATGGTGATGATCGAGCCGAATAGGTACTGGTTCAAGGTTGCGGCCGATTCACCGGCCAGATTAGTGAGCAGAACACCCCCGGCAATGCCGCCATAAAAAAGCATCGCTAAGGCGAGGTCGCCGCTGGTTCGCCCGTATGCACGCAGGACTTCGATCAAAATCGCGCCGCCGATGGCGACGATGATTGCTGTCGTCAGTGGGGCCACGCCAGTTAGCAGACCCAAAGCGACCCCGGTTAGGGCTACGTGGCCTAGCCCATCACCCAGTAGTGCGAGTCGGCGCTGCACGATGAAAGTGCCGATGGCCGGAGCGCTCAGACCGGTGATGATCGCGGCGATGAGCGCGTATTGCATGAATTGGTACGAAAGGACGCTCATGGCAGCGGCCCCTCGATAGGTACCGGGTTGGGCCTGCTCGGCTCACTCGTATGGCTGTGGTCATGGGCGTGATCGTGGGTGCCCGGGCCGGTGGCGGGACCGTCGTATTCGACTAGTCCGTCAACAATATGGACTGCGCGATCAACGAGAACGCCGAGCGGGCCGAGTTCGTGAGCCACCATCACGATGGCGGTTCCACGTTCGCGCAGTTCGGCCAGCAGGTCGGCAAAGACCGCGGCGCTTTCGGCATCTACACCAGCAGTCGGCTCATCCATCACGACCAGGTCCGGTTCGGTAATCAACGCTCGAGCGATGTGGACGCGCTGCTGTTGCCCGCCTGAGAGGTTCGCGATCGGCCGGTGGGCGTGCCGTTCCATGCCGACCCGAGTGATTAGGTCGGCGCCGGCGGCCCGGTCGGTGCGACTGGGCCAGCCCAAGAATGGCCGTCTCGACAGTGCGCCGCTGAGGACGACTTCGGTGACTGTCGCTGGCACGCCCGAGGAAATGTCTGGGCGCTGGGCCATATAACCGAGGCGATGATGATCGCGAAAGTGACTCAATTCGGTACCGAACAGTCTGATCGAGCCACCGTGGGGGACTAGGCCGACCAACGCCCTAACTAGCGTCGATTTGCCGGAGCCGTTAGCTCCCAAAATCGCGACAAATTCACCGGCGTTGACCACCAAATCGATACCGCGCAGCACCGCTGTCCCATCTAGGGCAACGGTTACTGCGCGCGCATCAACTACCGGTTTTGTCATTTGCAGCCGTTCGCCGCCGTCAACGCAGCCAAGTTCTGTCCCATGAGGGAAAGATAGTCCTCATCAGCGGTTTCATCGGTTAGGCCCTCGATCGGATCGAGTACGGCGGTCTTTGCGCCGGTTTGGCGGGCGATGGTTTTGGCCAAGGCGGGCGAGGACAGTGGCTCGGTGAAGACGGTGGTGAAACCCTCGGCAGTGACTAGGTCGGTGATTTCGGCGAGGGCGGCCACACTTGGTTCGCTTTGCGGATCGATTCCGCTGATCGGAATCTGAGTCAGGTCATAGGCCTGGGCAAGGTGCCCGAAGGCGGCGTGTGAAGTGATGAACTCGCGTCGTTCGCACTGGGCGTCTTCAAGGCCGACTTCAAAAGCGTTATCCAACTCTTCGAGTTCAGTCACGAGCCGCGCTGCGTTCGCCTCATAGAGCGATTTTTCGTCGGGGTTTGCCTCGATCAGCGCATCGCGTACGGACTCGGCTGCGGTGATCATATTCTCCGGCGCAAGCCAAATGTGCGGATCGCCGTCATGATCGTGGCCGTCGTCTTCATGGTCATGTTCTTCGTGTTCACGCTCAACGCCTGCGCCGATGTCGACCAGGGTGAGAGTTTCATTAGTGGTTTCTTCAATCGCATGATCGACCGCTGACTGGAAGTCGGACAAATAGACGACTACGTCCGCTTCGCTCAGGGCTACGACTTGTTTTGCGGTGAGTTCAAGATCGTGGGCTTCGACACCGGGGGAGGTCAGCGTCGAGAGTTGAACCGTCGAGCCGCCGATACGTTCGGCCAAGAATTGGGCTGGATAGAACGACGCGATGACGGTCGGTTTGCTGTTGCCGTCAGCGTTATCCGTGGTCGAGCAGGACGTTAGCGAGGCGGCAGCAATGATGGCGGCGAGCCAGACGGCGGGGCGCTTAATCTTCATGACAATCATTCTCAACTAACTTGAGAACGGTTGTCAAGTCGTCCGGTGACGCTAGCCGCAGACCAAACCGAGTATTGTGGCTATTTGACCTCCCGACACCCAGCCGGAATAGGAAATAAAATGGCTTCCGTCCTAGATAACGTCATCAACCTTTGTAAGCGCCGCGGCTTCGTCTATCAATGTGGCGAAATCTACGGCGGCACCCGTTCCGCGTGGGATTACGGCCCGCTCGGTGTCGAGTTGAAGGACAACGTCAAACGCCAGTGGTGGAAGTCGATGGTGCAAAGCCGCGACGACGTAGTCGGCCTAGACTCATCGGTGATTTTGCCAACTTCGGTCTGGCAGGCCTCCGGACACTTGGCCGCTTTTGTTGACCCACTGGTCGAATGCCTGCAGTGCCACAAGCGCTACCGCCAAGACCACCTGCAAGAGGCCTACGCCGAAAAGCACAAACTCGACGACCCTGACGTGGTCGAGATGTCGCTGCTGGTTTGCGCCAATTGCGGCACCCGGGGCGAGTGGACCGAACCGCGGATGTTCAACGGACTACTCAAGACCTTCCTCGGTCCGGTCGAGTCAGAAGAGGGACTGCACTACCTACGTCCCGAAACCGCGCAAGGCATCTTCGTCAACTTCTCTCAAGTGATGACCTCCTCGCGCAAGAAGCCTCCTTTTGGCATCGGCCAAATCGGCAAGAGTTTCCGCAACGAGATCACGCCGGGCAACTTTATTTTCCGCACGCGCGAGTTCGAGCAAATGGAGATGGAGTTCTTCGTCAAGCCTGGTGAAGACGAGCAATGGCACCAATACTGGATCGACACTCGACTTCAGTGGTACATCGATTTGGGCGTCAATCCAGACAACCTGCGCCTTTACGAACACGCCCAAGAAAAGCTTTCGCACTATTCGAAGCGGACCGTCGACATCGAATACCGGTTTGGTTTTGCTGGCTCGCAATTCGGCGAACTCGAGGGCGTCGCCAACCGCACCGACTTCGACCTGACCACGCACAGCGAACACTCCGGTCAAGATCTGTCGTACTTCGATCAGGCGAACAACGAGCGTTGGACTCCCTACGTAATCGAACCGGCGGCCGGCGTTAACCGCTCGTTGATGGCTTTCTTGGTCGACGCCTACTCCGAAGACGAGGCGCCCAACACCAAGGGCGGAGTCGACAAGCGCACCGTGCTCAAGTTGGATCCGCGGCTTTCACCGGTGAAGGCTGCGGTGCTGCCGCTGTCGCGCAACGAGGACTTGTCGCCGAAGGCGCGCGACCTGGCCGCGGAGTTGCGAAAGAACTGGAACATCGAGTTCGACGACGCGCAAGCGATCGGCAAGCGCTACCGGCGCCAAGACGAAATTGGTACGCCGTACTGCATCACCGTGGACTTCGACACGCTCGACGATCAGGCCGTCACGATTCGTGAACGCGACTCGATGTCGCAGGAGCGGATCGCCCTCGATCAGGTCACCGGCTATTTGGCCAGCCGATTGGTTGGCTGCTGATGGGTCCGGCAAGCAAGGTTCTTGTGGCCATGACCGCAGTCTTGGCCTTGGCCGCCTGCTCAAAGTCTGACGACGGACCGGCGAAGGTCGAGTTCGACGTACCTGGTGGCGGACAAATTACTCAGCCCGGCACTGAACTGAAGTACGGTGCAACCGCCTTGGTTGCCTTCCCTGAAGGCAAGCCAACCGCGGCCCTGTCTCTACAGGTCAAGTCCGTCGCTCCCGCGGGGCCAGGAGACCTAGAGATGTACTCCGTGCCCGATGACAAAGACGCCTATTACGTCCAAGTCGTGATCGGTAACCGCGGTCCGGCCGCAGTCGATAGCGGCGAAGGCCTGCCATGGTGGTTGCGCGTTTCGGGGAACACTCAGGTTCCGCCGAGCACGGCTCCGGCTAGGTTCAAGCCCTGCCGCGCTCCGAAACTAACTTCGGTGATTCCGGCGGGCGCCTCGGCAGAGGGCTGCCTCCTATTTTTGGTCCCGGCAAAGTCCTTCGTGAAGTCGGTCGACTTCCAGCCAAATGAAGAGGCCACTGCGGTTCGATGGTTGCCCTGACCGACGGCTTGACTCTTGGGAACGTAAGAGTGGACGTTCCGGTCGTACTTGCGCCAATGGCCGGTGTCACGAACGTGGCGTTTCGGCGACTGTGCGCCGAACAGGGCGCCGGACTCTACGTCTGCGAAATGATCACTAGCCGCGGACTCGTCGAGCGGGACAGAACAAGCCTGTCGATGCTGAGTTTCGCCGAAGGCGAGAAGGTTAAGTCCGTCCAGCTTTACGGCATCGACCCGCAGACCATCGGCGAGGCGGTTTCGATCCTGTGCGACGAGCACGGGGTGAATCACGTAGACCTCAACTTCGGTTGCCCGGTACCGAAAATCACCCGAAAGGGCGGCGGATCGGCGTTGCCATGGAAGGCGACGCTGCTCGGCGAAATCCTCGCCGCAGCAGTGAAGGCGGCCGCGCCATACGACGTGCCGGTGACAATCAAGACTCGCAAGGGTATCGACGACGACCATCTGACGTTCTTGGATGCGGGCCGGATCGCCGAAGACACCGGTTGTGCTGCGATCGCCCTGCACGGTCGGACGGCGGCTCAGCACTACAGCGGCCAAGCCGACTGGTCGGCAATCGGTGAACTGAAGTCGGCCGTCACCATTCCGGTTTTGGGCAACGGTGACATCTGGGAAGCCGGCGATGCGCTCGCGATGGTCGAGCAGACTGGCTGCGATGGCGTAGTCGTGGGTCGTGGGTGCCTCGGGCGGCCA
>Ga0116169_1001054_pt1 | contig 24982 bp, 25 predicted proteins | sample AD_UKC130_MetaG_FD_89796 | JGI IMG/M metagenome (GOLD analysis project Ga0116169, IMG submission 89796) | Active sludge microbial communities of municipal wastewater-treating anaerobic digesters from Canada - AD_UKC130_MetaG | ecosystem: Engineered > Bioreactor > Anaerobic > Digestate | place...
AGTTTATTATTAGAGTAAGCCATCGGTTTTTCACTCCTCCTTGGTTTGCTCGTCACTTACCAAATTCGGAGTGACCGATGGTTTTTCCTTCTTTTATTTTGCGAACTTAATTATACATGATCTATTGTTTAGAATTAGACAATTACTTGATAAAAAATAAATGGCTTATCGTTGTATTTCTTGTGTTTATTTATCGGTGCAAACTAAATGACCTAGCTTCTCAGAAGCCGAATCTTTATCTGATTTTGTCATACTTGTATCAATCAGAAACGGTATAACGTTAAGAGTTTAACATATGTCGGTCAGACAAGCTGTAGTCCCCGGCCCTTATACTATCTATGAAATCCTGGATCGAACTTAAGCGGTGCGGAAATACAAGCCCTCCGCCCTTGATATGATCGATTCGGTGGGCGTCGGAGCCTGAGGTCATAAGCAATGAATTTCGTTTTGCATAATCGAATGCCTTCATGTCGTACTCGGGGACAGCATGGCTTGTATTGATGACCTCTACAGAATCGACATACTCCGGGTATAAACGTATTTCACCTATATACGGGGCCTCTCTGAACGGGTGCGCATGAGATATGAAGCCGCCTGAAGCCCTGGATATGGTCAGGTATTTCTCAAGGCTCCAGGACAGCATATCAGGATGGCTCAGGAGAAACTCCTTGTCAAGGCCATAGGTCAGAAATTCAGTCCCCTTATATGCATATTCCCATCCCAGAAAGACCTGAAAGCCGATCCGGTTACCTTCCTCCAATGCATCCTCATAGCCCTTCACGAAAAGCTCCACTCTTTGCTCCCAGGGCAGGTCCAACGGAACAGCGGTGTTGCCATTGAAAAAATGGTCTGTGATTATAATGCCGGCGTAGCCTGCTTCTGCATACGCTCTCACCATTTCTGCTCCTGTATTCCTGCCGCAGGCGCTACCCTGGCTGGTATGCACATGGGTATCATACAGGTATCCTGCTGCATTCACTGTTTTCCCCGGTTCCACTACTTGTTTCACCTCTTCTGATATCTATCTCAGCTAATAACTGACCTACAAAAGTATATACCCATATGCACCCATATGCAACAAGTCACATAACAAAACCTGCCGCCTATTATGCGGCAGGCAGTTACACACATGCATCAAGCAGCTTCGTTGCGTGTATCAGGCAGCTTGTGAGGAGTTTTCACTGTTGCTTGTCCATGCCGGTATATATAAATACCGCATCCCTCAGGAATCCGGCCAGTCCGGGCTGCATTTTATCATAGTATTGGGTGAACCTTTCGTCATCTACATACATTTGGGCAAGCCCGGCATGGGCTTCCTTTGTATAGGAAGGCCAGGTATACAAAAGCCAGCGGCGATGCATATCTGCTGCCTTCTGGGCTTCTTCCCCCGCCGGATCGCCAGTTGCAAAAGCTTTTTTCAGGGTTTCCAGGAGCTCTTCTCCCAGCCTGCAAAAGTCCTCGTATTGCTCCTGGGTCATGTTCATGAATTTCCTGTTTGAACTTTCTACTGCTTCCTCACCATACTTATCCCGGATCTCTCTGCCGTATTTCTCCTCATTTTCCTGTATGCACTGCTTCTTAAAGCCTTCAAACTTCTCTTTATCAGTCATCATCAATCTGCCCTCCGTTTCCGCTATGGTTTTTTCTACATTTCTGATCAGCAGGTCCAATTGCCGCCTCTTGCTTATAAGCTTTTCGCGATGCTCCTTCAATGCCTTGGCCTTATTGTAGTCTGGTGCATCGAGTATCCTTTTGATCTCATCAAGGGGTATACCAAACTCCCGGTAAAACAAGATCTGTTGAAGGGTGTTGACCTCTTTGCTTCCGTATATGCGGTATCCTGATGAACTGATCCTGGCCGGCTTCAAAAGGCCGATCTCATCGTAATACCTTAAGGTCCTTGCGCTGACACCAGCAAGCCTGCTCAGCTTCTGCACCGTGTATTCCACCAGAATCACCCCATGTCAATATGATAAACCTTTACGTTGCGTCAATGTCAATAGGAGATTTCGAAAAACTTTCAATGGTCCTCAGCCGATAAGGCTGCAGCGATCGTCTCATCTGCTTCCATCATGGTCTTCTTATACTCCTCCCAGTCGTCGATACGGTCTATGCACTTTCCAAACAGGATCTTTTCCATGCTCTTTCTGATTTCATTGGCATACCTGTATTTACTGTTGTTGGGATCATCCTTGATCAGGTCAAGGGTAAGGATGAGGCTGTGAAGGGCCTGGCCCCTGCTAAAGGGCTTTTGTGCCGGCTCAGACTTCAAAGGGATCTGCAACCGGGAGATGTCGCCATCGATGCAGGATCTTACAAGGAATTTTGTATAGCCAACTAAGCAATTGCTCCCTTCACACCTGCCACAGTTTTCTTCACCAAGACAAATGCAATCCATGTCATGGCTTACGCGGTTGTAGTAATCATAAAGCTCCCTGGATGCTCTCCTGAAAGCGGTTTCATGACCAGATCTAAGTTTTGCAATGACCGGCTTTGACAAAATCACAAGCATTGTTATAAGGAAAGCTGCGAACAGGACCATATACTGGGGTTTGAGGAATCTTCCCGGCAGGCTGTTATACAGCTTCGTAATGCCGAAAAACAGGAAGACAACTGATGCAATGAGCTTTATGGCAAGGTCCGGCAGTCTGTCGCCCAGCTTTCTTCCCACAAAAATACCCAGGCCTCCTGTAACGACCATGCCTAGCGCTGTCCCGGCCAGTATCGCGATCGGGGCTTTGGCATCCGCAGCCATGGTAATAGCTGTAAGTTGGGTCTTGTCGCCCAGCTCTCCGATAAAAAAAGCCAGGGCTACCGTCACGACCGGGCCCAGCTTGCTCATGTCATCATGTTTTTCATCATTTTCATCTTCAGCTTGAAGCGTCCATAATGAAAATCCTATTAAGGCAAAACCGGCTATTATCTGTAGGGTGTCAACAGGTATAAGCCTGGATAAATAGCTTCCCAGCAGTACGGCGAGGCCGTGATTTAGTAAAGCCCCTATGAAAATGCCAAGGAGCACCTTTTTTACGGCGTATCTGGTTGCAAATGCCATAGCCAGGATCTGGGTCTTGTCCCCCATCTCAGCAACGAATATCAGCATAAAGGCTTTGATAAATTCTTCCACAAAGCTTCCCTTCATTTCCATTCTCATTTGCTTTCTTACATGGATAAAAAGCATTATTTTATTTTACCACAACATCATGACGCATACAAGGACAAGCCAACGTAATGCGATTCAAGCATTAGTATCATTCCGGGGTATAAAATGCTATAATATATCAAAATCGACGGGAGGAACTAACATGCTTGCAAAAAACATAGCGGACAGGCTTAAGGGATCCTCTTGGATCAGGGATATGTTCGAAAAGGGAGAAAGGCTCAGGCAAAAATACGGTATCGATAATGTCTATGACTTCTCATTGGGCAACCCCGACATTGAACCTCCTGAAAGTGTAAAAATAGCTTTAAGAAGCCTTGCAGACAGCAAGCTGCCCGGTATGCACAAATATATGAGCAATGCAGGCCTGGCAAGCGTGCGGGAGAAGATAGCAGCTCATATCAAAGCAAACACCGGAATCGACCTGAAGGCTGAACATATCGTCATGGCCTGTGGCGCAGCAGGTGGGTTGAACGTAGTACTGAAAACCATACTTGATCCCGGTGACGAGGTCATTATATTTGCCCCCTACTTTCCTGAGTATAAAACCTATATCGATAATCACAGCGGGGTACCGGTTATATCCACCTGCAACACGGCTACATTTATGCCTGATCTTGATGAACTGGAAAAAAAGCTGAGCCCGAGAACAAAGGCAATAATCCTGAATACCCCTAACAATCCAACCGGGGTCGTATACAATGAAAGTATACTCAAAAGCATTGCCGATCTGCTCAATTCCAAGGAGCGCCAGTATGGCACCCGGATCCTGATTATCTCCGATGAGCCTTATGCGAGCATAGTGTTTGACAACATTGAAGCTCCAAATATTATGAAAATCTTTGAGAACTCGGTAACTGTCACTTCATGCAGCAAATCCCTTGCCCTGCCTGGCGAACGGATAGGCTGGATCGCAGTCAACCCAGCCATGGGAGAAGCCACCCTCCTGGTGAGCGGGCTTGTCTACTCCACCAGGGCCCTGGGTTTCGTCAATGCTCCTGCTTTGTTTCAAAGGGTTGTAGCAGGATCCCTGGAGGAGACTGTAGATCCCGATGTCTATAAGGAACGAAGGGACATTCTTTATGATCAGCTTATCAAAGCGGGCTATGAATGTGTAAAACCCCAGGGAGCCTTTTACCTCTTCCCCAGATCACCAATGGAGGATGATATACAGTTCGTAAATCAAGCTGCTGAATACAATATACTGGTCGTGCCGGGCACAGCCTTTGGCTGCCCCGGTCATTTCAGGATCGCTTACTGTGTTTCTCTGGAAACGATCGAAAAGTCCCTGGACGCCTTCAAAGCCTTGATTGAGGACTGCAGACGGTCATAGGCTGTAAAGACTCCTGTCGAACAAGCTCCAGGGATATGCATCAGGCGGTCCTGCCGTCAAATCCAGTATATCCTTTTTTGTTGGGTGTTCGAACTTCAGCCTGTATGCCCACAAGGCTATGGGGCAGGCGTGAAGGCCTCTTTCATCAGGCCCATACAGCCTGTCACCATATAGGGGATGGCCTATCGCCTGGAGCTGGACACGGATTTGGTGAGGCCTGCCGGTGAGAAGTCTGACCTTGATGAGTGACAGCCGGCCCGAGACCGCCAGTAGATCATAATCCAGAATAGCTTCCATGGAGCCTGTGGTCCTGCTGTCGACCACATAAACCTTATTGCCTGTCCTGTCTTTTTTCAGGTGGTGGATGAGTCTATCCCGCTGCTTCAGCCCGGTGCCAATGACCACAGCCAGGTAATGCTTCTCAAAGCTTCTGCCGCGGATCTGTTCCGACAATCTTGAAGCGGCTTTTGAAGTCCGCGCAAAGACCATTATACCCCCTACCGGCCTGTCAAGCCTGTGGACCAGGCCGAGAAAAACATTGCCGGGTTTTTGATATTTTTCTTTAATGTAGCCCTTCAGCAAGGTCAGCATGTCCGCATCGCCTGTGTGGTCAGCTTGTGATAGGATGTTAGGAGGCTTTATTGCAGCCAGAAGATGATTGTCTTCGTATACAATTTTTACTTTTACCGGGTTGACATTATCCAACTTTGCTATCATCACCGTTCAAATTTGGTTTGACTTCTTTATGGCCCTGATATAGCATTATCAGGTAAGCTGCTTTGATCCGCAGGTTTTGTTTCGAATATAATCGGGTACTTATTTATTAAGCTAGAACCAGGAGGGATTTCTAATGACAAAGGTGACCGCCTAGTGGAAGGATGGCTATGCTTTTGAATCCGTAATAGACAATCATAAGATAATCACGGATACTACCTCAGAGACCGGAGGGACCGACCTGGGCCCCAGCCCCAAAAAGCTCCTGCTCGCAGGATTGATCGGCTGTACCGGGATCGATGTAGTGTCCATCCTGAAAAAGATGCAAGTCGAGCCTGAGTCACTTGCCATCGAAGCAGAGGCTGAAAGCTCCAACGAGCATCCGAAGGTATACACCTCTATCAAGCTGACATTCAAATTTACCGGAGATAACCTGCCCATCGACAAGCTGGAGAAAGCTGTGTCCCTGTCTCAGGAAAAATACTGCGGTGTTGCAGCCATGCTCAAAAAAACGGCACCCATCGAGTACAAGGTCGTTGTACAGGGCAAAAATGCATGATCCAAGGCATACTTAAGCCGGCAATCATGCACTTCCCTTGTTATCATCTTCATAATATTTTATAAGGGCCTGGGTGCCCAGCTCGCTGCTGTCCATATCACCAGCAAGCTCTCTGTACATCGAAAGGACCTTCTCCAGTACAACCAGGCTAAGCTCATTGTTTAGAGCTTCCTCACGGGCAATTTGCATGTCCTTTATAAAGTGCTTTATAAAAAAACCGGGCTCATAGTCGCCTGCTATCATTTTTGGTGCCAGGTTTGACATCTGCCAGCTTCCAGCTGCACCGGCGCTGATGCTATTTAGCATTGCCTGCAGGTCAAGGCCCGCTGCCCTGCCATAGGCCAGAGCTTCGCACACACCGGCAATCGTGCCTGCTATGGCAATCTGGTTGGCCATTTTCGTATGTTGCCCGGAGCCTGCAGGGCCTTCGTATATTATATTGGTACCCAGGGCTTTGAACACTTGATAGCATCTGTCAAAGACATCCTTGTCCCCGCCTACCATGATGGACAAGGTGGCATTTCTAGCGCCCGTGTCTCCACCGGATACCGGCGCATCCAGCACAGAAAGGCCCTTTTCCTTGCCTGCCTCATAGATCCTCCTGCTGAGCGTCGGGGAAGTTGTAGTGAAATCGATCAGGCAGGCTCCCTTTCTGGCATTGTTCAAAATCCCTTTTTCCCCGAAGTATACCTCCTCGACATCCTTAGGATATCCCACCATCGTCATCACTATATCGGCATCTCTAACACATTCAGCCACCGAGTCCCGCCAGGATGCGCCTTCGCTGATAATATCAAGCGCCTTGCTCTTTGTCCTGGTGTATATCTGCATTTCAAAACCATGCTTCATAAGATTGCGCACCATAGGCTTGCCCATTATTCCGACACCTATAAATCCGATCCTTTGCACAGGTCACATCCCCTTATCAGTATCGTACATACTATCTATAGAATACATGATATCTTGGTTCAGCTTACCTATTGCTTACTCGTTCCCTGACTGTCCTGACCAGCTGGTGTACCCTTTCGGTTATCAGCTCAAGGTCTTGATCCGATGGACTGCCCTTGAACTCCACCGGCTCTATGAACTCCCATTTTGCACGATTCCTGTCCATGATCTCATCCAGTTCTTTCTGAGCTCCTCCTGACCAGCCGTATGAGCCAAGCCTGAAGGCACATCTTCCGCTCACCCTCTTTTTGCACAGCTCCTCCAGTACGGCTGCCATCGGGGGAAACATTTTGTATTCATAGGTCGGCATCGCCAGTATGATCCCGGTGGAATCCCAGACAGAAGCCAGTATGGTCCCCCAGGAGGTTTCCGGTACCCGGTGGATGTTGTACTTGATGTTCTCCTGCTCAAGCACCTTTTCCACATGCATTACCGCTTTTTCCGTCATCCCATACATTGAACCCCATATGACAGTGATCTCTTCCTTAGCAGGCCCTTTCTGATATGCTGCATATCTTTTATAGTCATCTATGATTTTCGCAGGGTCCTTCCTCCATACTATCCCATGGCCTGGGGCAATGATTTTCACCGGCAGGGCCGAGCATTTCTCGATCGCTTTCAACACAGACGACGAAAAAACAGCAACTATGTTTGAGTAATATCTCACCGCTTCTTTTTCAAAGAAGGAGATCTCCTCCTCACTCAGCTGATCGTCATAGCCTGCTGAAGTGATCTTGCCATAGGAACCAAAGGCATCGCAAGAAAACAAGGTACCTGTCAGAGTATCGAAAGTCACCATTGTGTCAGGCCAATGGACATTGGGTATCTCGTAGAATTTTAGTACATGACCCTTACCCAGGTCCAGCTCAAAGCCGTCGTGGATGGTTATGATGTTGTCTGTATGTCTGTAAAAGCTGGCCAGTAGGTTTGCCGCCTCTCTGCTGCATACCACTTTAAAATCCGGGAATATCCTTATTAGGCTTTCCAGCCAACCTGAATGGTCCGGCTCCACATGGTTGATTATGACGTACTCTATGGATCCAGGGTCTATGTTCAGGCTGTCCATAAGGGCAAACAGCTTCTCCGGAACTCCGTTCCAGCCACATACGCCATCTACGATTGCGGTTTTATCCCCCTTTATGATATAGGAGTTCATCGCAACCCCGTTAGGTATTTCCCATATGCCCTCAAACAATATGTCCTCTGCGTTCACTGTAAGCTTGAAGATATCCTCGGTCACTTTTGTAGCATTCATAATGATCCCCCATCTTTCTTTCATGATTTAATATTACCCTGTTTTGTGAGTAGATAACTCAAAAATCCTGCAGAGCAATTCTAAATCCGGAAGTTTGGCAATAATAGTAAATGAGGTGTTGGTATGCTAGCTATGATAAACAACTGCTCTTTAAGGAATATCAAGGGCAAATTGGCAGCCCTATATGTACTGAATCTGACTGATCTTGTATTTACACTGTTCCTGCTTGGCACCGGCCTGTTTCAAGAGATCAACTTCATAATGCGGCTTGCCATGAAAGACGCGGTTTTGTGTATCATGCTGAAAATCGTGCTGCCAGCAGTTTTGCTTATTTATATCAATGCAAGGATCCGCAAGGCTTGTCCTGAAAAGCTCAAGACAGCCAATGTCCTGCTTAACGTAATAATATCATTCTATGCCCTGATCAACTTGAACCACATCATCTGGCTGGTGATTACCGCCTTTATCGCATGAGGATAATCACCATGCAGCCATTATGCCATCAGCCCTGGGCTCTGTCCCTCCGCAGAGGATACCCTGGTCATCTCGCCAGATTATCTGACCGCGGCCGAATGAGCTGGTATCAGGCTGAACCCTGAAATCATGCCACATTCGCAGACACCTCCGTCAAGTCTCAGGAACAAGGGAAATAAACACGATCTCCGGCCTGTTGAACAACCTCAAGGGGAATGCACTGTTGCCAAGCCCTCTGCTTACTATCATATCTGAGCTCTCCAGGCTATATCTGCCGCTGTAATACCTGGGATCGAATCCCTGGCCTGGAGCAAAGACCCCGCCTATCAAGGGCAGTATAAACTGACCTCCGTGGGCATGGCCGGCCAGTACAAGGTCGATGCCGTCTGCAGCAAGATCCGGGAAGTTTTCGGGAAAATGATCCAGTACGATATTATATGAATCTGCTTTTGCCAGATCACCAAGCAGTTTTTCTTTGTCAAGCGGCTCAAGGGCCTGGTAGTCTAGCCCCAGGATTGTCAGGCTGGTTTCGTTTATGCATATGCTCTCCGTCTGATTCCGCAGGAGCTTTATGCCGGCCTGTCCAAGCTTTTCATATAGTACATCCCGCAGCACGAACCTGTACTCATGATTGCCGGGTATATAGTATACAGGGGCTTCATTGGCCAGCCGGTTTAAGGTTTGCACGCTTTTGTCCATATCCCGCCTGCTGCTTATCAAATCCCCCGTATATACAATGAAATTAGGATCAAGGTCAGCAACCATTCTGATAAGCAGCTCATTGCTGCGCCCAAAGGATTTCCCGTGCAGATCAGACAGGTGGACTATACTTACTTCATCCTTTATTTTTGCGCTGGTTAACCGGATCCTGGATACTTGCAGCGCATTGTTCTGGTAGTAACAGAAGCAAGCCAGCAGAGCTGCACAAAACAAGATTGTTACTATGAGCATGGTTACTCTCCCTGCCTCTTTTGTTCCTATGCTCTTTTTATAAGCAGTTGACAGCTTCAAGTAAAAACCTCCTATGGCAAAGGCATACTTGTCTTCTGAAGGCTGAATATATGTCTGACATCCGGACATAATGCACTGGACATGACCGATCGACTAATATATAATTTCTAAGATCGATATAATATCATATTCTTGTACTAATAATACACAAAAGAAATGAGGTTATCAAATGCAATTTCCAAAACTTTCGACTGATATGCTGCTAGCCAGGCTGGAACCACCCAGGGGTAAAATCCGTATGGTGCTTGATACAGATACCTATAATGAGATCGATGATCAGTTTGCCCTTGTATATGCCCTGCGCAACCCTGACAGGTTGCAGGTCGAAGCAGTCTATGCAGCACCCTTCAGCAATGAGCGCTCTTCAGGCCCTGCCGACGGAATGGCGAAAAGCTATGGCGAAATCCTGAGGCTGCTTGACAAGATGAACATCGACAGCAATGGATTTGTGTTCAAAGGCTCAGAAGAATACCTTCCGGCTGCCTTCACCCCGGTAGCAAGCGAGGCTGCTGAAGACCTGGTCAGAAAAGCCATGTCAGGTAGTGATGACCCCTTATATGTAACAGCCATAGGTGCCATAACCAATGTAGCATCCGCCATCCTCATGGAGCCCAGGATAATCGAAAAGATAGTCGTAGTCTGGCTCGGCGGCCATCCCTGGTATTGGCCTGATACTAAAGAATTCAACCTGGCACAGGATGTTCATGCGGCCAGGCTCCTATTTGACTGCGGAGTACCCCTGGTTCAGATCCCTTGCATGGGCGTGGCTTCACATTTGCTGACCAATGTCCCCGAGCTTGATCTGCACTACCCTAAAATGGATGCCGTGGGCAAATACCTGGTCGACTCCTTCAAGGGCTACAGCAGTGATCATTTCGCATGGGCAAAGGAAATATGGGACATATCTGCCATAGCATACCTGGTTAACCCGGACTGGGCACCTTCAGTGCTCATACACAGCCCCGTGCTGACTGATCAGGTGACCTGGAGCTTTGACCCCCGCAGGCATTTTGTCAAAATGGTCCACTGGCTCAACAGGAACGCCATATTCAAGGACCTGTTCATCAAGCTATGCTGCAATGATTAACAGAATGTCGTAGAATACAAGCAAGGAAGCAGGCGTTCCATAACGCCTGCTTTCTTGCTGACAGGACCGTTAAATGCAGCTAATGCATTTTCCCTAAGATAAAATCAAGGTATTCGGATACTATGTTGATGTCAGTATGGGCAAAAAGCATCCTTGAGCCTACAACATCCTCGATCTCATTGAAAACCGGCTTTCCCTTATGGAATATGAAATCTATACCCACCAGGCCGAAGTCAAATAGACTGATGATATCTTCCACCATTCTTCTCTCGTCATCATCCAGGTCATAAATGCAGGCCCTGCCCCCAAGACAGAAGTTGCTCCTGAAATCCGTTTCAGATACCCGCAGCATAGCGGCTATAATGCGCCTGCCGATCACGTAGACCCTGAGATCCCTTCCCAGATCGCTCGCTGCCCTTTGGATCACTATCTCCGGATCTGGTATCCTGTCCAATGCATCCTTGAGCTCCCGGGGATCACGGACCAGGTAAACATCTCTGCCTCCTTTGCCAAATGCGGGCTTCACCACTGCCGGATACCTTATCTCGCCGCTGAAGCCCTTGTGTGCGAATATGGTATCCATGACAGGTACATTTGCCTGAGATACATATTGATATGTTTTTCGCTTGTCATTGCATATGGATGCAACCTGATAATTGTTGAACACCGGTATTCCCATAAGCTCCAGCTGCTTCGTCAGCAGAGGTTTTATAGCCCGGCATATTGCAAAGTCCGGCCTTTGAAGCTCAGAACCCTTATAAAGCACTATGCATCTGTCGTTTTTTACCCCGATGATCATGTCCTCAACCAACAGCAGGCTTAGATCGATACTGCGGCGGCTGCATTCATCGAAGTACATCTGTATGTAGTGCCTGTTTCTCACCGCTTCGAACTTGTCGTATATCAGCCATGCACGCATATGTTATCTCCCCAGTACCCTTGATATGTGATCCATGATAAAGTCAGCCACATTAATGCCCGTGCAGTCATATACGCTTTTGAAATGAGCGCTGGAGTTGACTTCACACAGGACCGGTTCGTCATTATCACCAAAAAGGATGTCAACACCGGCATAGTCCAGGCCAAGACACCTGCATACCTTCAAAGCCATTTCCACCTGGTCTGTACTGGGCTTGTATGCCTTCATCCGGCCACCTAGCGTTATATTGGCCCTGAAATCCTTGTCAGAAACCCTCTCCATAGCTGTGACAGGCTCTGAGCCAACTACATTGATCCTTATGTCCCTGCCCATACTGGTTTTGATAAACTCCTGAAAAAGCATGGGCTTCGTTCCCAGCTTTTGAGTAATGCCAAGAAGCTCTTCCCGGTTCCCCACCAGGTAGACCTGCTGGCCGAAAGAGCCGAAGCATTCCTTAACCACTATCGGAAAGCCAAGCTCGTCCATAACGGCTTCCAAAAACTCATATCCGATATAACCTACGGTTTCATAGGTCATTGGGGCTATAATGGTTTTGGGCATCCTGATACCGGATCGGGCAAGGCTGATATGAGTCAGGGCCTTGTCGTCGCATAGCTCGATCGCCCTTGAATTGTTGAACAGCCTTAAGCCCATCGTTTCAAGGTATTTGGCCAGCCTAACGTCCTTATCCCAGAATATCACAAAATCAGGCTGTTCGGTCAGGACACCCGGTTCTCCGTCGGCCCCGCTGCCTCCTATAATGCTTATCAACCTGGCGTTGGTCTTCCTCTGGAGCCTTATTCCCCTGTCTGCTGCAGCCTTTTCAAGCCAGTCATATATCAGATCGAACTTTGTGGATTTGATAAAGTGGTTTACAACCAGCCAGCCCGTCATCCCATACCACTATCCTTCCCTTGTCTGTGATCCGTTTGTAATCTTTGATCTACTCAATATTTCCGCTTCATTATACTTAGCCGGGAAAAACGTGTCAAACACCTAATTTATTGTATCCAGCAAAAAGGATAAGCCGAACCTTGAACGAATTTAAATACAGATCTGAAGGGAGGTAATTTTGATGTGCGACACAATGGTTGCGCTAGGCAACTCCACACTGGATGGATCGGTGCTGTTTGCCAAGAATTCGGACCGTCAGCCCAATGAATGTCATATAATAGTCAGAGTGCCCCGCAGAAAACACCCGGAAGGCGCAAGGCTTAAATGCACCTATATAGAAATAGAACAAGCCAGGGAGACCTATGAGGTGCTGCTGCTGAAGCCCTTTTGGATATGGGGTGCTGAAATGGGCTGCAACGAGTTTGGCCTGAATATCGGCAACGAGGCTGTCTTTACCAAAGAACCCTATGGAAAAAGCGCCCTTTTAGGCATGGATATGCTGAGGATCGCGCTGGAGCGATGCAAAACAAGCAAGGAGGCCCTTCACCTTATCGTTGACCTGCTTGAGAGGTATGGTCAGGGCGGCAATTGTGGCTATCAGAAAAAATTCACTTACCACAACTCCTTCCTGATAGCAGACAAAGACAATGCTTATGTATTGGAAACTGCAGGTAGCTACTGGGCAGCAAAAAAGGTAGAAGACATATATGCTATCTCCAATAGGCTTTCCATAGAAAATGATTATGAAACGGCTCATAAGGACCTTGTCAGCCACGCTGTCGCCAAGGGCTGGTGCAAGGATGAAAGCAGCTTCAGCTTTGCAAAATGCTACAGAGATAAGCTTTATACCCACTTCAGCGGTTCAGCCCAGCGGCGGGAAGCATGCTCCGGTTCCTTGTTCGCTGAAAAGGGCAGGATAACAATAGATACGATGAAGCGGATCCTGCGCAGCCATCATCCGGAGTTTCAGAGTGCCCCCTTTTCAAAGAGCTCTATCAAGAGCGTATGCGCCCACGCCGGCTTCATATACGGCGATCATACGACCGGCAGCTATGCAGCTTCCATAGGCAGGGATGGGTGTACTTACTGGGTGACCGGGGCTTCCACACCCTGTCTTGCAGTCTTCAAGCCCCTTTGGCTTACTGATGGATGCCCTTTGGCTTTCTCAGAGGATCAAACCCGCCAGGCAGTGGATTTTTGGCTCAAACGCGAGCAATTTTACAGGATGGCGTTGGAAAACAGGCTGGATCTTATTGACTATACGGCTGAGAGAGACCTGCTGGAGCAGGAGCTTTCAGAAAAAGCGCTGAAATGCCGTTCTGATATGGATAAGAATGAGCTTATGCTTTACGCCCTGGAAAAGGAGGATGATCTGATAGCCAGATATTCAGCCCGGGCGGCTGAAAAGCCCGGCTCAATAAAAGGCAGCCTGTACTACAGGCACTATTGGAGGAAGCAGAATAAAAGGCTGTTTGAAGTGAACATCACGTGATCTACTTGCTATCATTAAGAAACACCCATGGGCAGAGCTTGCGCTCTGCCTTGTCTATAAGCAGGAAAAGCACTATCCCCATCAGGCTTAGGGCAGTTATGCCCGCAAACATATCAGTATAGTTCACCATGGTCCAGCTGTTCATGATGAAATAGCCGACACCATAGTTGGTAGCAAAGTTTTCCGCAAAAAACAGTATCGAAAAGCTGATCCCCACACAGATGCGCAGGGCTGATACAAGCTTGGGAAGGACAGCCGGCAAGACCAGATGTAAATAGGTTTGTTTGCGATTGAGCCCTAGAGATCTGACTGACATCCGCAGGTCTCCGGGGATCTCCCTGACCCCATCTCTCACGGCGATAAGGATCTGAAAAACTATGATGGTGATGATGAGCACTATCTTAGACAGATCACCCAGACCGAGCAGCAGCATCAATACAGGCAACATGGCTGCCTTGGGAACGGGATACAAAATATATATAACCGGTGACAATATAGTATCTGCTCTTTGACTCAGCCCTGTCCACAGGCCTAAGGGGGCACCTGCCAGGATAGCCAGGCTTACTGCAGCCGCGATCCTGTACAGGCTGTAGAGCATGTGAAGCAGGAGCCCGTTTTTCACCAGTCTGTATAATGCGGCCAAGGTGGCATGTGGTGAAGGGATGATGTTGGAACCAACAGCGAAATGCAGCCCGTACCATGCGGCCAGCACCAGCAAAATGCCCCTCACTATTCTGTTCGAGCCTAAACTCAGAAGCGCCTTCACAATACACCGCCTTCCGCCAATCGCTTTCTGACCTCCGTGCATATCGAATAGAACTCCAGCTTCGACCTTATATCCTTGTCGCCGAAGTAGGGATTTTCTATCCTGTGTTTAATACGACCCTCTCCCATGATGACAATGCTCTGCCCCAGGAACACCGCTTCCTCTATGCTGTGAGTGACGAGCACCATCGTTATCGGATACTGATAATATATACGAAGCAGGAGGTTCTGAAGGTGCTCCTTTGTGATCGCATCCAGAGCAGCAGTGGCTTCATCGAGGAGCATTAAATCGGGCTCGGTCACCAGGGTCCTTGCAATGGCTACCCTCTGCCTTTGCCCGCCGCTGAGCTGGGCCGGGAACTTGTCCTTGTGGGAGAGCATATCCAACTCCTTTAGAACGTCGGTCACCCGTTTCTGGATCTCGGCCTTGTCGAAGCCCCTGGCCCTCATTCCCAGAGCTGTATTGGCCCATACCCTCTTCCACGGGAGCAGGCCGTTGGTTTGGAGGATGACCCCTGTCTTCATGCGGATATCCTTTACCTCTTCCCCATTTATCATCACTCTGCCGCTGCTGGGCTTCAGCAGTCCTGCCAGGCAATAGAGCAGGGTGGTCTTCCCGCAGCCTGACGGGCCGATGACAGCGCAGGTCGACCTCGCGTCAATGTGCAGGTCCAACCCTTTGAGGACCGACTCATTGTCATAGCTGTAATACAGAGCCTCTATGTCTATCATCAGTCAACATACTTTCTTTCTACCAGATCCTCTGGCTCAACGTTCATATCCTTGTTCATCACCTTTTCGGTCCATTCTATGATCTGCCTGATATAGTCATCATCCTGCAGCTTGCATGGGGTAAACTCAGGCATTATGATATCATCCTTTATAGCAGGATTCAGGTTCGGTATCTTCTCCAAAAGGATGTCTCTGGCTTCGCTGTCATTGCTATTGATATCTTCAATAGCTTTGTTGTATGCCTTATGGAACAGCTCGATAGCCTTGTCCTTGTTCTTCAGGGCAGTCCCGGTAAAGGCCATTACGTCAGGGCAGTTTCCGTCCTCATATTCATAATTCTTTTTCTCCAGGCCCTGCAACACTCCCATGGACGCTACGGGCTCAGGGAAAGAGCCCATGTCCAGTTCGCCGCTCACTATCGCAGCAAGCCTGGTAGGTATGTCGTTTATGTACACCTTTTCGATTTTGTACTTGTCTCCCAGCCACTGGTCAATGAGAAAATTCGTCACGCTTACCTCCATCATGCCGACTTTGACCGCCTGCTTTGCTTCGCTGCCGGGCTTGATAAGCACCGGGAAAACACCGTTGGTCATTGTAGTGGCCTTTATATCGAACCCGCCGTCCACATTGGTCGCTATGGCTATCAAATCAGTCATCACGCCATCCACTGCGTTTGTCTGCAGGGCGCTTTGCCTGTCCTGGCCGCTGTTGAATAAGATAAGCTCAACATCGAGGCCTTGTTCTTCAAAATATCCCTTCTTTTCTGCCAGTAAAAAAGGTGCTGCGTCTACTGCCGGCATCAGTCCTATCTTCAGCGACATATCAGCCTGCCTGCCCTGAGGAGCACATCCCGCTACGATAAGGCATGCAGCAGCAATCATGCCCGCTGTCACCATTCTCAATGTTTTCATTCAAAGTCCCCCCTGTTTATACGTACCATCCAAAGCAATGTACCTTTAAGTCCTTGCTTATACAAAAAGTATATTATAAGCAGGGTGTGAAGTAAACAAGGCCAATAACAAAGTATCAAGTTGGTTAAATTTTTAACGAAATTCTTATATTTTGTCTTTGCAGAGGAAATTATTTATAGTATAATAGATGACAAATTGATTAACGGGCACTATTCTATAATTTTGCATATGTTGGTTGTATGAGCTCAAGTATGCAAAATATAACATATAATGCCTGGCAAACGTAACAATAACTAGAGGAGGTTCGTACATGTTAATTGACGAGAAAAATCTGAAAAAACTCGAACAGCTCGGCAACAAGAAAGTCATGGACTACTTATACGAAGCCATCGAACTCTGCAAACCTGCAAAGGTCACGGTCATAACCGACTCAGAAGAGGACATCCGATATGTTAAGCGACTGGCACTCGATAATAAAGAAGAAATGAAGCTCAAAATGGAAGGCCATACTGTCCACTTCGACGGTATCAATGACCAAGGCAGAGACAAGGCCAACACCCGGTACCTTGTCAAAGAAAAGGTGGACTGGGGCATCGATGTCAACACAATGCTCCAGCCTGATGGGATTGCTGAGATCACTGAAATAATGGACGGGATCATGGAAGGCAAGGAGATGCTCGTAGCCTTTTTCTGCCTGGGCCCGACCAACTCCCCCTTCTCTCTGAGGGCTATGCAGATAACCGACTCTGCTTATGTCGTCCACAGTGAAGAGATCCTTTACAGGACTGGATACGAAGAATTCAAGAGGCTCAAGGGCTCCGATGACTTTTTCTTCTTCCTGCACTCTGCAGGAAAGCTTGAAAACGGTAAGACAGCCAATATCGACAAGCGCCGCATATTTATCGACCTTGTAGACAACAGAGTCTACACTGTCAACAACCAGTATGCCGGCAATAGCGTAGGTCTTAAGAAGCTTGCCTTCAGGCTGGCTATACAGAAAGCCAACAGAGAAGGCTGGCTGGCAGAGCATATGTTCCTCATGGGAGTACATGGCAAACCCGGCCGGGTCACCTATTTTGCCGGTGCCTTCCCCAGCGCATGCGGTAAAACTAGCACTGCCATGCTGCCCGGCCAGACTATCGTAGGTGATGATATAGCATACCTTAAGAACATCGACGGCAAGATGATGGGTGTAAACGTTGAAAAGGGTATTTTTGGAATCATCCAGGATGTGAATCCGGAAGACGACCCGCTCATTTATGAAGCACTGACAACACCAAGAGAAGTCATATTCTCGAACGTATTGGTCAACGACGGCAAGCCCTACTGGCTGGGTATGGGTATGGAAGTGCCGGATGAGGGAATAAACTACTCCGGCTATTGGTATAAGGGCAAGAAAGACGACAAAGGCAAGGAAATAAACTACGCCCACAAGAATGCAAGATACACAATAGCAATCAATGAGCTTAAGAATGCCGATGAAAAGGTAAATGATCCTTCGGGTGTCAATGTCCAGGCTATAGTATACGGCGGCAGAGACTCGGATACTACCGTACCGATAGCCGAATCACTCAACTGGGCTCACGGTGTCTTTGTCGGAGCGACCGTAGAATCAGAAACCACAGCTGCTACACTGGGAGCTGAAGGCGTACGCCATCATGATCCTATGGCCAATCTGGACTTCGTGACTGTTCCGCTTGGCACCTATGTTGAAAACCACTTGAAGTTCGGTGCCGGCCTTGAAAAGCCGCCGGCAGTATTTGCCACCAACTACTTCCTGAAAGGCAAAAACGGCAAATACCTCAACGGCAAGCTTGACAAGAAGGTCTGGATCCTATGGGCTGAAGGCCGAATCCACGGTGACTTTGATGCTATAGAGACACCTATCGGCAGGATCCCCAAGTATGAAGACCTGAAGGTCCTGTTCAAGGAACACCTCAACAAGGATTACACCCTGGAAGAGTATGTAGAGCAGTTCACCATCAGGGTAGATAAATATCTTGAGAAGATGGACAGGATGACCAAGATCTTCAGCAAGCTCGAAATGCCCGAGGCATTCAACAATGAGCTGGCCCAGCAGATCGAAAGGCTGGAGAAAGCACGCGAAGTCTATGGTGACGAGATATCCCCGTTGAGCCTTGTGAAGTAAATGCAAAAACATTGAAAGCAAGCTAAAAATAGCCCCCTGTACAACAGGGGGCTATGCTTTATTTGGCTGATTTGCTCTGTCACTTTGATTTACTCTTCTGTCCGTGCCTTATATTCTATAGATACCACTTCATCGTTCTCAACCAGGAAAGAGAGCTCAGAGTTGCCTTTCGTATAGGTATACAAGCCAAAGCCTTCCGTATAGTCATCGCCATAAGCTTCGAGCACGTCAGTGAGGGATGAGGACAAGTATATCCCTTCTTTAGTCTTGACCGAATCATCAAGCAGCGTGACTGACAGCACACAGTCGACACCGTCGATCTCATAGGTTTTTATCTCGAAGCCGCTGTAAGTGTATATCTTCTCCATACCCTGGAAAGCACAGCTTTCGGCTTCAAAATACTCCAGAGGCTCACCCAGCTTTTCAACTATTGGAGCTACCTCTGCATTCATAGCTATGACGGCACCGCCTGTTTCAAATACATATCCGTCTACCTTCCCGTTGCCGTTGTAATTTTTGTCGCCATTATTGTTATCATTGTTGTTCCCCGCGGCGCCGCCTGCGCATCCTGCCACAAGCAAGGCCAGCAATAACATGATAGATATGATCTTCTTCATTCCTTCTACCCTCTTTCTTAAATTTGAACGGTTTATGTCAAATCAGCTGGTTGGAGGTTTTGCTCCAAAGCTTTTCAGGTACCCGTACTTCTCCAGCTCATAGTACTGCTGAGCTTTCATGTCATAGTAGAAATCCACCTTCTCCTCCCAGACTTCCTTGTAGACATCGTCATTTCTGTGGTCCTTCAGGCCATAGTTCTCTGCAAGGACCTTGCCGAGGTACACCGAGAGCTTTTCCGCTCCCGACAGGTTCATGTGAAGGCCGCCGTCATAGGTGTCTGTATTGAAATCGATCCCGATCTCATCTATAAGCTCCAGGAAATTAATGTACAGTAAATCGTGCTTTGCTGCATATTCCTCAATCTGAGCCTCCCACTCATCATACCAGTACGGATACAGGCTGGGTGCCTTTACCAGGACAAGGTCAATATCATTGTCCCTGCATAGGTCCACCATCTTATCAAGATAATAATAGGCGTTGTCCCCGAATCGATAATTTGCCAGCTTTCTTCCCTCTGGTACGGTAGTGACGGGCCTTACATCCACTCTCATGTAATACCCGTTATGGAAGAGCTTTTTCTTCTTGAACATATATTGAAAGTCTTCGGCTGTCAGCTCATCCCACCTTGAATGGTACCTTAATATAGGGAAAATATAGTCGATCAGGTTTTCCTTCTCGGTCATAGATGCCTGGATGGCCTTTATTTTTATGGGAGACAGTCTCATGCCATCCAGTGTGAGCCTGTTGTACTCCTCTTTCTGCGGCTTGTCATATTTCATTGCCAGCACATTGAAGACCACGACTTCAGGTTTTTCATATTGCAGAGTTTCTTCAAGCAGGTAATAGGACTGCCATATGAGCTGCTGGGTACTTCCCCTGATATAGCTGGTTATGCCATAATTCTCCCACAAAGTGATCGGTGAGAAGCTTTCATATACTTCACAGTCTCCAACAAATATGACATCATGTCCGGTGGTCTCCTGGTAATACTCTTCTATAAGCGAGCCTTCAACTATTGCAGAGACATATTTGGGCATAAGCAGCCTCTGAAGCAAAAGCAGGCTTATGATCAGCAAGCATACAGCCGTGATGTTTATAATCAGTTTCCTTTTTTTCATCATGTCCTCCTAAAACTGATTGTATATGAACTGGGATGAATCATACCCTACGCCGTATGCACCCAGAACCAATATGGATAGTATGAGCGCGTAATAGGCAGCATACCTTACCAACACAGGCTTTTTCTCCAGCTGGCGTCTAACACTGCCTCTGGCCTGGCTTACACTGACTATCGTCAGAACGATCAGGCCGGCCAAAAGCACAATATAGTCAGACAAATCCAGTCCTAGCTTTAGGAGTGAACCATCAAAAAACGGTTTGAAACTGAACCTTGTAAATATCGTACCAAACATCCTGAAGGTCATTGGTACATCCCTGTAGCAATCGAACATCCTGATCGAGCTCATGAGCAAAACCGTGCGTACGATCTGAAAAACTTTGAAATATAACTTGCCGGCTACGTTGAACCTGGAATGGAACCAGTCATAAAAGGGCTTGAGCTCCTGGGAGATCAGGATAACGACGCAGTTCATGAGCCCCCATACTATGAAATTCCAGCTTGCTCCATGCCATATGCCCGTTGCAAACCATACAATGAACGTAGACAGGTACACCGGTATTCGCTTGCCCAAGGCTTCGCCGAACAAACGCCTCGAATGCTTGGATATGTTCAGCATAGGCTTACTTACCGAAAGGGGGTAGAAAAGATAATCCCTGAACCATGTCCCCATGGTAATATGCCATCTTCTCCAGTACTCTACAATGTTCTTGGAAAAGTACGGCCTGTGGAAGTTCTCTTTCACTTCTATACCAAGTACCTGGGCAATACCTATCGTAATATCTATGCCGCCGGTGAAATCAGCATAGAGCTGGTATGCATAAAACAACATGCCGATCAGTACATATGCGCCCTGATAGGTATCCGGATTCTTGATCAGGGTGTTTACAGCAACGAGTATCCGGTCTGCCAGGACCACCTTCTTGAAGTAGCCCCATAGAATCCTCTCGATACCAAAGCTTATGTTCCTGCTGTCGAAGGAGTGCTCCTTGTACAAGGTCTGTGCCAGATCACTGAACCTGCTTATAGGGCCTTGTATGAGCTGAGGAAAGAATGATACGAATAATGCCAGCTTGAAAAAGTTCCTTTCTGCAGGGTGCTTTCCTCTATATACATCAATGATGTATCCCATTGTCTGGAAGGTATAAAAGGATATTCCCAAGGGCAGGGCCAGCTTTAGGAACGATAGCTGAGTGCCGCCGCCAAATGCGCCTATAACGGCGTTTATGTTGGCAATCGCGAAATTGGTGTATTTAACGACCGCCAGTATGCCAAAATTGAACAGCAGGCAGGCGGCCAGCCATTTCCGCTGCTTTGATTTGACAGACGCCTTGTACTCCTTCTTCTCCTCCCTGGACATGTCCTTGTGTTCTGCCAGGTAGGCAGACTGGGCCTTGTTCAGCGATTCCAGCTTCACGCTGACCAGATAGGTGGAAAGCGTGGTGACAAATATATATATCACATAGGTAGGCCCTGCGATAAAATAGAACAGGTAGCTGGCAAAGAGCAGCAGCATCCATTGAAAACGCCTGGGGACCAGATAGTATACTGTAAAGAGCAAAGCCAGGAAAGCAATGAAGCTGTAAGATGTAAACAGCATAGGCTCCTCCTCTGTCAGTCCTCATTGGATAGACGTTCTATCAATGCATACAAAGCCCTTGCTGAGTTGAAGTTTTCAGGTATTATCTCTTCGGCAGGTATGGTTACGTCAAACTCGGAGTTGATGTCTGCTACTAAAGTTATGATATCAAAAGAATCCAGTATCTTGTCATCTATCAAAGTTTCACAGGTTTCAAAGTCTACATCGGGGTGCAGCCCTTTAAGCATTCTCAGTAATGTATCCATGATTATCTCCTCTTCCTTTTATTCTCTGTATATTCTTTAAGATAAGCCCTGTCGATTTTCCCATTGGTCGTCAGCGGCATGCGGTCAAGCGCTTCTATAATGTTGGGCATCATATACCTTGGCAGCTTTTGCTTGAGGATCGCCGCTACATCTCCCGGGCTTAATTCTCCTACATAATACAGCGCTATCATGGCGCTTTCTCTGTCATATACACAGCAGGCACTGTGTACCCCCTCGATAAGATTCACATTTGCTTCGATCTCACCCAACTCTATGCGATGGCCCATATGCTTGATCTGAAAGTCCTTGCGGGATACGAATATCAGCTCGCCCCGTTCATTGATACGGCCCAGATCTCCGGTCCTGTATATGAGCTCCGGATACTTATCGTTCAAAGGGTTTTGAACAAAGACCTCCCTGGTCCTTTCCATATCGTTATAATAGCCATGGGTCAGACAGGTACCCCTGATGCAGATCTCTCCCAGCTCGCCTCTGGGCGGGATTCTGTTGTTTTCATCCAGCAGGATGATCTCAGTGTTACGCAGTGGCCTTCCGATAGGCAGGACCTCGTTTTCGGCAAAATCTCTGTCGACCTTGTAATAGCAGCATATACCCGTTGCCTCAGTAGGCCCGTACAGGTTGACGAACCTGGCATTTGGCAGGGCCTTTCTCCAGATATTGAACTGCTTTATCGGGAACACTTCGCTCACAAAGGCGATGGTATGCAGGTATTGGGGCACTACCTTATCCAGGACTTTGAATGATGATATCATGGTCAAGGCAGGTACGACCCAGCAAATCGTGTTTATCTTGTATTCGTTCAGAAACTCTACCAGCTTCAGGGGAAACATGAACAGGCTTCTTGGTATAAGGTAGGTCTGAGCTCCAAATTTGGCAGTCCCGAAGATCTCCCTGAGGCAGGCATCGAAGTACAGGGGGCTTTGGCTGCCAAATATCGTGTCTTCACTGAATTCAAGCACCTCGGACAGGCTTTCGATATAATCGATGACCGCCCTGTGGCTTCCGACTATACCTTTGGGTATGCCGGTAGAGCCGGATGTGTAGACTATATAAACAGGGTCGGTATCTATAGCCCGATCACGGATGTCGCTAAGCAATGCGTCGTCAGCTTCGGTCTTTATTATATCATCATACAGATATACTATCCCTCTGTATCCATATTGGGCAAGGGAATCCAGGGAATCCTGGTCACAAATGACAGCCCGCGGATCCAGGTTGTTGAATATCAGCTCAACTCGAAAGTGCGGCATTTCCTCATCTATCGGTACATAAAAGCTGCCTCCGTATACCACGCCGAAAAAGGCTGCTATCGTTTTGGGCTGCCTTTTCATGAACACTACAACAGGCTGCTTGTATATTCCCTGCTTGTATAGATAGGTGCCTATAGCCCTGCTCTGATCGTATACTTCTCTGAAAGTGATACTCGTTCGTTCGTCAGCATAGGCCGCCTTATCAGGCACCCTCCTGACCGTTTGCTCCAGATACTCCAATATATTGCGATACATCTTATCTCTCCTTCTCTAGCCGGTCATCCCCACAGGTTCCGATGATGCTTGATAGGTTCCGTACCTGTGCGGGGATACTTGCTCTTGTCAAACGAATGATAATCCACGCACCATTTTGAATATTCCTCTTCCTCTGCATCCGTCCGCAAGAAGCAAACATAGAAATATCCGGTACGGGAAGGAGTCGTATCAAAATGATACCAGTTGCCGTTATATTTGACCAGGTTCCAAACGTGATAGTCATCCTCCCTGTCCCTGAATACGGGCATATTTTCGAATCCGGCCCTTGTCAGGAGCGCCTGGGAGGTCGCATAATAGGTGAAGCAGTCACCGGTAGCTTTTTGTATGCCCCGGGTAGCCTCTTTCACCCAATTGGTCTTGTCAGAGTCACCGGTATATTTAATGTGCAATCTTGTCCACTTGTATATAGCCCAAAGCTTATCTATATCGGTCATATCGTCGGTGATTATTTCCGCCAGCACCTGATCCGCCAGCTCATACAGCTTTTCTTCGGCAATAAGGCTCTCCGGTTTGGGTATCACATTCACAGTGGCTTTCACCTCAGCCTTATTGCCCGAGCTGTCGACCGCAGTGTATATGACCACATATTGGCCTTCTTTTCTTAGGTTGACAGAACTGCTGTCTACTGTGAAATCCACATTTTCATCCCTGTTGTCTGTGACTGTTATACCCTTTCTGTATGCAATTGTCTCGCCAATGTACACTGTATGGTCCGTTACTCCTTCTATGACCGGGGGCTCTTCATCTGCCTTGACCGTAAGCCTGGTTTTGAATTCCGATTTGTTGCCGCTTTGATCCTCCAGTACTATATATACATTCTGAACGCCTACCTGCTCAAAATCAGGTTCTTGCCTGTAATACACGTCGACCGTTGAAATATCGATAACCTTGTCAACAAAATCAATGGCAGATTTCCTTTCACCGACCCAGGTCTCCAGCTCTCTCACGCTGGCCTTTGGTGCGGTGGTATCTACCACTTCAAGCTTTGATATATAAGTCCTGTTGCCGGATCGGATCTCAATATCATATACACCGGTAACATTCATATCTATTTTGGTGATATCGGTCATAAAGCTGCCTTTTGCATTTTCATGTCTAAGAAAGCTGGATATATCAGGAAAACGATCGCCTGCCTCCACCGTCACTACGCTTTTTACCTGATCGAGAGCGATTATCTTTATAGCAGCTGCTGCCAGGATAACTAAAGAAGCTGTCAGCAATATTAATATCACTTTCTTGTTTTTGTGGCTTGGACTCATAAGCAACACCTCTGCCCGTTATGTCTGTAAATAAATATAGCAGATATTCTTTACAATTTATATTGGATTTCGATTAAGTCTATATAATGGTGTAAAAAGAAGTTGAGCCAAAGCTCATACCTCGGTTAGAATATAAGTGTCACCAAATACCAAACCGAGGAGGATGAACCATGGCTCAGTTTAATATTACAAT
>Ga0116169_1001055_pt1 | contig 24956 bp, 20 predicted proteins | sample AD_UKC130_MetaG_FD_89796 | JGI IMG/M metagenome (GOLD analysis project Ga0116169, IMG submission 89796) | Active sludge microbial communities of municipal wastewater-treating anaerobic digesters from Canada - AD_UKC130_MetaG | ecosystem: Engineered > Bioreactor > Anaerobic > Digestate | place...
ATTGCTGCATCATCATCACGACTTGATTCATAAGGCTGTGGGATGGATGCTCAGAGAAGTTGGGAAAAGGGACAGAGAAGCCGAAATGGCTTTTTTGCTGAAACATTACGCCGAAATGCCCAGGACCATGCTGCGGTATGCCATAGAAAAATTCGATGAAGATTTGCGTCAACAATTTTTGAAAGGACAAATAAAATAAAACACCCCTTCTGCCATTACACGGCAGAGTAAAAAAGCATATTGATATTTTTGTTACTTGTTTTGAAATATTAGAATTGTTATATACGTTTGCGAGGTAAATTTTCTAAAAGTCAACAACCTTGGAATGATAACTTTGTAGAACAAGAAATTAAAAATAAACATGAAAACAAAGATTTTTTTACCCATCATCCTGCTCACCCTATCCATATCAGGCGTTAATGCACAAAACAGCACCATAGAGGCAACCGTTCAAAACCTAACCAAACATCCTGTCATAGCTTTTCATATCGATCAACTTACCATCCAGGGGATGACAGAAAAAGACACATTATTTATAAAAAACGCCCAAAATTTTGTTTTCAAAAAAGACGATAAAGAAGAAAAGATAGGGGGCTATCAAGTGTTCCTAGAATCCGCATTTCGGCATCCTATTTTTAATGTAGATGCAGTAACCCATCATTTCTACGACGGAGATTCGTTAATATTCGATGTATACAGCCTAAAAGAAGTTTCGCGGACTATAACTCCAAAAGAAAAATTAAAACCCTTCAATTTATCTTTTATCCGGGGTGCATTGCCCACGTTATTAAACATACTGCAATCAAAAGGGTTTCGTACCATACTCAAAAAAGATACCCTTTTAAATGGAAAAACATATTTGTATATAAAAGCCCTGCCGGAAGCTGATACCATAAATCATGAACTGTTGATCGACAAACAACAAAACCTGCCCTATTTTTTGAGGATAACCACCAACACATTTCAACCGTTTATTGACGAATTTACCTACTCGTCATTTGCTTATCTCGATTCGTTTGAAAAATCACAATCCATGCTTCAACCCATCCAAGGAACAACGCTCAACGCCCCTCCCCTTGCTGTGGGAGATTTTGTTCCCGATTGGGATTTGCGTTTATTGTCCGGAGAAACCTTCTCATTTAGGAAATTAGCAGGAAAGAAAACAATTCTGTACGTATCCATGATAAATTGCGGTCCATGCCAGTCTGCGATACCGTTTGTACAGGAATTAATTGAAAAATACAAAGCCGACCCGGATGTCCAAGTAGTTGTATTTTATCCGTACGATTCCAAAACTAATCTCGACAAATACGTAAAAACAAAACAAATAAGTTATCCAATTGTATATAATTCAAAGGAAAACGAAACCGAACGAGTGGAAATTATAAACAGAATGGAAATGGGAATGCCCACATTTTTACTTTTGGATAAAAATAAAAAAATCTCTGGCCGCATTCTCGGATTTAATAATAATGAGAAAGGCAAAATAGAAAAATTGATAGAAGAAAAACTGAATGAGATTCCGCTCAGCAGATAAACAGAGTATATTGCATTACATTCCAAAAGTCGGATTCGTTGGATTTGAAAATGGGGGCGTAGGATCTGTAGGAACTGTAGCAAAGCCTGGTCGGGAGCAGGTTTCAGGTGAATATATAGGGGCGTAGTATTTGTAGTATCTGGAAAAGAAACACAATGCTACCACAAGACAAAGAGACGAAGAAAGACGTAGAGAAAAAATCGTGAGCTGCACCTAAATCAAAACGTTCCCAGCCACGAACGTAATTCCATCAGCATCTCGATATGGTATTTGAACGATTCTCTGATGCCCCATCCATGACCGCCGCTCGGATAAATATAGAGTGCTGCCGGAATGCCTTGCTGCTGCAACGCCATATAGTATTTCACGGAATTAACGGGCTTCACTCCCCTATCGTCATCGGATAAAGCAATAAAAGCGCGCGGCGTGGAAGCATCGACCTGCAACTCGTTGCTGTACAACTTTTCCATTTCCTCCGTCGGATTTTCTCCCAGCAAATTCAGGCGCGAACCGCTGTGGGTTTCCTGCTCATTCATGGTGATTACCGGATAAAACAAAATCTGAAAAGCCGGCCTCAATTCTTTCGGAGCATGGGTTGCCACCGTAGAAGCCAGATGTCCTCCGGCCGAAGACCCCATGATTCCGATGCAGTGGGGGTCGACGTTCCATTCGCCGGCATGTGCTTTGGTTAGGCGCACGGCTTCACAGGCATCGGAAAAAGGCACTTCGTGATTGCCGTTGGGCATGCGGTATTTTAAAACCACCACGGCAATCCCCAGATTATTGAAAAAAGGAGCCCAGTCGTGTCCTTCGTGATCCATAGCCAAATTTGCATATCCTCCTCCCGGACACACAATTATCGCTTTTGCGGGTCGGGTTGCTTTGGGAAGATATACCGTGATGCACGGCTTGAAGTTATACGTCGCATCGTCGTATCCCAGCGCTTCTATGCCATTGGAATTGGGTAATCCTTTTTCCCAAAGATCGATGGTGAAAGGCGATTTGGGCACCCCTGCCGTTTTTTCCTGTGAACAGACAGTAGGGCACACAAAAAACAGGAAAAGAAAAAACAAGACACCGATCGAATAAAATGTTTTCATACGCTTTAAATTGAATTTTGAAACACATTATAAATCGAAACATTGATTTATAAATGTTTCGCAAGGTAATAATTTTTTCGCTTCACTCGTGTTTTTGCTTGCGATGTTGTTTCTTCTCTTTCCTTAAATTTTTCTTCCCTCTCTTTTCGATTAACACTTTTACCCGTTCAACTGCCAAATGAATATTGAAACAAATATTTTCTTCATATTTTTATTGCACTATCCAATAAAAAAAAGAGGCTGTCCCTACTTTTGAGACAGCCCCCTTACCACCTTTCCTTCCAGTCAGCTATGCCAGAAGAAAACTCAAATTCCTAATTAAAAATGCACTTTCAGATCAAATCTGAACTATTACAGTTAACTAAGGATTGATATTCTGAATAAAATATCCGTAATGAAGTCTTTCCTGCTCCACAAAGGAGTAAACCGCCCATATCTTCTCACCATCGTTCTTGATAATCTCAAAATCGATGGGATCCGCAGAAATGCTTGTCGACGAATAGCAATAGACAAGAGAAGCGTTTTCTTTCTTCCCCTCCTCCTTGTTCCCAGAGAAATAAATCTTCAGGTAATAGTAATTATAATAATCCCATCCGTAAAGATTCCTTCCGTTATCAATTCCGTTAAGCAGAGTGTAGTATGTCGTAGCGTTTTCCACCACAGAATTGTCAAACACATAACACAATGTCTCCTTCTTCATGATCGCTTCGAGTTCCGATTCGTCATAAGGTTCGGTTGTTGAAGTTACCTCCACCTGTATTGTAGTAGTGATATCAAGTGCATCTGTCAGAGTGATGATTACCTCTCCCTCTTTTCTCCCCGTGAGGAGCAGCGATTCGCCCGAAATCTGTACGGATACTATTTCCGGATCACTGCTTTCCGCACGGTAGTTTCCGTTCCCTTGCAATATTTCCACACTCTTCGTCTTGGTAGTACCCAGCGGCAGCATGAGGTTGACCTCCTCCTGCTCCACCTTGAGCGTTTCATAAGAAACGATATCGAGAGAGCAGTATTGCCCGCTGCCATCCGATACTATGACTGAAGTCTTTCCTCTATCCAGCGCATCTATGACCAATTTATTGCCGGAAATACTCACAGTAGCAATCTCATCGTTCAATGAAAAAGCCTTATATTCATTATTCCCTTTCACAATCTCCAGTTCTTCCTTATCACCGACCACAATCATCACCTGCTCCTTTTCAATCACCAGGTCAGAAGGCTCTGTGAAAGAAGGGACATCCTCATCATCTTCACACGAAAGGAACATAAGGGCAGGAACAGCAAGCAGCAATATCCCAAGTAATGTCTTATATCTTGTCTTCATATGATTTATACTGTTTATTTTCAAAGATTTCTGATTTATCGGAATGCCAATTAATAATTCGGAATATGCTAATAAACCGGACTATTCTATATTCAACCGGATAAATCTTCCAATCAAATTACCAATCTTTTTTATAGGGTTTTCCGTCATACACCAGTTCGTCATCGAACAGCACACGTGCGATACGTTCCATAGACTTCTTCTGGGTGGAATTGAAGTTCCCCCTGAACGGATCCATCGCGAAGATCATGTGTGCGCCATATCCACCATCCCTCAACCTCTTTAAATTGGTTTCCGAAGTGGTATACCCTCGAGCATACTCCTGGGAGTAGAGTGCCATCCCTGAGCGGGGCAAACCGGGATAATTCCCGCTTAAGTCATAACTGCCACCGTAATCGTGGATCGCATAGTCAATAAACGTACCGGGATTCTGTCCGTCGACAGCCGGAAGGCTTGATGTGCGGCCATATACATATACCGTCACCAACTTGTTCGGCATCGCTTTTTTAGTTTCATAACACAACCGAGCAGCGGCAGCGCTTGACGGCGTCACAAATCCGGGAGGTGGCGGATTTTGATATGCGGAATACTCATCATCGAAGAATACCCCGTCGAGCCTGTAGGCATCGCACACCGCTTTCAGTTCCCGGGCAAACTGACGTGCCGCTTCGTCGCCAAGATTAGCTACTCCCGAACGGTCGTGGTTACCCAGAATACCCAGCACCACCTGCATTCCCCTGTCCTGCAAAGGTTTGATATATTTCTCCCTGTTATCCAGAAGATGCTGCACGTTGGGATTATTGTAGACAAACACTCTTCCGGTTTCATTGTTATAATTAATATTAGCAGAGAAAAGGATCACTATATCAATCAGCGGCTTACCGCTCCCTGCCAGCGTAAAGCAAAGATTATTCAACGGGTTGGTGTCATTCACTTCCATACAACTAATAATCTTGATACCTGTCGGTTTCTCCGCGGTTGGAATTTTACTCAGGTCATCAATAAAAATCAGAAACCCGGATTCGGTTTCGGAAAGCCGCACATTACCCGAGACCAGTTCCGCCTTCACCGGGATCACGTAGGTCTTCCCCACTTCCAGCGTTTCGGCAGTCTCAAACTCCACCTTCGTTTTCCCGGATGCCTTACTCCCTTTCCCGATGGTTACCTGCCCGGGAATTGTTACCGCCGAAGCAGGAAATAACGGGTATTCCGTTTCGTAGGTACTGTTATAAACCTCCAGCAGAGAAGGTTCATACCTGAATGAAACGGTAATATCCTCAGGCGCCTCTGCCGTCAGACCAACGTAAATCTCCTCCGCACCCTTATCGCGAAAATCGATAAAACTCTTTTTCCTGTCCCCTCCATTGTTTGTGATATACCCTATCACCTCGTCGGGTACTTCGTAAGAGGTTTCGTCGAGTTTTGCCAGCTCGATGCTTTCATCACAGGCGCTAAAAAAGCACCCCATTAACAGGAGAAGTACAACAAAGCACTTCGATTCATTTAATATATTGTTCTTCATACAATTAAAACTATTAATATGGTTTATTTGGCAGGCGCAGGCAATTTTACCGGCGTCCATTTCAAAGTAGTATTTGCCACGGCATTGTTCCCGTTTCCGGTATGATCCTTAACGGTACTACCCGCTCCCTCATCAAACTTCCAATAGGCAACCAACCCCTCCGATTGAGGGTCCACATAGTAGGGATTTTCCGCTATCTCTTCCTGAGAGCGAACAATATTCCATATCCGGCATTCCGATATCTCTCCGGCAAGCCATCGGTTATCGTCATAAGAACGCCCGATAAAAAAATCACTGCTCCCCAGGTTCACGTTACCTACAAACAAGGTACCCTCCGACTGCTTCCTTCCGTTCACATAAATAATCACAGATCCATCGGAAGCATCATACGTCAAAGCCACATGCACCCATTCGTTCACGGGCAATCCCTTGTTCGGATCAGCAGCGGGGAAGTTACCCCTGTTCGTGGCTATCTGTATCTGGTTCGATGGGAAGTTGGCATCTCCGATACGAATCAGGAAACTGCCTTCTATCCCCATCACAGTACTGATCATCTTGTCAAAATTACGTACGCGTATCAACGCTTCCATCGTAAGCTGTGAAAGGTTATTGCACACACCGGGATTAGACCAGTTCACCGAGAGATAGTTCTTTTCTATATCGGCCACCACATTGATCAGCGAAGCCCCCCTTATCACGTAATAGTAGGTACGGGCGCTCCGGAGAATATCTATATCGGCCTCCGATATGGAGACCGGGAGCACATACACCTTGTCGCGGTTGAGTGAGGAAAAATCCTTGAAAAGGATGCGCGCCTCGGTAGAGAGCACTCCTCCTGCGTGAATCAACGCTTCCGCTTCAATCCACTCGTAATTTTCGGCAGGCAGCAGCTCCGCCTTATCGTAATAAGCCTCGTTGTAGACCTTCACCAGCGATTCATCCACTCTGTATGTAATTTTAATATCCTGTTCGGCGGGCATTGCCAACTCGGCCTGAAGCACTCTCTCCTGGTCCGCTTCATTACCCGTAAAGAGGATTTCTCCTGTCTTCGCAGTGCTCTTTATATAGAGCTTATTGTCAAAACTGCCGTCACTTTGGCAACCAACCATCAGAAGTGCTACCAGCAGTATTCCATATATACTATATCGTTTCATTGTTTTCATTTTTTTGGAGAAGGATTCATCTTAGAAATTGCATCACGTGTATAGGGATAAATACGTGCTATATTGAAATAATCGTTATTCACGTTTTTAATTCCCAGTCCGACAACAGAATAACCGTCGTGGTTCAGCATCACCCACTGCGAAGCGCCTGTCACCGCCCGTGTCACGCCATCGGCCCAATAGCCGGTCTTCGCATCTTCTTTATCCAAAGAAACGGTCTCTACCGACACAATGTAGCGGTCGGAAGGTACACCTTCCACATTGGCGGACATTATATTATAGGTAAGCCTCGCACTGTTGCCCGCATCCATGGAAGGAATAATGATATAGCGGCACTTTTCCAGTATGCTTTTGTTCAGCAGGTTTTGAGGATACCCTTCAAAGAGGATCATCTTATCCTTATTTCTCTCGTGCCAATCTTCGACAATACCTATAAAAGCTTTTTCATACGTCGTATAAAGCTGCTTTTCCGCTTCATCCATATGCAGGGTATTCTTTCCCCGGTAACCTACGATAATGCCATCGTAACTGTATTTCTTTACCAAAGGCAGGATGCGGCTGACGGTATCCGCCAGAAAATCCACGAATGCCGGGATCTCAAGCTTAGCTGCTCCCTCTTCTCTTTCTTTCTGAGTATTCGCTTCCATATCGGCCACCATTGTTTCATAGATAAGTTTGATGGTTTCAAAATTCATGTCATACACAAATTTTGTTCCCTTTTCACTTCTCACTTTTTTCATCTCATCCAGTTCAAACTGTGCCGGATTTGTAGGATGCAGCAGCGATACGATATCGATACTGTCGGGAAGCACATCTAAATGGTCGGCACGACTCTGCGGCACCTTGTTGCTGTTATTGAACCAGGTGATCATCACCTTATGTTCCGACTCCTTGTAATTTCTCAGGTTTTCGAGGTATTCGGCATAAAGTGCGGGATTCTGCTTCGCAATATCAGCCTCGTTAATTACCACAGATTCCACTTCTGTCCAGTCGCTGCAGGCAGTAAAGACCAGCACGGCCAGTAAACCGATCACCCATCGGCCTCTCTTTATAGATCTTATATTTTTCATATGATTATTCTATTTTTATTTTTTAGCATCCCACCATACACGTGTAGCCATATTGTCGGGCCCTTTCAGGTAGTTATCGATAGCATACCGCACATTCTCTTCGTTGGTAGTGATCTCTTCACCCGGATAGGCCAGCCGGCGCGGACCCAGGTTCGTATCCACCACTCCCCCGCTGTTGTTCACCACAACCGGCATAAAGAAGGGGTAGCCGGTCCTGCGATGTTCCGCCCAGGCTTCGAGCCCCAGCGGAAAGATAGCAATCCATTTCTGGGTAATAATACGTTCCAAGTTTTCTTCAAAGTCGGCATCCTCTTTCCATGCTACGGTTATGTTGCTCACCTTTCCGCTATAGGTATTCTTTTTCATCGGATCGATATATGGCGATGGCGTTCTTCCGTTATCCGCCAGGTAGCTGTCCAACCCACCGGCACCCCACTCTTCAAAGGAGAGCCGTATGCCCTGTTCGTAACAGGCTTTCGCACTCTCTGAGCCCATGTTCCATCCGCGCAGAGCGCCCTCGGCCCTCAGGAATGCCACCTCTGCCGCATTCATCCAAAGCATCGGTGTATTGGGGGTAACGTTGTAATTGGCATACTTCTGTGCCTCCTGTGCTGCCGGTATCATAATGCCGGAACGCAAGCCGAAATAGCCGTTCTGTGCCACGTTATCGTTTGCGGTGAAGGAGCTTTGAGTAAAATACTTCTCCCTTCTCGGGTCCTGAAACCCGTTCATATAAGAAGTAATATCTGCCGATACCCTCGAGTCGCCGCCATTCCAGAGATACATGATGCGGTGAAGCGGATTTCCGTCTTTACCGAATCCGCCAATCCGTGCATTATCGGCATTCGACTTCATCACACCCACTTCATGGGCTACCGCCTCTTCCGCCATCTGCTGTGCCAGGTCAGGATCCACATAAGCAAGGCGCATCGCCAGGCGCAGTTTCAGCGAATTGGCAAATTTTATCCATGCCACGATATTGCCGTTAAACACTTTATCGGCGTTGGGACTGAACGATTCGGTCTGACGGATAGTCAGAATATCCACCGCATCGGTCAGCTCTTTGAACATGGTGCGGTATATTTGCTCCTGTGAATCGAACGGAGCATTCAGCTCCCCGTTCTCTCCAATCTTGGAGTATGGGATTGGGCCGTAAGCATCCGTGATACGGTGTAAAGCCGCAACCCTGCAAATTTCGGCCACCGAGAGCAATATCTCATCATCGGTCACATCTTTCAGCGCCCTGTAATTAGGATAGATGTTGGTAATAATATCGGTAAACAACACCTTATTCCAGTCGGGCGCCGGACGGTAAGTAGCAAAATTCTTACCGTTGAAACCCGGGTTCGAATCGGAAAAGTAACCACCTCAATTGCCCCCTAATAGGCACTCGGTAAACTGGCACGCGTTGGGGAAAGTGGGTATTACCCAGCTCTGTATGGCCAACATAGCCGCGCTCTCGCTGTATGCATCCCTCGATGCTTCATCTTTGGTGACCCCATACGGGTCTTTATTGATTTCTTCGAATCCGTTGGTGCAACCGGCAGACAAAAGTATGCCGACCGTCACGAGGATTATATAGTTTATTAACCTGTAATATTTTATCATAACGCATTCTATTAAAAAGTTACTCTCAAATTCAGTCCAAAGCTTCTTGTAGCAGGGGTCATAAAATAATCCATCCCCTGATAGTAGTTCTCGGTAGAGGCCACCGACTCCGGATCGAAAGGAGCCTTGCAGTAGATCATCAGCAGGTTTCTTCCGGTCAGCGAGAGAGCTACATCCGCAATTCCGTTAAACCATTTCCTCGGGAAATTGTAGCCTATGCTTGCCTCCTGCAGCCTTACGTTTGTAGCGTCATAGATATAATAAGGCGAAACTGCGTCACCGCTACCTATTGTGGTATACCATTTTTCGGCAGAGACATGGTCACCGCCATTCACCACTATGCCACCGTTGTCACGTGCCACCGCAGATGCTTCCGATACGCCGTAATAATCCATCGCAGCCTGTGTCCGTGAAAAGACCACGCCTCCAAAGCGTGCCGAAAGCAGAAATCCCAAGCTGAAGTTACCATACGTGAAATCGTTTTTCCATCCCATGTTCGATTTGGGGAACACACTACCCAGACTGATATAGTCCTCCAGCCGGTTGATCTTTACCGACTGTATATCTCCGTTCTCATCGATATAGATATCGCCATTGCTGTCACGCGCTAAATCGGTCGTGGAGTAAATATCGCCGAGCCCTCCTCCCTTCTTCAATATAAAGCGCGTCTGTCCCAATCCGCCCACGTCAAGATGTTCAATAGAGAACTTCTCTCCGGTGATCGGGTTAGTGGCATCATCGGCCAGGTCAAGGATCTTGTTCCTGTTCATGCTCAACGTGTAGTACGACGACCACGAGAATTTATCCCACTTGTTCTTGTAACCCAGCCCCAGTTCGATACCCTGGTTGAGGACGCTTCCCGTCTGGATAAAAATATCCGACCAACCCGAAGACACCGAAAGCTGAGGGTTGAACGTCTGGTTGTATGTGTTGGCATAATAGTAGGTAAAATCAAAATTAAATCCGTTCAGGAAGCGGGTATCCAAACCAAACTCCCAGGAGTTGGTCCGTTCCGGCTTCAGATTATAAAGCGGATAATGGGTTTTTGTAACCCACACCTTGTTACTGGCATCCCACGAGTAGGTGGGGTTTGCCAGGAAACGACGGAAAGGAAGACCCACCGAAGCCCAGGAAGCCCTCACCTTCATATAAGAGATCTCCTTAGGAAAGGTAAGTATCTCAGATAGCACTACAGACCCTCCCACGGAAGGATAGAAAAACGACCTGTTCACCGAATTGGGTCCGGCCAGTTGTGAGGGCCAATCGTTCCTTCCGGTCAACGTCAGGTAATAAGCGTTTCTGAAACCCAGTTCGATACTCGCAAAAGCAGAGTTGGTTTTTTCCCTCCATCCGTTCTGTTCTCTGAGCGTTTGAGAGTCACTCAGCTGAAACACGTTAAATACGTTGGGAATACCCACCGGCTCATTTATTCCTTCCGCTATCTCCTTTCCGTAAGCGATAGGACCTTTGTTTACAAACGCATCGGAGCGCATATCGGAAAAGGAAACTCCACCGTTAAACTGAAACGAGAATTCATCTGTGAGTCCTTTATCGATATTCAACAGTAGATCCCCATACATCTGATCATCCACGGTACGGGTAATGCCGTAGAGGCCGTTCGGCGAACCTTCTGTCATCAACGTATTGGTCGATGCATATAACTTTTCGGTATAATCATTGCCCGAGTGGTCCTTCCTGATACGTGCCGAAACATTCATCCAGTCGTTTATAAAACAGGTAAACCCCAAGTTGGCCATATAACGGTCTCTTTTGTTCTCCCGCAGGTTGCGGTGGTTTATCCAGTAGGGATTTTGCATCACATAGGTAGCAGCGCCCGAAGGCCAGTACTGTTCATATATCTTTCTGGAAGGGTTATACCTTTCATACATTCTTATATCGTCCCAATCGTTTCCCCTCGGAAAAAGATAAGCCGAAGTAAGCGGATTAAGATATATCCCCTGGTTAGTCATATTACGGTCGTCCTGGCGGATATAGCTTACCCCTGCATCCAGTTTCAGCTTACCATCATAAAACGAAGTGGTGTTACGGAATGTGAAGTTATACCGGTTATAGCGGTTGTTGGGAATGATCCCTACTGAGTTGACAGCCGAAGCAGAAAGGTAGGTCTGATTCTTTTCCGTCCCGGTAGAAATAGAGACCGACTCGGTAGCGGACATCCCTCGTTCAAAATAATCTTTCTTCGGATCATACCCCATAAAGTTCGCCTCGTTAAGGAGACGTCCCCAGCTCAGATACTGATCAGAGGTACCATACCGATTCTGAAACTGCGGAAGGATAAAGGGGTTCATCATTTCCATGTTGCTCGAAACAATAATCTTGGTTTTTCCAGCCTGGCCGCTTTTGGTGGTAATCACGATAGCTCCATTAGCCGCATCGCTGCCATACAAGGCTGCTGCCGCCGCTCCTGTCAGCACCGAAATTGTTTCTATATCCTCGGGGTTGATATCCGCGATACCCTCTGTAGCCCCTTTCGATCCGAATACAGTCTCACCGCCCCCACCAAAATTGTACATCGGCACCCCATCTATCACATAGAGAGCATTGCTGGTCTGCTCGATACTTTTTGTTCCGCGCATAATCACCTTGCTGGCTCCCCCGATACCAGAAGAAGAGCTGTTGATACTCAGTCCGGGGATTTTTCCCGACAGCGAATTTATAAAGTTGGCATCCTTGACGCCCACCAGATCATCGCCGCTAATCTGCTGAACGTTGTAGCTGAGAGCTTTCTCCGATCGCCTGATGCCTAGAGCGGTCACCACCACTTCCGTCAGCAGCTGGGTATCCGGCGCCATACGGACGGTATAGCTGTTCTGCGGCGTGATCACCACCTTCTGGGTGCGATAACCGATATAAGAGATATTTATCACATCGCCTTCCTTCACCTGCAGAGAGAAGTTGCCGTCGATATCGGTAGCGGTACCTTTGGATGGGTCACCCTCCACAATAACCGTTGCCCCAATCAGCGGTTCATCGTTTTCATCGAGCACCTGCCCGGTCACTCTTTTTTGCGTCGTTTTACTTTCCGTATCAGGGATGATCACCACGTATCCGTCCTTTATCCGGTATGTAAAGCCGGACCCACAAAGTACGCCGGTGAGAGCTTCTTCCACTGACCCGTTTCTCACATCAAGATCAGTTGCTTTCTTGCCGACCAGTTGAGATTCATTAAAAGCGATGGAGAGCTTCGACTGTTTTTCTATCTCCCGTAATGCGTCAATAACCGGTATACTCTTGTTCCTCAAGGTTATCGTTACATTGTTTTGCGAATAAGCAAATGTTTGAACCGATATCAAACAGAAAAACAGAAAGAAAATCTTTGCTTTCGCGTTTGTAATTAGATTAAAATTCATAAATTTGATGTCTTTTCTTTAGCGTTAGGTTAGACACTTAGTTGTTTTTTCGATGAAAGAGTTTACACTCTAATGCTGATTCTTCCGGAATAAAGTAACCGCTTTATTCCGGTTTTTTTTATTATGATGTATCCATGTAATAAAATTTAATTGTGAGTAATTATCTTATCCTTGTTTCTATAAAGCATGTGTCGTTGACAATATTATATCTGATATAACCCGCTACCTGTGTAATGATCTCCATAACCTCTTCTAGGGGAGCATCCTCTTTAAACCTAAAAGTATATGTATCGTTACTGAAGCGTTCTTCATGGTATATAAACTGATAGGGATATTTTCTTTTTAGGACGGTAATGATCTCGCTGAGTGTAGTACCCTTGAAAATAATCTCGCCCCGTTGCCAGGCCGTCACATCCTCTATATCGGGATAATTGATGCAGGATGATCCCGATATTTTATTATACACCAGTTGTTGGTTCGGAGAGAGAACGGTATGCTTATCCAGGTTGTTATATGTTGCCTCCACAGTCCCCGAAAGCAATGTCACCCGCACCAGCGAATCCCCGGGATAAGCAAGAAGATCAAATTCAGTACCCAGCACGGTCACCTGGAAATCATTCGACTTCACTACAAAGGGCCTCTTCTTATCGGGTCTTACTTTGAAATTGGCTTCGCCGGAGAGGTACACGCTCCTGCTCTTGCCGGTGAACTCCTCCGGATAAAGAAGCAAACTCCCTGAGTTGAGATGCACTTCACTCCCGTCGGGAAGCACCAGACGCTCTGTAACAGCTACCGGAACGTATTGCTCGAGCAAACCGGCAGAAGAAACATCCCTCTTTGTCCGATAGGTAGTATATATGGCAGAGAGTGAGATCACCAGAAGCACGGCTGCCACCGTCTGCCACACCTTCACCCGCTGTATGCGGGGCATCTTCTCCTGCAAGCCGGCTTTTTTTCTGAAAGCTTCCCACGAATTCCGGGTTTTGGCATCCGCTTTGTGGCCGCTTTGATCCCATAGCTCTTTCAGCATCCGGTCTTTCTCTCCCGAATGTTCCTCCTCGGCAAGCCACCGAAAAAAAGCCCGTTTCCCCGCTTCGGAGAACTCCCCGGCGGTAAAAAGATCTATAATCCTTTTAAAATAATTCATTCACCTCTGTTTTATCTTCCAAAGTCATTTTATGATATTGATAAATCCGGAGATCGAGAGAGAAAAACCTTTTCTTCTCCGGCTCTCTATATATAATACGGATAAAACGGGCTGATTACTTAAAGGAAAAGTAATAAAAATGCAATAATTAACTTTTTTTTCAGTTCCGACAGCGCTAGGTAAATATGATGCTCTACTGTCCTCACGGAAAGGTTAAGCTCTTCAGCGATCTGTCGGTTACTCATTCCGGCATAGCGACTCATCTCAAATATTCTCCGTCGCTGGGCCGGCATTTGCTCTAATGACAACCTGAGAATCAGCTGTATTTCCTTGTAATAGATATCCGACAATACCGAATCGGCCTGTGCTGCTTCCGGGAGGTCTGCATCATAAAGGGTGTCGGTGGCACAACCCGGTTCACAATATCTCTGTCGGATCAGGTCAATCACTTTGTTTTTTGTCATTTTGTACAAATAACTGTCCAAAGAGGTAAAATGATCACTCCACAGGCTAGGTTTTTCCCACAATTTCAGGAAAATCTCCTGCGCGATATCCTCTGCATCATTTTCCGACTTCAGCAGCTTCCACGCGAAATTCTTCACCTTAGGAAAGTAGTGCATGAAAAATTTTTCGAACTTTTGTTCGAAAAAGTTTTCTTCCTTATCAGCTGAAGTACGATCCATATAATATAAGGTTTGCTTATTAATTCTCGATCAGGCAGACAATTTCAAGTGTGGCCTGAGTGGATAAACGGTCGGATTTCTCTCTTTTTTGATAGTAACGAGAAAAAACAAAACGGAGCAAAATCCCCATATGTCAAATCAGGTTCATCACAAAAAACGACCCACTCTCGGCATAAAACCTGCATCTTACGATAGAATTCATTTTCTCATACAATAAAGTATGATCAATTTTAACACTACAAATATAGATTATTTTATTAAATAAAGCCAATATCTAATAATTTTTTTTAGATTCTAAATATTGAATTTTCAACGATTTGAGTAAAAAACTTATTATTCCGTCATCCATCATCAAGTCATAAGCATTCCATTCGTCTCTTAAATTTTCAAGGTTGAATCCAACGACTGTTTCAATAATAAATCCGGCAAATCTTACACGAGTGAGTGGTATTGTTTAAAATACCATATGCGCTCCAACGCCAAAAATCAAACAAATTATAATTCGTATTTTTCCCATTATTTGTTAAGCATTCGTAGCCGCTTTTCGGATTTGCATTTATTCTTTTAAGTTCGTTCATTATGCTCCTTATCATCATCCTGACCAATCACCGGGACTTTTCTCATCCATTTAATCTGCCTCAACGCAGAAAAGAATGCGGCTATAGTTTACTCGAAGTAAATCAGATGCGACGAAGTTAATTTTGACAATAGTGGAAGAAAAATTGCGATTGAAAAATATCGATCGGCTTGAATGGCATATGATGTTCTTAGATGAATCCTTAATTTACCATATCCAACAATAGCCGAAATAATCAATACTTGTTTACATTTTAGCTAAAAGTTATTCGTTTAACATAAACGCTAAGGCGCAAATTTACGTAATCGTTTGAATGATCCAACTAAATAATGATAAATTTTAAGCCTTGGCGCAAGGAGGATAATTAATAATTTGTTTGCTTCACTCGTGTTTTTGCTTGCGATGGGATTTCTTCTCTTTCCTTAAATTTTTCTTCCCTCTCTTCTCGATTAACACTTTTGCCCGTTCAACTGCCAAATGAATATTGGAACAAATATTTTCTTCTCCAATGAGTTGGGGAATGGCCGATTTTTTGAGGCTTTCGTGTACATTTTCCTTTACACCGGAAAGAATAACCTCGATTTTTTCTTTGCGGGAATTTCGGCACAACGTCTCCAGGTTGTTTAATCCGGTGGCATCGATAAACGGAACTTTCCGCATTCGGATGATTCTCACAGCGGGACGATCGCCAATGACACGCATCTTTTCATCGAACTTATTGGCGATACCGAAGAAAAACGGCCCGTCAATTTCGTACACCTCAACCCCCTTGGGCAGATAGAGTACCTCGTCATTTAAATTGCCCGAGTGCGACTCGATTTCTTTCGACATGTCGATTTTATCGGTAATAAGCGAAATCTCGGTGCTTTCCGTGATGCGCTTGATGAAAGCAAAAACGGCCAGCAACAGGCCCACCTCGATGGCAATGGTCAAATCGAAAATCACGGTGAGCAGAAACGTAGTTAGAAGAACAGCCAGCGTCGATTTCGATTGTTTTGTTAACGACAAAAACGTACGCCATTCACTCATGTCGTATGCAACCACAACCAATACACCGGCAAGACAAGCCATAGGAATGTGGCTGGTTAAATCGCCCAAGAACAACAAAATAAACAATAAAACTACCGAATGGATTAATCCGGCAACAGGGGTTCGCCCCCCGTTATTGATGTTTGTCATGGTGCGAGCAATGGCTCCCGTGGCCGGGATACCGCCAAAAAACGGAGCAACAACGTTTGCCACTCCTTGCGCCACGAGTTCCATGTTGGAGTTGTGCCTGTGTCCGGTTACACCATCGGCCACCGTTGCCGAAAGCAACGACTCGATGGCTCCCAACATAGCAATGGTAAAAGCCGAAGGGAAAAGCAAGCGGACGCTTTCGAGATTAAAAGCAATGTGCTTTACTTCCGGCAGATCGGTATTGATGGCAAATCGATCGCCAATAGTTTCAATGCTATGAATCCCCCCGTATGTTTTCATCAAATACACCACAACGGTCATTAAAACAATGGCCACTAGCGCTCCGGGTATTTTTTTGGAGATTTTCGGCGTCAGAAAAATAATTAAAACACTGACAACAGCTATCAATGTTGTCCAGGGGTCAATCGTGTGAAAATATTGCGAATAAACAGCCCACTTTTCTAAAAAATCCGACGGGAGTTTTGGTGTGGTCAAACCAAAAAAATCTTTGATTTGTGTGAAAAAGATCGTGACGGCAATGCCGCTCGTGAAACCTACGACAATGGGATAGGGAACAAATTTGATAACCGTTCCCAATTTGAGAGCGCCCATCAATATCAGCATGATGCCTGCCAATACGGTTGCAATGGCAAGGCCTTCAAATCCATATTGTTCGACGATACCGTAAACAATGACAATGAATGCACCGGTAGGTCCTCCGATTTGTACAGTGCTTCCGCCAAGCAGCGAAATCAAAAAACCGGCAATCACGGCCGTGATGATTCCTCGTTCAGGGGACACGCCCGAAGAAATACCAAAGGCAATGGCCAATGGCAAGGCTACGATACCTACAATTATCCCCGCCATTAAGTCGGCAGTGAATTTCTCTCTATTATAATTTCGTAACGAATGGATCAATTCCGGCTGGAAATCCTTCAAAAAATCAAACTTCACCCTAAAACAATCTTTTTCAGTTAAAACAAATGCAAAAATAATAATATAAAAACAAACATTCAAAAAATATAGGCCACAAGCTGCAAAATTTACCGATAATCGTTATCTTTGACTTGCAAATAAGCTCACGCGACTTTTGAAATGAAAATCATCTATTCTACGCTGCTGCCGGCTAAAGGATTTCGCGCTATCAATCTTTTCGGCATCGTTTTCGCCCGAAAAGATCAGCCGGCATTAGATGAACATATCATCAACCATGAATCCATTCATACGCGGCAAATGCTGGAGTTGGGCGTCATCGGTTTTTATCTTTGGTATGTGGCGGAATGGATTATCCGTTGGATACAATACAAAGACCGGTATCAGGGCTACAGAAATATCGGTTTCGAACGCGAAGCACATGCCAACGACAACGACTTCTCGTACCTGGAAAAACGACGAACGTTTAATTTTCTTGGTTATCTAAAAAATTTGGCTTAATCCCTTTGTTGATAACACAAAAGCAAGAGAGTGTTTTGATATTAATTTAAATATATAAACATAATTTATATATTTTGATAGAACATTTCTATCACTACATATGTTTATAATAATAAGTTCGTTTAAATATAAATTTTTTGCGTTCCAATTTTTAAATCAAAAGGTTATGAAAACATTAAAGCTATTTTCAATGTTTATGTTTGTGCTGTTTCTTGGAACAAGCATAACTTCGTGCAAGAAAGTGAGCGATGCCGATCTGCAGGCTGAAATTCAGGAAGTTTTGGCAACGAATCCCGATGCCGAAAATGTTAATGTAACGGTTAGCGACAAGGTTGCTACACTTACGGGTACCGTAAATGACGATGCTGCAAAAGCTGCAATTGACAGTATAGTGGCATCGATAAAACACGTTAAATCGGTAGTAAACGAGCTGGAAGTTGTTCCACCTGCTCCGGATTACTCCGAACTTGATCAAATCATTGAAGCCAGTCTGCCGGAAATATTGGTAGAATATCCGAAGCTGACTGCAAGCGTAAAGGATGGTGTAGTAACACTGTCGGGCGAAGCTAAACAAGCCGAAATCGACAGCGTGATGAAAAAAATTCAAGAACTGAATCCTGTTGATATTATAGACGAAACAACAGTAAAGTAAAAAAGTAAAGAAATAAAGCATTTCGGCATTAAAAACACAAAAAACAAAACACTGAATTTGAAAAGCTTCTGTGGTGCACAGAAGCTTTTTTATTGGTTTTTTTCCTCCAAAATGTGTATCTTTGCACCTTCAAAAAAAAATATAGATGCAAAATATTCGCAATATAGCCATTATCGCTCACGTTGATCATGGCAAAACCACATTGGTAGACAAAATGCTTTTGGCAGGTCACCTTTTCCGTAATAACCAACCTAATCAGAATTTAATTCTCGACAACAACGATTTGGAACGCGAACGCGGAATCACTATCCTGTCGAAAAACGTATCTATCCGATATAAAGACACAAAGATTAATATTATAGACACTCCGGGGCACGCCGATTTTGGCGGCGAAGTGGAACGTGTGCTAAATATGGCCGACGGCTGCCTGCTTGTAGTAGATGCCTTTGAAGGCCCTATGCCCCAAACCCGCTTCGTATTGCAAAAAGCGCTCGAAATTGGTTTGAAACCCATATTGGTCATCAATAAAGTGGATAAACCCAACTGTCGCCCCGAAGAGGTGCAGGAAGCCGTTTTCGACTTGATGTTTAATTTGGGAGCCACCAACGATCAGCTCGATTTTCCTACTATCTACGGATCAGCAAAACAAGGATGGATGTCGGACAACTGGAAAAAACCCTCAAACAGCATCACTCCCCTTCTCGATGCTATCATCAAATACATTCCGGCTCCGAAAATGCGGAAAGGCACTCCGCAATTGCTCATTACTTCGCTCGATTATTCCAATTACGTGGGAAGAATAGCCATTGGCCGCCTCCATCGAGGCACATTGCATCCAAACGTGGATTATGCGTTGTGCAAACGCGACGGCTCTATCGTAAAAACGCGTATCAAAGAATTGAATGTCTTTGAAGGACTTGACCGTGTAAAAGTAGATGAAATATCGTCGGGGGATATTTGTGCGCTGGTAGGTATTGAAGGTTTCGAAATTGGCGACACGATTACCGATTGGGAGAATCCCGAACCCCTGGACCCGATTGCTGTGGACGAACCTACCATGTCGATGCTTTTCACCATTAACGACTCTCCGTTTTTTGGTCAGGACGGAAAATACATTACTTCACGACACATTTACGAACGATTGGTGCGCGAGTTAGACAAAAATCTGGCTTTGAGGGTGGAAGAAACCGGCAATTCCGACTCGTGGATTGTGTATGGACGGGGAGTATTGCACTTGTCGATATTGATCGAAACTATGCGACGTGAGGGTTACGAATTGCAAGTGGGACAACCGCATGTAATCATTAAAAAAATTGGGGGGGAAGATTACGAACCGGTCGAACAACTTACCATCAACCTACCCGAAGAATATTCCGGAAAAATCATCGATATTGTAACACGTCGGAAAGGCGAATTGATTTCCATGGAAAATAAAGGCGACCGCATGCATATGGAATTTACCATTCCTTCGCGGGGAATTATTGGCCTAAACAACATCGTCCTCACTCTTTCGTCGGGTGAAGCCATCATGGCACACCGATTTCTGGAATTTCAACCCTGGAAAGGGCCCATCGAAAAACGTCAAAACGGATCAATTATTGCCGGCGAGTCGGGCAATGCGTATGCATATGCGTTGGATAAACTGCAAGACAGGGGTCGCTTTTTCATTGAACCGCAAACCGAAGTTTATGCAGGCCAAGTGGTGGGTGAACATAATAAAGAGGGCGACTTGGTGGTGAACGTAACCAAATCGAAAAAACTCACCAATATGCGTGCCGCCGGAAGCGATGATAAAATCCAACTGGCACCACCGGTAGTCTTCAGCCTCGAAGAGGCATTGGAATATATCAAGGAAGATGAATACGTGGAAGTAACGCCTAAAGCGATGCGTATCCGAAAAATTATTCTTGACGAAACGGAACGAAAACGACTCGCAAAAAAATCGTAATAAAAGAAGTTGCAAAAAATTGCCGCACCAACAATGTGCGGAATAGTTCCTTCAAATGAGTGGACTTTTCTTGATGAGATTGATGAATTCTTCTCGCGTTTTTTGCTGATTGAAAACCCCCGTGAAATCGGAAGTAGTGGTGATGGAGTTTTGTTTTTCTACTCCGCGCATCTGCATGCACATGTGCTTTGCTTCGATTACTACCATTACTCCCAGCGGATTCAGGGTGTTGTGAATGCACTCTTTAATTTGGGTGGTTAGCCGTTCTTGTACCTGCAACCTGCGAGCATACACTTCTACAACGCGAACAATTTTACTCAACCCCGTAACGTACCCGTTGGGGATATAGGCCACATGGGCTTTGCCAAAAAAGGGAAGCAAATGGTGCTCGCACAGCGAAAACAAATCAATATCTTTGACTATGACCATCTGGCGGTATTTTTCCTTAAAGAGAGCGCCGCGCAAAATTTCTTCGGGATCTTCGGCATATCCTTTGGTCAAATATTGTAAGGCTTCGGCTACACGTTCGGGGGTCTTTAGTAAACCTTCACGATTTACGTCTTCGCCCAATAACGAAATCACATTTTTTACGTGATCTGCAATAAGATGCATTTTATCTTTCTTTTCTATAGTTTCGATAATAGGCATGATGTTTTGATTGGTTTAATTGTGATTAATAATCAGCGGGTGAATCAATCGGTACTTTAATTTCGTCAGACACAATGTACATTTCTTTCCCAAACGAAGGGAAAACCTGCCGCATTTCATTCAATACTTCTTCCGCTTCCTCTCGGGTCTTAAAATTGCCCACACGCAGACGCCAAAAAGGAGACTCAAAGATGATCACCGTTTCCAGCTCGGGAAATGCCTGATTAATCAGGGCTTGTTTGCGATAGGCTTCGTCCTTAGAGGTACGTTGATCATTGCCGGCAAAAGCCTGAATTTTATACCCACGCATTTTTACATAAGAAACACCCCCGGGTTCGGTATAAACCGGCAGTTGCGGAGTGATAGGTCGTTCCACGATTCCTTTGATGGCTTCGTCTTCATAGATGGTTACACGACCTTTACCCGGATAATAAGTATTCAGTTCGTCGATGATGCTTTTTGTTTCTTGTGCATTCACCCACAAAGTTGCAACCCAACAAAAGAGCAGAAAATAAAACAGCTTTTTCATCTTTGGTTCTGATGTGAAAATCATAGACAAAATTAAAGAAATACCACAGATTAATGCATTAATCTGTGGTAAAATTCCATAAAGCAGTTAAAAAGCTTCGATAATGGGCATGAATTTATCCACGCTTAACGAGGCTCCGCTAATAAGACCACCATCAACGTCGGGATTGGCGAAAAGTTCCTTTGCATTGGACGCATTGCAACTTCCTCCATACAAAATTGACAGATTTTCGGCTGTATCCTTACCGTATTTTTCGGCTACGATCTTGCGGATGAAAGCATGCATCTCCTGTGCTTGCTCTGCGGTTGCCGTTTTACCGGTACCAATGGCCCAAACAGGTTCGTAAGCGAGAATCAGTTTGCCGAAATCTTCTTTCGAAAGGTTGAACAACGACTGTTCGATTTGCGATTTCACTACTTCGAAATGTTTATCGGCTTCGCGTTCTGCCAATACCTCTCCTATACAGAAAATAGGTGTCAGAGCGTTGGCAAGTGCCAACAATACCTTCTCTTTCAGAATTTCGGGAGTTTCGTGATAATAGGTGCGGCGTTCGCTATGGCCAATAATCACGTATTTAGCTCCCGTAGAAGCAATCATTTTGGCCGAAACTTCACCCGTGTAAGCACCTTCGGGTTTATCGGCGCAATTTTGTGCGGATACGCCAATTTTAGTTGTATCGATTGCGTTTACTACGCTCGCCAAATGAATAAACGGTGGTGCAATGATCACGTCACAATTAACGGTTTTGTTTTTTAAGGCTTCATTTAATTCGGTCGCCAATGTTAATCCTTCCTGGAGTGTTTTGTTCATCTTCCAGTTTCCTGCTACAATATTCTTTCTCATAACGTTGTGATTTTTATATGAATAAATTACTCAATTTTTCGTTTGTATACGGGCATCCGCCCATTTGATAACACCCAGCGGCACAAGAAACAGCAAAGCTGTAACCCCAACCGCCAACATTTCGTTTTGTTTCCTATTCGCCGGTTTCCCAATTTCCAGTTGATCGAGCGGAGCTGCCAGTTCTTTCTCCGAAGGAAAGGAACGGCTGCCCCATTTACGGATGATTGTTCCGCCTTTCAACAGCACCACCCCCGGATTGGAGCGAATCATCGTTTTCAGCAGCAGCTCATCGGCGTGACAAAAAGTAAATCCGCTTTGGTGGCAATGTTCCCACTCTGTAATCGCCTCGAGGGTCGATGCTGTGACGCAGTACAACGGATAGTTATACTCTTCGGCATAATCTGCCAAAACATTCAATCGGGACAATTCAACGCCACGGATACCCGACAAAGTATACGAAATCACCAAAAAAGAATAGTCCGGATCGGAAAGGATCTTTTCGGTTATGTCGGCCCCTTCTATATAGCTGCCGCTTACTTCGTCACAAATCAACTGCACAATGGAAAAGTCTTCAATTTCGGGTTTCTTCCCCTTCTTTACCAATTGAGATTTCATCTCGACAAACGTCCATGTAGAATCGTTCCAAGGATAATTTTCTTCCGTGAATGCTTTTCTAACTCCGCCTTTCTCATAGACGAGTATATTTTCATATTGATCGGCTTTGGAAGGATCTACCTTCATTTTATCGGGAATATGTGTTCCTATTTTGTAGGGACGAAAATCGAGCACAGGTAAATTCACCACGTTATAAACGGAAAAAACCACTCCGAAAAATGCCGTGAAAAGGGTGGCCGTCAATGCTGTTTTTGAACTTAAAAAAGGGGTTATTCGGTTATAATACACCATCAGCATGACCGCGCAACCCAACAATACGATGTTTTTGTAAAACGTTGCCCAATTACTGATAACAACGGCATCTCCAAAACACCCGCAGTCTTCAACGGGATTTTTTATTGCAATCCACAATGTGAAAGGTGTCATGACTGCCATAAACAGCAAAAAAAGACGAGAAACGGTTTTCCGATAAATCCCTAACAAAAGACATACGCCCAATAGAAATTCGACCACCGGAAGCAGAATAGCTACGGGGAAAGCCAAAGAAAATCCTTCAGAAACCCCAAAAGCAATCAGATAATCCTGTATCTTATACGCAAATCCATGAGGGTCTACCATCTTCACGAAACCCGAGAAGATAAACGTTGCTCCCCCAACAATTCGGGATAACTCAGTTACTATTTTGATAAGGCGATTGTTCCGTTTCATTTTCTTCTTCGCCGAAATGCAATTTGATAAGAGCAAAAATTGCATAATTCACGATGTCCATGTAATTGGCATCAATACCTTCAGATACCAATGTCTTACCCTGATGGCTCTCGATTTCCTTGATGCGAAAGATTTTCATCAGGATCAGATCGGTATACGAACTCACGCGCATCATGCGCCATGCCTCATCGTAATCATGATTCTTGGCATTCATGAGCCCCTTGGTTTTGGCAATGAATTTGTCGTATAGCTGTAATGCTTCTTCAGGAGTAATGTCAACTGTATCGGAATAACCCAATTCGAGCTGAATAAGCCCGATAATTCCGTAATTCACAATTCCGACGAATTCGGAAAAAATACCTTCCTTTATCCGACTTTCTTTTTTGATTTCCAATGAACGGATGCGGTTTGCTTTTATAAAAATCTGATCCGTAACCGATTCGGGGCGCAAAATCCGCCACGAAGCTCCATAATCCTGCAATTTCTTCTGAAAAACATTCCGGCAGATTGCAACGACTTCGTCAAATTGCTTATTCGTAACATCCATTCAAGTAGAGGTATAAATCTTTTTGTGTTTAATTGTTTTGTTTGGGAAAACAAAGGTAGAGAAAAAAAACAAAAGCTACAAAAACTCCACCTGCCAACTCCAATCCGACCCTTATTCCGGAATTTATACGCCAAGCCAACACCAAACACACTTCAATCACATAACAATCACGCTTCAATCCCTTCCAACATCCGCATTTAATCTACCCAAAATCTATATTTTACCTTTTCCTGTTCCCTTCTCTCCTATCCGAAAAACGAAAAAACAAGACAATGTTTCGAATCGTTTTTGTAGCTTTGCACAATAAAACCAAATAAAGATGAAAAAAGTTGTTATTATGCTGACATCCTTTGTTCTGCTGGCTGCTTGCAATGGTTGTGGAAAAACGAATGAAAAAAAATCTGCAACTATCGACGACGGCATCGATTCAACCTTTCAATATAAAGTCGATCGTTTTGCCGACATTGAAATACTGCGATATCCCGTACCGGGATTCAATAGATTGTCGTTGCAGCAGAAAGAACTGATTTATTATCTTTCTCAGGCAGCCCTTGAGGGACGCGACATTCTCTACGATCAACACAACAAATACAACCTGGCCATACGCCGTGTTTTGGAAGGGGTGTACGAAAATTATATGGGAGACAAATCGACCGAAGATTGGAAAAATCTGGAGACCTATCTCAAACAGATATGGATGGCCAACGGCATTCATCATCATTATTCCGAAGACAAAATCATGCCGAAATTC
>Ga0116169_1001058_pt1 | contig 24932 bp, 18 predicted proteins | sample AD_UKC130_MetaG_FD_89796 | JGI IMG/M metagenome (GOLD analysis project Ga0116169, IMG submission 89796) | Active sludge microbial communities of municipal wastewater-treating anaerobic digesters from Canada - AD_UKC130_MetaG | ecosystem: Engineered > Bioreactor > Anaerobic > Digestate | place...
CAGGTTGCGCCCGCGCACCGTCATCGTGCGCTCCTCGGGGAGCGGGTAAGCCGAGCCGATCTCGATCTTGGCGCGCTCGGCCATGCGTTCGCCGATGAGCAGGTTGTACTTCGTCCGCATGTACTGGATGATGTCCTCGTCCATCTCATCGCCTGCGACGCGGATGGACCGGCTGACGGCAATGCCACCCATTGAGAAGATAGCGACCTCGGTCGTGCCGCCGCCGATGTCCACGATCATGCTGCCGCGGCTCTCGGTGATGGGAAGCCCGGCGCCAATCGCGGATGCCATCGGCTCCTCGATGAGGAAGGCCTCGCGCGCGCCTGCCGACATCGTTGCGTCGTACACCGCGCGCTTCTCTACCTCTGTCACGCCGCTTGGAATGCCGACCACGACGCGCGGACGGGGGAGCGGCACGAGTGTATGTTCATGCGCCTTACCAATAAAGTACTCGAGCATCGCCTGCGTGATCTCGAACTCGGAGATCACGCCATCTCTCAACGGGCGGATGGCGATGATATTCGACGGGGTACGCCCGACCATCTCGCGTGCTTCCGCACCGATGGCGAGCGCCCGACGACTCTTCTTCTCAATCGCTACCCAGGAAGGCTCATTGATGACGATGCCCTTGCCCCGAACGGCGACGAGGGTGTTGGCGGTGCCCAGATCGATGCCGATGTCGAGTGAGAATAAACCTAGTAACCAGTTAAGGGGGCTAAACACAGAGGGTTCGCTCCTCAGCAGGGCTTAAACAGCCGAAATCGTCCTCCAGAGGTTCTGTTGTATCCATAGATATACAGAATGCAGGCCGCGTTTGTGCGCCTGCCAAGCCGGAATTATACCATCCGTGCACAGGTGCGCCAAACCGGGCGGCGCGCGGTGGGGAAGCGGCGGGAGAGCGTTGGGAATGGGCCAGCGCCATCCCCCGCCCTCGACAGCCCACGCACGGCGGGGCTATAATCAACCGCCGACACATCAGCCCAGCAGGGACATCGCCATGCGCCCACTTGAAGTGACCGTTTCATCCGGGGGGAAGTTCCACGCCTACCACATCGCGCGTGCGGCCCAGCAGGCCGGCTATCTGCGGCGCTTTATCACCACGATCTATGACCGCTACGAGACGGGTATCGACCGGAGCAAGGTGCGGCAGATCATGCTGCCTGAGCTGCTCGGCATGGCGATCCAGAAGCTGCCCACCACAAGCAGCGTCTCGCTGTCCTACCTTGTGCGCGACAACCTCTTTGACCTGATGGCGCGGCGCTACCTGAGCGGCGGTGACATCCTCAACGTGTTCAACCACTTCGGGCTGTACTCGATGCGGCAGGCGAGGCGGCTCGGCATGAAGACTATCGTCGAGCGCTCCTCGGCGCACCCGGTGGTGCATCACCGTATTCTGAGCGAGGAGTACGCGCGGTACGGGCTGCGCTACTCGCGGGCGAATGCCTGGCTGTTCGGCAAGCACGAGCAGGAGTATGCCGAGGCGGACGCGATTGCCGTGCCATCAGAGTTTGTATGGCGCACGATGGTCGAGCAGGGCGTGCCGGAGGCCAGGCTGCGGCGCGTCCACTTCGGCTTTGAGCCGGGGCACTTCCGGCCCATGCCCGGCGTCAAGACCGATGACGTGTTCCGCGTGATGTTCGCCGGCTCGGTGAGCCTTCAGAAAGGCGTGCAGTACCTGCTGGAGGCGTTCCGGCGCTTGAACCTGCCCAACGCAGAGCTTGTGCTTGTCGGCGGCTCCTTCCCGGACAGCCGCGCGTTCCTGCCGCAGTACGAAGGGCTGTACCGGCACATCCCGTTTGTGCCCCACCCCCGGCTGGCGGAGGTGTACAACACCGCCTCGGTGTTTGTGCTGCCCTCGCTGCAGGATGGCTTCGGTATGGTGGTCTACGAGGCGGCGGCCTGCGGGCTGCCGGTGATCATCACCGAGAACGTCGGTGCGGACATCCGCGATGGGCAGGACGGCTTCGTCGTACCGATCCGCGACCCCGACGCCCTGGCCGACCGGCTGCTGCGCCTCTACCGAGACGAGAATCTGCGGCGCGAGATGGGGCGTTCGGCGTGGGAGTACGTGCAGCAGTTTACGTGGGAGGCGTATCACCGGCAGGTGATCGCCCATTACGAGGAGCTTGCAGGTTATGCGTAGAACGATGTTCACAGGCAGGGTGCGGGCGCTGCTGGTGGCGGGTGCGCTGCTGGCCGTGCTCGGCGCGGGCTGTGGCGGTGCGCCCCCTGCGGGCGGCGAGATCGCGCTCGCCACCGATCCGCCGCCGCCAACACCGTCCTCGCTCCCGACGCTCACTTCCACACCACCGCCGACCGCCACCCCCACCCCTACCCCGACTGAAACGCCGCCTCCAACCGCGACGCCCACGCCTGAGGGCTGCCTGCGCCCGCCCGATGACTACGAACTGGTGACGGTGCGCGAGGGGTTCCGTCTGAACCGGCGCACGCTGGCGATGCTGGAGCACGCGCGGGAACTCTACGGCGGCGAGCATGACTTCCTGCTGGCGATCACGCAGGGGTCGTACAACACCGGGGTCGAGGCGAGCTTCGGCACGCATGACGGTGGCGGTGCGGTGGACCTCGCCGTGCGCGACCTCAACAACTGGCATCATATTCTGTACGAGGAAGTAGATGCGATGATCAGCGCGCTGCGGCGGGCGGGGTTCGCCGCGTGGCTGCGCGATACGGACTCGCTGTACCCCGGCTCACCGGCGCATATCCACGCCATCGCCATCGGCGATGCCGAGTTGTCCGAGGCGGCGCAGGGGCAGCTAACCGGTGAAGCGGGCTACTTCTACGGCTACGACGGTCTACCCGTCGACCCGCCACAGCCCGATCCGCACGGCGGCCCGATTATCTGCCCGTGGATGCTTGAGATGGGCTATCCTGACGTAGCAGCGGCAGGGGAATAGCAGGGGCGGCTCTCAGAGCCGCCCCTCCCTATTGTTGATCCACGAATAACACGAATGACACTAAGGAAAAGACTTTAAAAGCATTCGTGTCATTGGTGTCATCTGTGGACCAACTAAAACAGCCGGCGCAGCACGCCCAGCGTCAGCGTCAGCGCGCCCATGGCGGCCATCGACACGATGATCACCGCCGGGGGTACGGCGGGAGGATCCTCGTTCGTGGCGTTGGGCAGGGCTAGCTGCTCAGGCTGGACGAGCGGTGGCGGCGGCGTGAAAGTCGGTAGCACGCCCGGCGCGGCTGCACCCCCCGCGCTCGGCGTCACGGTCGTCACGCCGCTTTGCGCATTGAGCGCGACAGCGGTCGCTGTTTCCACCGCGCCCGGCGTCTGCACCAGCACGGCGGCGGTTGCAGCGGCAGCGGCAGCCGCCGGGTCGAGCGTCGGCGCGCTGGGCGGATCGACCGCGGGGATGGTGGTGATGTCGCCATGCACAATGACGAGCGGCGCGTAGACCCAGGCCTCGCCGTTTGGCGCTTCGGGGTACTCCACCAGATACCAGTCAAAGCCGAGCCAGCGCCCGATAATGGGTAGCTGCACGCCCGGAGTCAGCTCGGCGACAATTTCAAAGTCGAGCGCCGGGCCGGTACGCAGGTTGGTTGGGTCGCCGATGATCTCGGCCATGACCGGGGTGAGGGTCGGGGTCGCGCTTGGCGTTGCCGTCGGCCCGCCGGGTATCGTCGGCGTGGCGGTCGGCAGCCGCACTTGCCCCCCGTCGGTCGGCGAGGGAGGCGGCGGAGAAGGCTCCTGCTGCACGGGGCTCTCGCTGGCCGCAGCCGCCGCGCCGAACGTCGCTGCAAGCATGGTCAGCGCGAAGATCGAGGCCAGCAGCAGGGCTGCCATTGTGTGTCGAGTGTTGCGTTTGTCGGTCATAAGCGCAGATCGTACCGTCTCATGGCGGCTGTCGCAACGTTAGGCGGCCACCCCCTCTGAAGGTGGCTGCCCTGCAACCTGCCTCATCCTCCCCCTGCCAGGGGGCGATTCAGCTGATCGCTAACTGCCCCCTAACAGGGGGAAGTGGCGGCCCGAAGGGCCGTCGAAGGGGGTCTCACCCCGGGCGAGCCATCAGCGAGCCATAGGCCAGAGGGTGAGGGCCATCATCCGCGCTATAATGAGCCTGATGGACCTCTTACCGCACTTTCAGCAAACACTGATCGACCTGGGGCTATCCGGGCTGCCACATGGCGAGCCGCGCCCGGTTGTCGTGGGCGTGTCCGGCGGGCCTGACTCGCTCGCGATGCTGCATCTGTTCGTGCGGGTGCGGAAGGCGCTGAACCTCGCCCCGTACGCCGTGCATGTCAACCACTCGCTGCGCGGCGAGGAGGCAGATGAGGATGCACAGGCGGTCGAGGCCATCGCTGCCGCGTGGGGCGTGCCATGCCACGTCGAGCGGGTGGACGTGCCCGCGCTTGCCGCCGAACACCGGCTCTCCGTCGAGGAGGCGGCGCGGCAGGCGCGCTATACCATGCTCGGGCAGGTGGCAGTGCGGATCGGCGCAGAGGCGATTGCGGTGGCGCACAACGCCGACGACCAGGCCGAAACCGTGCTGATGCACCTGCTGCGCGGCGCGGGGCTGGCCGGGCTGCGCGGAATGCTGCCCGTCACCCCCCTCAGCGAGTACCACCTGCTGGCGCCCGTCGGAGCGCCGCTTGTGCTGGTGCGCCCCCTGCTCGACGTGCCGCGTGCGCAGATCGAGGCGTACTGCGCCGGGCACGATCTCTCGCCCCGTTTCGACCGCTCCAACCTCGACACGACGTACTTCCGCAACCGGCTGCGGCACGAGGTCATCCCGTATCTGGAGCAGATCAACCCCAACCTGCGCGAGATGCTCGTGCGCACCGCCTCGGTGCTGGCGGCGGATTACGAGATCGTCAGAGAGCAGGCGGACGCCACCTGGCTCGGCGTCACGCGGGAGGTCGGCGACGACCGGGTGCGCTTCAACCTGGCGGGCTGGCGTGGCCTGCCGCTCGCCCTGCAGCGCGCGCTGATCCGCCGGGCGGTGTGGACGCTGCGCAGCAGCCTGCGCGATGTGAGCTTCGAGCACGTCGAGTCGGCGGTCAGGGTGGGGACCCACGGCGAGACAGGCGCGGAGGCGACGCTGCCCGGCGGGCTTGTGCTGCGCGTCAGCTATGATGAACTGATCATCGCCGGGCAGGATGCGCGCAGCCCGCGCCTCGATTGGCCGGTGCTGGAGCCAGGCACACGCATCGAGATCGCCGCGCCCGGCGTCTACCCCCTGCCCGGCAGCGGCTGGCAGTTCGAGCTGCGCCGCTACGACGGGCCGCGTTCCGGGCCAGCGTGGGCGGCGGTGATAGCCGACCCGTGGGCCGCGCCGCTTGATGCAAGCCGCCTGGAGTTGCCGCTCGTCATCCGCACGCGCCGGCGCGGCGACCGCTTCAAGCCGATGGGCGTGGGCGGCACGAAGAAAGTCTCTGACTTCATGATTGACCAGAAGATCCCGGCGGGCTGGCGCGACCATCTGCCGCTGCTCGTGAGCGGCGGCGAGATCGCGTGGGTGTGCGGCTGGCGGGTGGATCAGCGCTTCGCGGTGACGGCGAAAACCGGCGAGGTGTGGCTGGCGCGCTTCTCCAGTGGGGGAAACGAACAGACGGCCCGGTAGTGGATGGGCCGCCTGTTCTGTGGGTAGTGGAGAAACACTAAACGACGGGCGGTGTCCTGTCGCCCGGCTCGCCGCCAGTATCGGCCTCCTCACGCGGGGTGAAGCTGGCCGCCATCCGCTCAAGCGCTTCGCTGAGGCTGCGCAGCGCGGTGATCGTGGCGCGGCGCACCTCATTGCCGACCTTGCCGCTCTTGACGCTCTCGGCGGCCTGCTGTGCGCCTGCCTCGACCTTCTGTGCAACCTCGGATTTGCGCAGGCCCTTAATCGCCTCGTCAACTTCCTTCGCGAAGCGGTCAAGCCCCTCTTTCAAATCTTCCTGCAACTGATAACGCTCCTCGCTGTTCCATGCCTGCTGAATGGCCTCGCCAAAGCGCTTGCCCAGTGCGGCAAACTCGGCGACGATGCTTTCTGCCTCAGGACGTTCCGCCCCGGAAGTATCCTCCGGGCGCTCGTTCTCAGGGAGTTCGTAATCCGGACGCCCGTTGCTCTCTTCACTCATTGCCTGGCTACTCCTTGCTTACTCGCAAACACTGATCACTGCTATCTGCTATGAGTCTATACGCAATGAGCGGGGCAGGGTTGCAAAGGGGGGTTAAAAGAACTGCGTGGCGGCTGTGTAGGGGCGCAGCATGCGCGTTACGCGACACACATCGCGCAACACGCACCCCTACCCGATTTGCCTGTCGATGGTCATGAAAGCGGCGTATTCTCAGACCCGCCAGCGGAGAGGGACAGAGCCAGACGGTGACTGAGAGTCACCGTCTGGCTCCGGGTAGAGTTGTACCGTCCTTACTCCGTCTTGCCGATGCGGCCCTTCACCTCGGCGATGAGCCGGGTGACGGGGATCTCACGCGGGCAGACGGGCGTGCAGTTGTAGATCGTGCGGCAGCGCCACACGCCATCCGGGTCGCTGAGGATGGCAAGGCGATCTTCCGCCGCCTCATCGCGGCTGTCGAAGATGAAGCGATGCGCCTGCACGATCGCCGCCGGGCCGACATAGGCGCCGTTCGCCCAGAACGACGGGCAGGACGTGGTGCAGGCCGCGCACAGGATGCACTTCGTGCCCTCGTCGTAGATGGCCCGATCTTCCGGTGACTGGAGCCGCTCGCGCTCCGGCGGCGGCGTGTCGTTGACGAGGTAGGGCATGACCTCGCGGTAGTGCTCGAAGAACGGCCCCATATCTACGATCAGGTCTTTGACAACGGGCAGCCCGAGGATCGGAGCCACTTCGATCTTCGCTTTGCCGCCCTTCACGAAGTCTTTGACCAGTGCCTTGCAGGCGAGCATGTTGCGCCCATTAATGCGCATCGCGTCGGAGCCGCAGATGCCGTGCGCACACGAGCGGCGGAACGACAGCGTGCCATCGATGTACCACTTCACCCGGTGCAGCAGGTCGAGCACACGCTCAACCGGCTCGATGTCGTGCAGTTCATACTCAGCCCAGTAGGGCTTCTCGTCCACTTCGGGGTTGAAGCGCTTGATGCGCAGGGTGACGTCCATTAGTAGACGCGCTCCTTTGGCTCGTACTTCGTAATGACGACTGGCTTGTACGTTAGCTCGATACTGCCGTCCGGTTTACGGTGCGCAAGCGAGTGCTTCAGCCAGTTCACGTCGTCGCGCTGAGGGTAGTCGTCACGCGAGTGCGCGCCCCGGCTCTCCGTACGGGCGAGGGCGGCGACGGTGGTCACTTCTGCGAGGTCGAGCAGCGAGCCAAGCTCCCAGGCCTCCAGCATGTCATAGTTGAAGATGTGACCCCGGTCGTCGATGCGCAGGTCGGTGCGGTAGCGCTCCTTCAGCTCGCGGATCTTGTCGAGCGCCTGCTGCATGCCCTCCTCAGTGCGGAAGACGCTGACGTACCGCATCATCGTCTCCTGCATCTCCTCGCGCAGGGCGGCGACGGATGTGCTGCCGTTTGCCGTGCGGAGGCGCTCCAGTTCCTGCTGGATCTCGTCGAGCGCCCCGTCGGGGATGGGCACGAAGTCCGCCTGTTTGGCATACTCGGCCATCGCGCGGCCACCGCGCCGCCCGAACACGACCAGGTCAACCAGTGAGTTGGTCCCCAGGCGGTTCGCGCCGTGTACGGAGACGCACGCGCACTCGCCGGCGGCATACAGGCCCGGCAGCACCGTGTTATTCTCGTCGATCACGACCTCAGCGTCGACGTTGGTCGGGATGCCGCCCATCGCATAGTGCGCGGTCGGCTGGATGGGCATCGGCTCCTCAACCGGGTCAATGCCGAGGTATGTGCGGCAGAAATCGAGGATGTCCGGTAGCTTGCTCTCGATGTACTCCCGGTCGATGCGGCGGCTTTCGCCCGCTTCGGCCAGGTAGCGATTCACCGTTTCCGGGCGCACGTCGAGGTGGACGTAGTTCTTACCGTTGATGCCCCGGCCTTCCATAATTTCAAGGTAGATCGCGCGGGAGATCACGTCGCGGCTGGCGAGGTCTTTGATCGTAGGCGCGTAGCGCTCCATGAAGCGCTCGCCCTTGCCGTTGATCAGCACGCCGCCCTCGCCGCGCACGCCCTCGGTGATCAGGATGCCCAGCCGGTAGATGCCCGTCGGGTGGAACTGGAAGAACTCCATGTCCTCCATCGGGATGCCGCGCCGGAACAGAATCGAGTTGCCGTCACCGGTGAGCGTGTGGGCGTTCGAGGTGATTTGCCAGACCTTGCCCCAGCCGCCCGTGGCAAACAGGAATGCCTTGGCGTGGAAGACGTGCAGTTCCCCGGTGCCGATCTCCACAGCGACGAGCGCTGCGGGGCGCCCGTCGTTCATGATCATGTCAACCGCCTGGAACTCGTCGAAGAACTTGACCTGGTTCTTAATGCACTGCTGGTACAGCGTCTGCAGGATCATGTGGCCGGTGCGGTCGGCGGCATGGCAGGCCCGGCGCACGGGCTTCCCGGTTTCGTTATTGGTGTGCCCGCCGAAGCGCCGCTGGGAGATGCGACCGTCCTCGGTGCGGTCGAAGGGCAGGCCCATGTGCTCCAGCTCAATGACTGTCTCGATGGCCTCTTTGCACAGCACTTCGACCGCGTCCTGGTCGGCCAGGTAGTCCGACCCTTTCACGGTGTCGAAGGCGTGCCACTCCCAGTGGTCCTCTTCGTGATTGCCGAGCGCCGCACCGATACCGCCCTGGGCCGCGCCCGTGTGCGAGCGGGTGGGGTAGACCTTGCTGATGACGGCGGTGTTGACGCCACGCGAAGCGTAGAGTGCAGCCATCAGCCCGGCGCCGCCCCCGCCGATGATGACAGCATCATACTGGTGTGTCTGCATGGTCGTTATTCTCTCTTCCTTAGGGGAGCTCAAAAGGCGCGCCAATGAGGGCGATGGTGCCCAGCGCGAGGATGGCCACGAGCAGCACAGCCATCAGGATGGATAGCGCGCGGTTCCAGCCCCGGTTGTGCACATAGTCGTTAATGACGGTCAGCGAGCCCCGGTAGCCGTGCAGCCCGGCAAACCAGAGCAGAAAGGCGTCGTAGAGGCGCCAGCTAAGCAGCGACCAGCGTGTCTCGATGACCCACTGGTAGTTGATCTCCGCCACGCTGTTGATGAGATGCACGATCGCCAGATGGCCGAACGCCAGGGGGATCAGCAGCACACCGGACCAGCGCATGAAACGCCACCAGAAGGTCGCCTGGCGGTTGATCTCAGGGCGGGGCCGTGCCGAACGGCGGTGGGTTACTTCCTGTGCAGTCGTCATGGGGGCACCTACCCTTCCGCCAGGGAGCGGATAAGATGGCCGATCATGATGGCGGCGGCGGGGATGTACAGCAGCGCCACCAGTGCGAACGTTGCCAGCGTAATCGGGCGCTGGTACTGCCACAGGCGCGGCTTCCAGTCGAGCACGGCGACGCGGATGCCGTTCACGCCATGGTAGATCACCGCCGCTACAAGCAGGAGTTCGCCGACAAAGAAGACGGGGGTCTGGTAGAGCCGGATGGCGTGCTCGTAGCCTTCCGGCCAGAAGTAAACAAACGAGGTGTCAACGACGTGGATAATAAAAAAGAGCAGCGTACCCAGCCCGGCCAATCGATGGCCAATCCAGGCGAGCTGCCCCTCCGTCCCGCGGTAGCGGACTACATCGCGGATGGTCGAGACGAGGGTTGCCATAACGTCTTCATCCTTTGCTGTAGGTTGTCCGAAGCAGAGCGAAGAGGCGAGATTCAATTTGTCTGGCCTGCAGACTATCTATGTCTAGTATATCTATATGTGAAAGAGCCCGCAATGAGCGGGCCTGGTGGGGCGTCCCCTCACCCTCGGACGGCTGCGCTGCACGCCGGGGTGAGGGGATGTGTCAGGTCTATTAATTAAGTGCGAGGATTACCAGGTCGGTCGTTTGTCGCTGAACGTCCAGCCGTCCGCACCGCGGCAGACGGTATATATCCAACCCTGCCCGGAGAACGGCCCATAGCGGCAGTCGAACGTGACCTCGCCCACGCCATCGACGGGCAGGCGCTCAGGATAATTAACGGTGATGCTGCTGCTACGACCCGGCCCTGTCTCGGGGCGGGCGGACCAGCCGGGACGCGCGTTGATGTCCCGCTCGATCAGCATCGGCCCGTGGAAGCTGTACTCCCAGCGCCCGACGATCTCCGCGTCGTTGCGGCGGCGATCGGGCGGGGTGGTGCCCCGGTAGCGCCGCACGGTAATGAGGCAGCGCTCCGGCACGCGCCCTTCGCTGAGGAACTGGTCGAGCAGCAGGTTCTCCAGAGCGACGCGCACAACGAGGAACTGGAGCAGGTCGTCGTCGGCGGCCTCAAGCTGCCGGTGCGACCAGTAAATCGGGTGCAGCCGGTCAGGCGGAGGCTCCGGGAAGCTCTCGGGGGGGTACAGGAACTGCTCGGCGCGCTCGTCCATCAGGGCAAGGCCCCACTGCGCGGCATCACGCACGCGCGGGTCGGCGTGCTCGCACAGCTCGTCGAGCGTCAGCCGCTCGGTTTCCGAGCCGATCACGCCGAGCGCCCGTGTTGCGATGACGCGGAGCGCTGGCTCCTCGAGCATGTCGAGAATTTCGGGCAGCACCATCAGTCGCCCGCAGTTTGCCAGCGCCATGATGGCCTCGCCCAGCGTGCGCTCGGCGAGCATCCGCTCCGGCGAGTTGCGGGTCAGGTGCTCATCGTAGACTTTCTCGAATGCCTCGTCGATGAGGATACGGACGGGTTCGATAGCAAGTTCGTTGGGGTAGGCGTTCAGGAGCCGGACGGCGGTAAGGCGGGAGCCCCAGTCATCTGATGCAAGGTAAGGGATAAGAGCCTCAGCCAAACTGTAGCGTTCAAGCGGCATATACTTGTTCGCCAGCACGCGCAGGGCGTCCAGCGCGATCACGCTGCCACCCTCTGGCTGCTCGCAGAGATATTCGATGACAGCGTCAAGCGCCTCGGCTTCGCCGACGGCGGCCAGCCGTTCAAGCGCTCGCTCCTGTTCACCCGGCGTGCCGTGCCATAGGAAGTAGAGTAATTCGGCCTGTGTGCGATCGTCAGGACCTGGCTGAGTAGACATAGTCCCTTCTCCCGAAAGGAACAGTTGGCCTGGTGTGGGCCGGGCTTACACGGTGTTCATGTTCTCTATGACTGCGGTAGCAAACTCGGAAGTCTTAACTTCAGTGGCGCCCTCCATCTGGCGGGCGAAATCGTAGGTGACAATCTTCTGGGCAATGGTTGCCTCAAAGGCCCGAGTAATGAGGTCAGCCGCTTCCCACCATTTTATGTATTCTAACATCATTACGCCGGAAAAGAGCAACGAACCGGGGTTGACTTTGTCCTGGTTGGCGTACTTAGGCGCGGTGCCGTGCGTGGCCTCGAAGAGAGCGACGGTATCGCCGATGTTCGCGCCGGGGGCGATGCCCACGCCACCGACCTGTGCGGCTGCTGCATCGGAGAGATAGTCACCGTTGAGGTTGGTGGTGGCGATGACGTCGTGCTCGGTGGGGCGCAGCAGCATGTGTTGGAACATGATATCCGCAATGCGGTCTTTAATCACGATCTTGCCGGCGGGGCAGTTGCCGTCGTACTTAGCCCATAGTTCGTCTTCGGTGATAGTGTAGTCCCCAAACTCCTCAGAGGCAACTTCGTAGCCCCAGTTGCGGAAGGCCCCCTCGGTGAACTTCTGGATATTGCCCTTATGGACGAGCGTGACGCTCTTGCGCCCGCGCTCAATGGCATACTCGATGGCCTTGCGCACCAGCCGCTTCGAGCCGAACTCGCTGATCGGCTTGATGCCAATGCCGGAGCCCTCGAAGAAATCCGCGCCCATCTCCTCCCGCAGGAAGCGCTCGACCTTCTCCGCCTCCGGGGTGCCGGCCTGGTACTCGATGCCGGCGTACACGTCCTCGGTGTTCTCGCGGAAGATCACGAAGTCGACCTTCTCCGGCTCGACAAGCGGGCTGGGCACACCCCTGAACCAGCGCACCGGGCGGACGCAGGCGTACAGGTCGAGCACCTGGCGCAGCGTGACGTTCAGGCTGCGGAAGCCGCCGCCAACCGGCGTGGTGAGCGGGCCTTTGATGCCGATCAGGAACTCCCGCAGGGCGTCGAAGGTTTCCTCGGGCATGTAGTCACCATGATAGACGCTGGCCGCCTTCTCCCCGGCGTAGATCTCCATCCACGCGATCCGGCGCTCGCCGCCGTAGGCCTTTTCGACGGCGGCATCCCAGATGCGGCGCGAGGCGCGCATGATGTCCGGGCCGATGCCGTCGCCCTCGATGAATGCGATAATAGGCTTGTCCGGGACGTGCAGCTTGCCGTTCTCGACGGTTACCGGCTCGCCGTCTTCCGGGACGATGATATGCTCGAAGCTCACGTTGTTTCTCCTCTGGGCTGTCTCAAGGCTAAGTGGATAGATATAGATAGTGTAGGCGATTATACCATAGCCTTCTCGCGGGCCAGCAATACCGGGTATGCCTGGTTCTTCTGATGTGGGAGGGTGCGGGGAGGGTTCAAACCCCTCTGCGAGGGGCGGGGTGGGGTTCCCGGGTGAAGCCAGTAACGCCGCGAATGAACTTCGCGGCTCCACATGTGCCGCCGAGTGCAGAACTCCGCGTGTTGATATGCTATACTGCGGGTTGACCCACCACAGCTTCTTTTCTGCCCCCGGCATGGCCGGACGGGCATCCGCCAGTAGACACGAGGAGTCATGGCAAGCATGAAGAGCATCATCGGCGTTGACGTCGGCGGGACGCTGCTGCGGGCTGCCCGCTATGACGAGAACCTGAACCAGCTTGAGCGCGTCGAGCAGCCGACACTGGCCTCACGCGGCAGGGATGTCGTGCTCGACCGGCTGTACGAAACGATCCGGCAGGTGCTGCCCGAGCGCCCGGAAGACCTGCTCGGCATCGGCATCGCGCTGCCGGGGCCGCTCGATGTGCAGGCGGGCGTGCTCATCGCGCCGCCGAACCTCCCCCTGCGCGACATACCCATCGTCGAGCTTGTTGAGCAGAATGTCGGAGGGCCGGTTTTCATCGGCAATGACGCCGACCTTGCCGGGCTGGCCGAGTTCACGCGCGGGGCGGGCCTGGGCACGTCCACGATGATCTACATGACGCTCAGTACCGGCATCGGTGGCGGTGTTATTGTCGATGGCAAGCTACGCATCGGGCGCGGGCAGGGCGGCGAAGTCGGGCACATGGTCATCGTGCCGGATGGGCCGATGTGTGGCTGCGGGCGTCGGGGCCATGTCGAGGCCGTCGCCTCCGGCACGGCGATCGCCCGTATCGCGAGAGAGCGTTTGCAGGCGGGCGAGTCGTCGCTGGTGCGCGATCTGGTTGAGGGGGATCTGGAGCGAGTCAGCGCGAAGGTGGTCGCCGAGGCGGCGCGGGCAGGCGACGCGATGGCGCGGGAGATCTTCACGCAGGCGGGTCGCTACATCGGTGCGCACATCGCCTCGCTGATGATGCTGCTCAACCCGGATATGTTCGTGCTCGGCGGCGGGCTGACGAAGGCCGGCCCGCTGCTGTTCGACCCGCTGCACGAGGCCGTGCGTGAGTACGCGATGCACCCCCGCTACTACGAGAACACGGCGATTGTGCGCGCCCAGCTCGGCGGGGAAGTCGGGCTGGTCGGGGCGGCGGCGCTCGTCCGGCAGCGGCTGGGGCTGTAAGGTCGCAGCCGCGCGAGAAAATGCCACAAATGAGAGAATGAGAAACGATGCCGCGAAAAAGAGGATAAGACACAATGCCGCGAATAAACTTCGCGGCTCCTTGTGCGATGATCCCGTAGGGGCGTAGCATGCTACGCCCCTACTCATGTCTGTAATTGATACCTTGAGGATAGCGGGGCTTCGCCCTACCGTCTCCCTCGCTTGCCCCTGGGCCGGTCCTCGGAACTGGCGCGGAAGTCCATCAGCAGCGGCGTACCTGTGAAGGGGAACAGCTCGCGGATGCGGTTCTCCAGGTAGCGCTGGTAGGAAAAGTGCATCAGTTCAGGGTCGTTCACGTGGAACACGAACTTTGGCGGGGCGACAGCCACCTGGCTCGCGTAGCGGATCTTGAGCTGCCGCCCGCCCTTTGACGGCGGCGGCTGCTGCAGCACCGCCTCGCGCACCATGCGGTTTAGCTCGGAGGTCGGGATGCGGTGGTAGCGCTCCTCCCACACGCGCTCGACCATCGGCATGATGGTGTGCGTGCGCTGGCCCGTCAGCGCGGAGATGAACAGCACCGGCGCGTAGGGGATGAACTTAAGCCGCTCCCGCACATGTTCGGTGTACTCGTTGATCGTGTACGTGTCCTTCTCGATGGCGTCCCACTTGTTGACGAGCACGACCACGCTCTTCAACTCGTCGAGGATGTAGCCCGCGACGTGGGTGTCCTGTGCGGTCACGCCGTCGGTCGCGTCGATGAGCAGTAGCGCCACGTCTGCCCGCTTGATGGCCTTGAGCGCCCGCAGCACGCTCCAGCGCTCGACGGTGCGCTCGATGCGCCCCCGCCGCCGGATGCCCGCCGTGTCGATCAGGATGACCGGCTGGCCCTGCCACGTAATGCGCGTGTCAATCGAGTCACGGGTGGTGCCCGCTACCGGGCTGACGATCACCCGCTGCTCACCGAGCAGGCGGTTCAGCAGCGAGGACTTGCCGACGTTGGGCCGCCCGACGATGGCGACCTTGAGCACGTCCTCTTCTTCCTCGAAGGTTTCCGGCGGGTGGTGCGGCAGCGCCTCGATCACCGCGTCGAGCAGATCCCCGACACCCGTGCCGTGGAGGGCCGAGATCGGGAAAACCTCGCCCAGCCCGAGCGAGTAGAACTCCATTGCCTCGACGTGGCGGTCGACGTGATCGCCCTTGTTGGCGGCGACCAGCACCGGCTTGTCCGAGCGGCGCAGCATATCGCTGACTTCCTGGTCCGCGGCGGTGATGCCGGTGGTCACGTCTACGACGAGGATGATCACATCGGCGGTGTGGATGGCAAGCTCGGCCTGCTCGCGCATCTCCTCGATGAACTGCACCGAGTCCTCTGCGAGCGGTTCGCCACCCGCGGCGAGGGTTTCGTACGCCTCGATACCGCCTGTGTCGACAAGCGTGAAGCGCACACCGCCCCACTCCGCCTCGGCTTCCTGCCGGTCGCGGGTAGTGCCGGGGCGGTCATGGACGACGGCCAGCCGTCGCTCGATGATGCGGTTAAACAGCGTGGACTTGCCCACGTTGGGCCTGCCAACGAGTGCTACCAGCGGTGTCTCAGCCATAGGGTCTGCCTGACGTTCCTTCGGTTGCCTCTTCTTCCATTACCTCAACTTGCACCACAGTCGGCAGCACCGACTCAACCCTCACGCGCGACAGTTCCTCCTGCGGTATGTCGGTGCTGATGATCTCTGCCTCCGGCTCCAGCCGGTGCGTGCCCGGATCGAGGTCGGTCACGTCCACGGTGACGACGATGTTCTCAGGGCGCAGGCGCTCAAGCACCGGCAGCGGGCCGCGCAGCGACACGACCACGCGCTCCGGTGCGACTGTCGCCTCAAGCCCCTCTTCCAGGCCGACCACCTCAATGGGCACTTCCATGTTGTCAAAGCCAAGCTGCGCCTCGATAGAGATATAGACCGTCACCGTGCGGACACCCTCCAGGGTGACGCCCTGGGGAGGCACAAGCTGCGCAACAAACGTCTGGTCGCTCTGGACGGCGGTCAGCCTGATCGGCTCGGTTTCGATAGAGTTGATATTCTGCAGCACGTCGGGGTCGCCGCGTATGGGTACGATCGGCGGCTCGACGCGGATGTTCGTGACGAAGTAGCCGCGCGGCGTCTCAAGCTCCGCGATGCTGGGCACGACCGTCACCTCGCGGAAGTCCGCTTCCTGAAAGACCGGGATGTTTACCTGCACCGTGCCGGGCTCGACGGTAACCCCCTCGACGATCTCGCCCTCGCTGTCGAGCGGGAGGAGCGTCAGTTCGTCGTTAATCGGCTCGCGCACGTCCGTGACATCCACCGATACGCGGACCTCGCTGACGAGCTGCACCGCCGATGCCGGGCCGCGGATCGTCGCCATGGACGGCTCGATGGACACCACGCCCGCCCGGTAGCCAACCGGCAACTCGCCGTTCTGCACAAGCTGGATGGGCAGCTCGCGAACGGCCAACTCCTCAAGCTCGACGACCACCGTCGCCGGGCGCACCGCGAGCAGCACCGCCTGCACGCCGTCCGCCACCCGGGCCTCAAGCTCGACGGTGTGCTCGCCGCTGGTCAGCCCGGTCAGGTCCGCCACGACGATGAAGTCGTTGCGGGTCAGCTCGCGCACCGCGTCGCTGGGCGCATGCACACGGACGGTCGCGGTTTCCGGGGGCTCATTGGTGACGATGTAACCGTCATCCGGCCCGATATACTGCACGGGGATTGGCTGGTTGAAGTCCAGGTCGACCGCCGGGTTTAGCTCCTGCGTGGCGACCGTCCACACGACGAGCGCAAGCAGGATGGCAAGCACCAGGGAGACGACGTTCGACTCCAACCACTCAACAAATGACCCTTGAAACATGAGAGCTTATCGGCCTAGGCTGCGCGCCGAAGCTGCTGCAGCAGGGAAGAGAAGCGCCGCGGAGCCTCGCGCTGGCGGATGTACTCACCCATGATCATGGCCAGCCGCTCGGCGTCGATACCGCGGATAAAGCGACCGCCCACCACGACGGAGATGCGGCCTGTTTCTTCCGACACCACGATCGCCACGGCGTCGCTGACCTCGGAGATGCCGAGCGAGGCGCGGTGCCGGAGGCCCATCGTCCGGTCGGGCAGATGCCGGGCGGTTGAGATCGGCAGGGTGCAGGCGGCGGCCACGATCCGGTTGCCCCGGATAATCACGGCGCCGTCGTGCAGCGCCGTGTTCGGGAAGAAAATAGTCTGGAGCAGTTCGCTGGTTGTTCTGGCGTCGAGCTGTACGCCCGACTCGATGTACTCCTGCAGACCGGTTTCGCGTTCCATGACGATCAGCGCGCCGTGGCGGCGGCGCGACATGAAGCGCACGGCGTCCGCGATGTTGCTAATCAACTCCTCGCGCTCGTCCGGCGGCACGGCCTGCCGCCCGATCAGCGGCAGCGAGCGCCCAAGCCGGTCAAACCAGCGGCGCAGCTCCTCCTGAAAGATGACAGGCAGGGCGATGGAGAAGGCCGTCAGCGTGCGGCTGAGCAGCCACGAGAAGGCGCGCAGGTTCAGCAGGAAGGAGAGCGACCAAAGCAGCAGCAGGGCCACCGCAATGCCGCGCAGGAGCGTCGCAGCGCGGGTGCCGCGCACCAACTGGAGAATAAGAAAGAAGATGCCGGCAACGAGCAGAACGTCAAGGACGTTCAGCCAGCTCCCCAGCAGGTTTTGTAGGGACCACAGAAAGTCTCGCAGAACCACTTTGACCACTCATCCGATTGGCAGGGTTAAACCGCTCCTGGCGCACCCTTACGGCTGATACCCGCCGCTCTGAAGCTGTGCGAGCAACTGGTGATAGCCGTCGACGTCCGGCGGGTTCAGGTCGATGATGCGCTGTATCGTAACGATCGCATCCTCGATCCGCCCCGCATCAAGCTGAAGCTCGCCCAGCGCATCCAACTGAGCAATCGCCTCCTGTATGCGCCCCTGCTGGCGGTAGACTTCTGCGAGGCGCTGGCGCAGCGGCGCCTCCTGCGGATGGCGCTCCACCTGCTCCTCGAGAATCTCCGTGACACGGTCGCCGCGCCCCTGCCGGAGTATCTCGCGGATCGTGTCGTCCAGCGCGCGCACCGCCTCGCGCGGCTGGCCAAGCTGGTAGTGCAGGTCGACAATGCTCAGCGCGACCTCTTCGTCCTCCGGGTGCATCTGGCGGATGCGTTCGTAATACTGCAGCGCGCGGTGCCAGTTCAAACGCTGGCTCTCGACATCCGCCAGCCCGCGCAGCACCGGGATGATCTGCTCCGGGTCGGCGTTGGCCTCGCGGCTGTAGTCGAGCGCCTCCCGGTAGACCTCGACTGCCCGGTCGGCATCGGCCATCAGGCGGTAGTAGGTATCGGCCAGCTCAACGTAGTGGTGAAGGGCCTCACCGGTCCGCCTCTGCTGCCGCAGCATGTCGATCACACGGCGCCGGGCGAGCGTGTCCGCCGGCCAGAGGTTGATGACCTCGACAAAGAGGTCGGCGGCCTTCTCCGCGCTGCCGCGCACGAGGTACGTGCTCGCCACCAGGTTGAGTTTAGCAGCAGCCTCCTGCGTGCGCCCCTCGCGGACGAGCGCGTCGGCAAGGCGGCGATGCGCGGGCAGGTAATCCGGCGCGCGCTCGATGGCGTGGTGAATCTCCTCGGTTGCCAGCAGCAGCATATTGCGCTGCAGGTACTCGTCCACCCGCTCCATAATGGCGGCAAGTTCGGGCCGCCCGCCCTCGATCATCAGATCGAGCAGATCAGGGACATAATTGATTTTACCTTGTCCCACGTAGTTCGACAGCGCTTTTGTGAGTTTGCTGCGCCAGTCGGCGTCGTCGAGGTAGAAGGCGATGGCGCGGGTGATGTCCGCAAGGTGGTCGTCGGTCTGGTCGGGCAGGCTGGCGAGCGCGCGCTCATAGCCCTTCTCGTCGACCAGGCCGGGGTTCAGCAGATGGTCGGCGGCCTGCATGGCGAGCAACATGTGATGGGCGGCGGTGCGCTCATCGCCCTGCGTCTGGTACGTGCGCCCAAGCAGCAGATGGCCCGCGAGCCGGTACTCCTCGTACTGCACGGTGTCAGCGAGCAAATCGGCGGCGGGGCGGTACTCGCCCATTGTGCAGAGCACCACGCCGAGGTTGAAGTGCAGGGCCGGGTGGTTCAGACCGGCCTTCCGGGCGCGGCTGTAGTTCTGGAGGGCGGCATCGGCGTCGCCAAGCTGGTGCGCGTCGAGTGCGGCGAGGAGCGGAGCCTGCGCCTCCGGGGGAACCTCACCGCTCCAGATGCTGTCGGCGAGCAGGCCCATCGCGTGGCGCACGGCGACTTCGATCGGGCTGTACTCGCGGGGCTTCTCTGCCGCCTCCAGCAGTTCTTCCTCGACGGTGGGCAGTTCGTCGGGCGATATCTGGCGTGACTGCCCGGCGTCAAACAGGGCGTCGCTGTACGGCCCTGGCATCTGGATGGGCTTGTTGAGCCGCAGATCGCCGAGCGCGGTGCGCACCTCGACGTTGATCGGGTCGAGGCGGAGGGCGCGTTTGAGCGCCTGTTCGGCGCGGAGCGGCTGCTGCATCTGCTGGAGCAGCCGGGCGACGTGCAGATACTCGGTCACGGCGAGGCTCGTGCGGCTGGCGTCTTTCTCATAGACGGTGGCCAGCCGCATGTGCGCCTGCGCGAGGTCGAGGTCGAGCCGGACGGCCTGTTCCCAGTTGGCGGTGGCACGCTGGAGGTCCTTACGGGCGAAGTAGATCTCGCCTGCCGCCATGAACTGCTTGGCGGCGAGTTCGGCGTTCCCGGCGCTCCGGTGGATCTCGCCGAGCTTCTCGCGCGGGAGCGGGTCGCTGGGGACGAGCCGGGCCAGGCGCGTGTAAGCCTGAAGCGCGTGCTCGTCCTCGCCGGCTTCGTACAGGCTCAGCGCCAACCCGGCGAGCGCCTGTGGGTCGTCGGGCGCGGCTTCGAGCGCCTGCTGGTAAGCGCGGATCGCCGCTCGCCAGTTCTGATCCCAGGCGGCGCTGGCCGCTTCTCTCATTGCTGCTTCGTAAGGTTGGAGTTGTGCCATTGGATCTCATCCCCTAATCAGGCTGGCCGGGCGGCCAACCACGGCGCCAGCGGTCGGGTTCGACGTCGGGGCCGAGTGTGAGCGTCGTCATTGTACATGAACACCCGGGGGGTCGCAATGGTGCTGAGGCCCTGTGGGGATGGGGTAAAGTGCGTAGAAGTGCAGAAATAATGTGTGTGTAAAATCGCCACACAAGGCGGTGAGGGCTGTACAAACCGCCGCGGGTGCAGGAATAACGTGTGTAGGGGCGGGTCTGAGACCCGCCCCTACCAGGCAATTCGCAGACGCAGGGTTGTATTGTATACCCCGCCGCGAATAAACTTCGCGGCTCCGGACGGTACGGCGGCGCGGCTGGGTCGCACAAGGCGGTGAGGGCTGTACAAACCGCCGCGGGTGTGGACATAGCATGTGTAGGGGCGGGTCTATTGATGCGGTTGATGCGGAGCATCGCGCATCACGACCCGCCCCCACCAAGGCAATTCACGGGAGTGAGGGGTTTACGCCCTTAGCTGTGCCCCGAACGCCTCCTCCAGTGCGCGGACGATGCGGGCGCGCATCGCGTCGGCGTCCCGGTCGCGCAGGGTGCGGTCCTGGGCCTGGAACGTCAGCGCATAGGCCAGGCTCTTCTGGTTCGCGCCGATCTGCTCGCCCCGGTACACGTCAAACAGGCGCACATCGCGCAGCAGCGTGCCGCCCGCCTGCCGGATCACCCTCTCGACGTCCGCAGCGGGGACATCCTCGTGCACCACGATGGCGATGTCCTGGTAGATGGCCGGGTAGCTGGCTACCGGCTGGACCGGGTACAGGTCGGATACATCGGCCAGCAGCGCATCCAGGTCGATATCGGCGACCAGCACGGGCTTCTCGGGCAGGTCGAACGCCTCGCGCACGAGCGGGTGCAGCTCGCCGAGCTTGCCGACCTCGCGCCCGCCGACGACCAGCTTCGCCACGCGCCCGGGGAAGTACGTCGCGTCGTCCACCGCCTCGAAGCGCACGTCCTGCAGGTGCAGCGCGCTGACCAGCGCCTCGACCACGCCCTTCAGGTCGAAGAAGTCCATCTGCTCGACCTCCGCGTTGAGCGGGTCCTGCCAGGCGGGCAGGTCCCGCCGGCCCATCAGCAGGATGCCCAGGCGGCGCGGCTCGGCGGGCAGCTTCTCGCCCTCGACGGGCAGGTACACCTTGCCGATCTCGAACAGGGCGATGCGGTCCCGCCAGCGGCTGTTGGCAGCGGCGTTATCGAGCAAGCCCGGCAGCAATGAGCGCCGCATGACGGTGCGATCCCGGCTCATGGGGTTGGCGATACGCACATACGGCGGCTCGACATCGCGCCCCGGTGTGCCGGGCGGGAGGAGCAGCGCCTCGCGGGCCGGGGTCGTCAGCCGGTAGTTGATGACCTCCTGCAGACCCGCCCGCACCAGCAGGTCGGAGACCTGCTGCTCGCGCACGAGCGCAACGTTGGTGCGCTGCGGCGGTAGTTCGTCCTCGATGAGGGTGTTGGGCAGCTTGTCGTAGCCGTACACCCGCGCGATCTCCTCAAGCAGATCGGCCTGCGCCACGCTGTCAGCGATGTCCTCGTGGGCCGGGTCGCTCACAACGCCGATGTCCATCCGGTGTGGCGGCACCGTCACGCGCAGCACGGCGCTGTCCGGGGTGGCGCCGCCGACGCGCTCGACCTTGAACTCAAGGCTCTCCAGCAGCCTGGCGACCTCGTCCTGCGAGAGCGGGATGCCGATGATGCGCTCGACCTCGGTGAGCGGCAGGTCCACGGTGATGGTCGGCGCAGGCGCGGGGTAGTTATCGAGGAAGCCTCTGGCAACCGTGCCCCCGGCGATCTGGCGCATGAGTTCCGCCGCGCGACGCAGCCCGACCTCCGCCAGCGCAGGGTGGACGCCCCGGCTGAAGCGCGCCCCCGCCTCGGAGTTGATCTCCTCGCCGCGCGCACGCTGCGCAAGGAGCGTCTGCCGGATGTTGATGAAGTTCCAGTTCGCCGCCTCCAGCAGGACGTTGGTCGTCGTCTCCTCGACCTCGGACTCAAGCCCGCCCATGATGCCGGCGAGGCTGAGCGGCCCGGCAGTGTCGGCGACCAGTTCGGTGAACGGATCGAGCTTGCGCTCAACGCCGTCAAGCGTGGTGAGCTTCTCGCCCGGCTCGGCGGTGCGCGTGATGATCGTCGGCGGCTTGCCGCCCGCCCGGCGCACCAGCATGTCGTAGTCGAAGGCGTGCAGCGGCTGGCCGGTTTCGATCATTACGTAGTTGGTGATGTCCACGACGTTGTTGATCGGGCGCATGCCGACCTTGCGCAGGCGGCGCTGCATCCAGTCGGGCGAGGGGCCGATCTTGACGTCACGGATGAGTGCCAGCATGAAGCGCGGGTTGAGCGACGGGTCGCGGATCTCGATGGCAGCCTGCCCCTCGATAGGCTCGCCCCCGGTCTGCACGTCGAGCGGCGGGTAGCGGAGCTTCTGGCCTGTCAGCGCGGCGATCTCGCGGGCAACGCCCAGGATGGAGAAGGCGCGGGCGAAATTGGGCGTCAGTTCGATGTCAAGAATAACGTCGCCGATCACATCGCGCAGCGGCGTGCCGGGCGGGGCGTCCGTCTCGAGGATCATGATGCCCTCGTGCTCATCGGAGATGCCAAGCTCCCGCTCGGAGAGCACCATCGTCCGGTTCTCGATGCCGCGCAGCTTGCGGGGCTTGAGCGTCATCCGCGCGCCCGGCTCTTCGGCGTAGGGGTCCATCAACTCCGCGCCCTCACGGGCGAAGGCGACGGCAAGCGGCTTGTCAAGCGGGCCTTTGCCCTTGTACGGGAATAGGTTGGGCGCGCCGGTCACAACCTGCTCAAGCTCGCCCGCGCCGTGATCGACCATCGCCAGCACGAGCCGGTCGGCGTTGGGGTGGGGCTTCACCTCGTGGATGTAGCCGACGACGATCTTGTCAGGCTCCCAGACGAGGTGATCCGACGAAATAGGCACGGCCAGGTCGCGGCCCACCCTGGCGGCGTCGCCTGCCGGGACGCCGATGTACTCAATCGCCGCGACCTCCAGCCCGGCGAGCGTCAGCCGGTGGGCCAACTCCTCGACCGGGAGGGTGATGTCAACGTAATCTTTAACCCAGGAAAGTGGTACTCGCATAATGTGTCTCCGTGCTGTGTGATTGTTTTTGGGTTCGCCCGGCAATACTAATCTTTAACAAACTTGCCTTAACAACTGTGAACGACTTCATGGCCGAACCCCCTCCTGACCCGCAGCCCAGGCTGCGATCCTTCCTCCCCCTTGCAAGGGGGAGGGGCAACCCGGAAGGTTGCTGGTGGGGGTTCCACCGGGGGCGCTAGAACTGCTCCAGGAAGCGCAGGTCGTTGGCCCAGAAGTTGCGGATGTCCTGAATAGCGTGCATCTGCATGGTGATGCGCTCCGGGCCGATGCCGAAGGCGAAGCCGGAGAACACCTTCGGGTCGTAGCCGCCGTTCTTCAGCACAACCGGGTGAACCATCCCCGCACCGCCGATCTCCAGCCAGCCGGTGTACTTGCACACCGGGCAGCCCTCGCCGTCGCACAGTGCGCACTCGACATCCACCTCCATGCTCGGCTCGGTGAAGGGGAAGTGCGAGGCGCGGTAGCGCACCTGCCGCTCAGGGCCGTAGAGCCGCCGCGCGAACTCGGCCATCGTGCCCTTGAGGTCCGTCATGCGGATGTTGCGCCCGATGGCCAGCCCCTCGACCTGATGGAACTGGATCTCGCTGCGCGCGCTGATCTGCTCGAAGCGGTAGCACATGCCCGGCAGGATCACGCGGATGGGCTCAGGCGCGTACTCGCGCATGGCATGGATCTGCCCCGGCGAGGTATGCGTGCGCAGGATGACGCCCTCCTCCGTCGTGTGGAAGGTGTCCCACATGTCGCGGGCCGGGTGGTAGGGCGGGATGTTCAGCAGCGTGAAGTTCACCTCGTCTTCCTCGACATCTCGGCTGCGGTACACCTGGAAGCCCATGTCGGCCCAGATAGCGTAGATCTGGCGGAGCGTCTGCGTCGCCGGGTGCAGCCGCCCCATGACGACGGGCCGACCAGGCAGCGTCACGTCGAGCGCGCCTTCCTCCAGGCTCTGCGCCAGCTCCCGCGACTTGATCAGCTCCTCGCGCTCCGCGAAGGCCGCCTCAAGCTCCTGCCGGACCTCGTTGGCGCGCTTGCCGACGGCGGGGCGCTCGGCGGGGTCCAGGCTGCCAATCGAGCGCAGGATCGTGGTGATCTCGCCGCGCTTGCCGACCGTCTGGTTGTACAGCGCGCGTAGTGCCTCGCTGCTGGTCACGCCGTCGAGCGCGGCGAGCGTCTCGGTTCGGATGGTCTCTAATCTGTCGAGCATCTGCTTCCTCCAGCGTCTTTCTGTTCGCGTTGCGCGGACTAGCGCCGGGGAGTTCATTCCCCGGCTAAAAGCTGCGAAGTCCCCTCCGGGGGCTGGTGTGCCCCTGATCTCTAATCATAGTAAACGGCTCGCTTGCATACATGCTATCAGCCATAAGCTATATGCCATCAGCCCAAACAAAAAAGCCCTCATCCCCATCAGGGACGAGAGCCGCAGATTGCTGCGTGGCTCGCGCGGTACCACCCTGCTTAGGCCGCCCGGTTGGGCGGGCCTCGCTTATCTGACCAACGGCGCGGCAGGCATTCTGCCCCGCGATTGGCTGCCCGTGTAACGGCGGGCCACCCGGAGCGGGCTACTGGAAGCATGGTGCTTGCGCCATGCCGTTCACCCGTCGGCTCCGGAGGGAACGCCTGCGGCGGACTACCCGGCGGGGCTCTCAGTCGGTGGCCCTGCCTCCCTGTTGGCGCCGTGATGCCGCAGACCCGTCTCCATCACAGCCTGTGCACGTATGTGATTAGGGTCAATTATAGCGGCGCGGACGGGCAGGTGCAAGGGGTGGCTCGCCGGGCAATAGATAGCTTCGCTGTCCCACAAAGCCCCTGGCGGGGCCACCGTCCCCTGTGGATTGAATCGCGGAGGGGCGGAAGGGTCGGAGGGCGCGGAAGCCGGTCCACGTTTTCCATTGTTTCCGTGTTTTCCGCGATTGAATCGCGGAGGGGCGGAAGGGTCGGAGGGCACGGAAGCCGGTCCACGTTTTCCATTGTTTCCGTGTTTTCCGCGATTGAATCGCGGAGGGGTGGAAGGGTCGGAGGGCGCGGAAGCCGGTCCGCGTTTTCCGTTGTTTCCGTGTTTTCCGCGATTGAATC
>Ga0116169_1001059_pt1 | contig 24922 bp, 25 predicted proteins | sample AD_UKC130_MetaG_FD_89796 | JGI IMG/M metagenome (GOLD analysis project Ga0116169, IMG submission 89796) | Active sludge microbial communities of municipal wastewater-treating anaerobic digesters from Canada - AD_UKC130_MetaG | ecosystem: Engineered > Bioreactor > Anaerobic > Digestate | place...
CAGGTCGCCAAGCTCAATGTCGACGACAACCAGGAAGTCGCCGCCAAGTACGGCATTCGCGGCATCCCGACCCTGATGCTGTTCAAGCAGGGTGAAGTGGTCGCGACCAAGGTCGGTGCCCTGTCGAAATCCCAGTTGACCCAGTTTCTGGACAGTCATCTGTAATTCGTTGTAATCTCACGGCACGCTCGACAGCGCTGCCGTCGGCGGTGACCGGTCCCGACCGGTCACCCTGAACATCAGGGCCACAATCCGCCCACCGCCCCTCGATCTGCTGAATCCCGGCCTTCCCCGAGGGGCCTCGCAGTGCCTGCCGCGCGCCAAGTTCGCCGGTTCAGCGCCCAATCCTCATCCTGCGCCTAGTCCTTCCTTGCCCTCTGGGCTCCCCACTCCATGCACCTATCCGAACTGAAGGCTCAACACATCTCGCTCCTGATCGAGATGGCCACCGGCCTGGAGATCGAAGCGCCCCAGCGTCTGCGCAAGCAGGAACTGATGTTCGCGATCCTGAAGAAAAAGGCCAAGACCGGCGAGTCGATTTTCGGTGACGGGGTGCTCGAGGTTCTGCCCGACGGCTTCGGATTTCTTCGGTCCCCCGAAACTTCGTATCTCGCCAGCACCGACGACATCTACATCTCGCCTTCGCAGATCCGCCGCTTCAATCTGCACACCGGCGACTCGATCGAGGGTGAAGTCCGCACGCCGAAGGACGGTGAACGCTACTTCGCGCTGGTGAAGGTCGACAAGATCAACGGCGAGCCGCCCGAGGCGAGCAAGAACAAGATCCTGTTCGAGAACCTCACGCCGCTGCACCCCAATCGGGTGATGACGCTCGAGCGCGACATCCGGGCCGAAGAAAACATCACCAGCCGGATCATCGACATGATCGCGCCGATCGGCAAAGGCCAGCGCGGCCTGATCGTCGCGCCGCCCAAGGCCGGCAAGACGGTGCTGATGCAGCACATCGCACACGCGATCACGACCAACCACCCCGATGTCACCCTGATCGTGCTGCTGATCGACGAGCGGCCTGAAGAGGTGACCGAGATGAGCCGCTCGGTTCGAGGCGAAGTCGTTGCCTCGACCTTCGACGAACCGGCCACCCGCCACGTCCAGGTGGCGGAGATGGTGATCGAGAAGGCCAAGCGCCTGGTCGAGCACAAGCGCGATGTCGTCATCCTGCTCGACTCGATCACCCGCCTGGCGCGCGCCTACAACACCGTCGTGCCCGCTTCGGGCAAGGTGCTGACCGGTGGCGTCGACGCCAATGCCCTGCAGCGCCCCAAGCGCTTCTTCGGCGCCGCGCGCAACATCGAGGAAGGCGGCTCGCTCACGATCATCGCCACCGCGCTGGTCGACACCGGCAGCCGGATGGACGAGGTGATCTTCGAGGAGTTCAAGGGCACCGGCAACTCCGAGCTGCACCTGGATCGCCGGATGATGGAGAAGCGCGTCTACCCGGCCATCAACATCTCGCGCTCGGGGACACGCCGCGAAGAGCTGCTGATCAAGGCCGATGTGCTCCAGAAGATCTGGATCCTGCGCAAGCTGCTGCACGACATGGACGAGATCGCGGCGATGGAGTTCCTGCTCGACAAGGTCCGCGCGACCAAGAGCAACCAGGAATTCTTCGAGATGATGAAGCGTTGAAGCTCCTCTTGCCGGCCCCATCCGATGGATGCCATAATATTGGGCTTGGCTGAATTCGCCTGAAAACCGTTGTCTGAGCCCCCAGCAAGGCGGTCAGCGCAAACGAAGGAAATAAAGATGAAAGACGGCGCACACCCCAATTACCGCGAAGTCGTGTTCCAGGACATGTCTTCGGGTTTCAAGTTCATCACCCGCTCGACGCTGAACACGCGCGAGACGATCAAGATGGAAGACGGCAAGGAATACCCGCTTATGAAGCTCGACGTCACGTCCGAGTCGCATCCGTTCTACACGGGTGCCCAGCAGCGCATCAGCGAAACTGGCCGGGTCGAGAAATTCCGCCAGAAGTTCGCCCGCACGAAGGCCACCAGCGCCTGATCGGCCGCGGCTCGATCCTGAGCCTTCACCGTGCGCTGCGTCTGCGCGGACTTTTGTCCGCGAGGTCCGGCGGTCGATGCAAGGTGCTCGGATGCGAGCCCGTGAAGTCCGGTCGATCCGCATTGCGCGCGTGCTTCTGGCCGCGCCGGTGATCAAGGCAGCTTCGGGCTGCCTTTTTCTTTTGCCCTGTCCCTGGCGGCCGATCCGGCCGGATCGCTGACATGCGACCGTTCCTCGTCACTGAACTGCAGGCCGGCAAGCTGCCCCGTTGGGGGCTGCTGCTGCTTTGCCTGTTGTATATCGTCCCCGGCTTCATCGGACGCGATCCCTGGCGATCCGACGACGCGGCCGGTTTCGGGGTTGCCTGGGCGATGGCCCAGGGTGGCGCCCGCCAGTGGCTGCTGCCCGAGATCGCCGGCGAGGCCGTGTTCGACGAGGGCCCGCTGCCCTTCTGGTTCGGCGCCATGGCGATCCGAGTGCTGCCGATGCTGCCCGCGCATGTCGCGATGCAATTGGCGGCGATGCTCGGTCTGGGGCTGATGTTCGTGGCCGTCTGGTACGCCAGTTACCGCCTGGCGAGGCGACCCGGCGTGCAGCCGGCCGACCCGTTTGGCGCCGGCGCCGATCCGGTCGATTTCGGCCGCGCGGTTGCCGACTCGGCGCTGCTGGTGCTGATGGCCACGGTCGGGCTGATCGTGCGTCTCCACGAGACCAGCGCCGAGGCCGCCCAGGTCGTGTGGGTGGCGGTCTTTCTTTTCAGTGCCGCCTGGTCGCTCGAGCGGCCGATGCTGGCCGGACTGGCCACCGGGGCGGCGCTCGGTGCCACCGTGCTGACCCGCGGCCTGCTGCCGGCCGTTGCGCTGGCGGGAGCGGCGGTCTGCCTGCCGCTGGTCTCGCGCGCCTTCCGGCTGGTCGCCCGGCGCTGGCTTGCGGTGGCGCTGCCGGCGGGGGTCCTTGCCGGACTCGCCTGGCCTTTGGCCCTGTCATGGTCCTCCATGCCAGAGGCGCAAGCCCATCTGGGCCGCTGGCTGGCCTGGAACCACAGCCAATTCGCCGGCTTCGCGCTGGAAGGGCTCGCCTACTACGCCCGCACGGCGCCGTGGTATTTCTGGCCGGCCTGGCCGGTGGCGCTGTGGGCCATCGTGCGCTGGCGGGGCCGCCTCGATGAACCGGCCGTGGCGCTGCCGCTGGTCACCCTGGCCTGGCTGACCGTGAGCGGCATCGTCGGTTCAGCGGCACCCGAAAGCCAGATGCCGATGCTGGCAGCCACCCTGGCCATGCTGGCTGCCATCGGCCTGCCGACGCTCAAGCGCTCGGTGACCAGTCTGATCGACTGGTTCGCCGTCATGACCTACACGGTGCTTGGGCTGGTCATCTGGGGCTACTGGCTGGCGTTCCTGACCGGCTTCCCGCCGCGGATGGCCGTCCGCGCCGCGGCGCTGTCGCCAGGCTACGTGCCGGAGTGGCTTCCGGGTGCACTGCTGCTGGGACTCGCTGCGACCCTCGCATGGCTGGCCCTGGTCCGCTGGCGCCTGGCCCGTCATCCGCCCACGCTGTGGCGGCCGGTGGCCCTGTCATGCGGCGGACTGGTGCTGGCCTGGCTGCTGCTGATGTCGCTCTGGATGCCCGCGGTCAACCATCGGAACACCTACCGCGATCTGGCCGCGCGCATGACGCTCCAGCTGCCCCCGTCGTACCGGTGCCTGGACACGCTTGCGCTCGGCCAGGCGCAGCGCGCCACCCTCCACTACTTCGGCGATCTGCGCCTCGGTGGCGCGACACAGCGCTGCGACTGGCTGCTCGTGCAGGACGTCGGGCCGGTCTCGCGCCAGACGGCGCCCGCGCGTGATGGCTGGATATTCGTCTGGGAGGGCGCCCGTCCGCGCGACAGCGACGAGAAGCTGCGCCTGTACCAGCGAAGATGATGCGCGCCGACATCCTGCGACTGGCCTGGCCCGTCTTCATCGGGCAGCTGGCCATCATGGCCAACGGCATCATCGACACCGTGATGGCCGGGCAGATGTCGGCCCGCGACCTGGCGTCGGTGGGGCTCGGATCCAGCATCTACGTCAGCGTGTATGTGTCGCTGATGGGGGTGCTGCTCGCGCTGACCCCGATCGCGGCCCATCACTTCGGCGCCGGACGAATGACGCAGATCGGCGCGTCGTTCTGGCAGGCGATCTGGGTGGCACTGGCGTTGAGCCTGCCGGGCTGTCTTGCACTTTCGTGGTCGACGCCCTGGCTGATGCTTGCCGCCGCGCCTCCGGAGCTTGGCGCGCAGGTCGATGCGTATCTGAATGCCACCGCGCTGGGGGTGCCCGCGGCACTGATCTTTCGCTGCTTCTACGCGGTCAATACCGCCATCTCGCGGCCAAAGGTGGTGATGACGATCAATCTGCTGGGCGTCGCCGCCAAGTTCCCGCTGAACCACCTGTTCATGCACGGCAGTGAAAGCCTCGGCCTGCCGGCGCTGGGCGGCGCCGGGTGCGGTCTGGCCAGTTCGCTGATCGCCTGGTGCAGCGTCGGCGTGGCGGGCGTCTGGCTGTTGCGCGACACCCGCTACCGTCCCTTCGCGCTGCGCCAGCCGATCGCGCCGCGCCTGCGCGAAATGAGCGAACTGCTGAAGCTCGGTGTGCCGATCGGCGCCAGCTATCTGGTCGAGGTGACGTCCTTCACCTTCATGGCCATTTTCGTCGCCCGGTTCGGCACCGTCGCCATGGCCAGCCACCAGATCACCGCCAATCTGACGGGTGTGGTCTACATGCTCGCGCTGGCGCTGGCCAACGCGACCAGCACACTGGCTGCGCAGGCCATCGGAGCCGGTGACCCGATGCGTGCCCGCGCCGTGTCGATCACCGGACTGCGCATCGCAATGACGCTTGCCGCGCTGACCGGCCTGCTGCTGTGGACCTTGCGCGGCCCGATCGCCGCGGCATACAGCAACGATGCGGCGGTGATCGCGGCGACGCTGCCGCTGCTCGGTGCGCTCGCTCTGTTCGTGGTGTTCGACAGCCTGCAGACCCAGATCGGCTACATCCTGCGGGCGTACAAGATCGCCACCCTGCCAATGGTCGTGTGCGTGGTGTCGATGTGGGGCGTGGGCCTGGGGGGCGGCTACCTGCTGACGGTCAGCAGCGATCCGGCCGGCCCGCTGGGCGCCCTGCACGGCTCACGGGCCGGCGCCCTGGGCTTCTGGGTGGCGGGCGTGGCGAGCCTGGCGCTGGCCAGCGCCGGACTCGCGCTGGTCCTCAGGCGGACCTGGCGACGATGAAGTGCGTCCGGTAATACCGCAACTCATCGATGGACTCATGGATATCGGCCAGGGCAGTGTGGGCGCTGCGCTTGTCGAAGCCGCGCGCCACGGCCGGCGCCCAGCGCTTGCAGAGCTCCTTCAGGGTGCTGACGTCCAGGTTGCGGTAATGGAACCACGCCTCGAACTGCGGCATGTAGCGGGCCATGAAGCGGCGGTCCTGGCCGATCGAGTTGCCGCACATCGGCGACTTGCCGGCCGGAACCCATGGCGACAGGAACGCCATCAGTTCGCGTTCGACATCGGCTTCGTTGAGCACCGAGGCGCGGACCCGGTCGATCAGGCCCGAACGGCCGTGGGTCGACTTGTTCCACTGGTCCATGCCATCCAGCACGTCGTCGGGCTGATGAACCGCAAAGGACGGACTCTCGACCAGCACGTTCAGATCGCTGTCGGTGACCACGGCGGCGACCTCGATGATCCGGTCGATGTCGGGCCGCAGACCGGTCATTTCCATGTCGATCCACACCAGGCGAGTTTCGTCCGGGCGCTGAGTGGGGGCGGAATCCGCGCCCCCGGCGGTGTCATTGGGCTGTGTCATAATCCGGAATTCTGGCACACCCGCTGAAAGCGGCTCCGTGCGCCCTCGACCCAACGGTGCAATCCCCTGGTCGACCGGCCTTCCCGGACACTGCCGGCTCTCCGAGCGATCCAGGCTGGCGGCAATCCCGATGCCTTGATCGGTACGCCGTCGGCCCCATCTTCATCTTGTCGAGTGCAGTCAGCGAGTTCACGCCGTGCCACCGTCCCTGTCGTTCAGCCTTGTCTTCGCGGCCGCCGTCATCGTCACCGTGGCGCTGCGGGTTTGGCTTGCCACGCGCCAGATCCGGCACGTCGCCCGGCACCGCAACGAAGTGCCGGCCGCCTTTGCGGCGCGGGTGCCGCTTGCCGCGCATCAGCGGGCTGCCGACTATACGATCGCCCGCACCCGCCTGGGGCTTCTCGAGCTCGCATTGAGCACTGCGGTGCTGTTCGCGTTCACGCTGCTGGGCGGCATGCAATGGCTGCACGACGGGCTGGTCATGCTGCTGCCCGAGGGCGTCTGGCTGCGTCCGCTGGCCTTTGTCGTCGGGGTGGCCCTGATCGGCGGGCTCGTCGATCTGCCACTGTCGTGGTACCGCCAGTTCAGGCTCGAGGAAGGCTTCGGCTTCAACCGGATGACGGTCCGTCTCTGGGTGGCTGACATGTTCAAGGGCTTCGCCGTGAGCCTGGCGCTCGGGCTGCCGCTGCTGGCCGGCGTGCTGGCCCTGATGCGCTCGGCGGGCAGCGGCTGGTGGCTGTGGGCCTGGCTGCTGTGGGTCGCCTTCAATCTGGCGGTGCTGGTGCTCTACCCGACCGTGATTGCGCCGCTGTTCAACAAGTTCGAGCCGATGCCCGACGGCCCGGTGCGCAGCCGCGTCGAAGCGCTGCTGGCACGGTGCGGCTTCACGTCCCGCGGGCTGTTCGTGATGGACGGCAGCCGGCGTTCGGCCCATGGCAATGCCTACTTCACCGGGCTTGGACGGGCCAAGCGGATCGTGTTCTTCGACACGCTGCTCAGCCGGCTCAACGGCGAAGAAGTCGAGGCGGTGCTTGCGCACGAACTCGGCCATTTCCGGCGTCGCCACATCGCCAAGCGGATGGTGGCGACCTTCCTGATGAGCGCTGCCGGCTTGTGGCTGCTTGCCTGGCTGGCCACCCGCCCCTGGTTCTACCAGGGCCTGGGCATCACGCCGTCGGCGGACGTGGAGGCGATCGCGCTGGTCCTGTTCTTTCTGGTGATACCCGTCTTCGCCTTCCCGCTGCAACCGCTGGCCAGCCTGGCATCGCGCCGCCATGAATTCGAGGCCGACCAGTTCGCCGCGCAGCACAGCCGCGCCTCGGACCTCGTGTCCGCGCTCGTGAAGATGTACGAAGACAACGCCTCGACCCTGACACCCGATCCCCTGCATTCGGCGTTCTACGACTCGCATCCGCCGGCGGCGATCCGGGTCGGCCGCTTGTCCCCGGCCTGACCGGTCGCATCGAACGCAACGCCCAACACTCACCGTCCCTGCCCTGCCATGAAACCCGTGTACACCCGTCAACAGCTGCTGGCCAAGCGCTGTCGCGCCCTCGACGCGGAGCGCGCGTATGTGGCGGCCGAGATAGAGGCCCAGCTCGCCGAACTGCCGGGCTGGACCTACCGGTCGGAGGCTATCGAACGCAGCTACGCGTTTCGCGACTACCACGAGACGATCGCCTTCGTGAATGCACTGGCGTGGATCGTCCACGCCGAGGATCACCATCCCGAGCTGACCATCGGCTACAACCGCTGCGTGGTGCGCTGGAACACCCACTCGGTCTCGGGCATCTCCGAAAACGATTTCATCTGCGCGGCCCGCGCCGATTCGGTCTTTGCGCGTGCGGGCTGAGGCCGTGACGCCATGATCGCGGCCACTGTCGAGGCGCGGCATGGCCACCGTCTGCTGGTGCTGACGGACGACGGGCGCTCGCTGATCGCCGTGATGCGGGGCCGCAAGGCCGACGTCGCCGTCGGCGACCGCGTCAGCATCGGCGAACTGGGCGCCGGTCAGGCGGTGATCGAGAAGGTGGAGCCTCGGCGCAATCTGATCCGACGCAGCGACGCCTGGAAGGCGAAGTCGCTCGCAGCGAACATCGATCAGGCAGCGGTCGTCATAGCCCCTTCGCCACCATTCTCGGACGACCTGCTGTCGCGGGTGATGATCGAGGCCCGGACCCAGGACGTCAGCGTCGCGCTGCTGGTCAACAAGAGCGACCTCGGCACACAGCGCGCCGCCATCGAGCCGCGGATCGCGCTGTACAAGTCGCTCGGCTACGAAGTGTTCGAATGCAGCGCGAAGACCGACCCCGCAGGGACAGTCGCGCGGCTGGCACCCTGGCTGGCTGGCCGAACGACGCTGCTGCTCGGGCAGTCGGGCATGGGCAAGTCGACACTCGTCAACTGCCTGATACCGAATGCCGGCCTTCGCACGCAGGAGATCTCGACAGCCCTGGACGCCGGCCGCCACACGACAACGTTCACCCGGCTGTTCGATCTGGCGCCGCCACTGTCCGGACGGGTCATCGATTCACCCGGATTCCAGACATTCGGCCTGGAGCACCTGTCGGAGTCGCAGCGCCTGCACGCGATGCCCGAGTGCCAGGCGCTGCTGGGGCAGTGCCGGTTCCACAGCTGCACGCACCGCGAGGAACCGGGGTGCGCGATCCGCACCGCAGTGAAGGAAGGCCGGATCGACGAACGACGCTATTCGCTGCTGCTCAAGCTGCACGAAGAGACGCGGGTCAACGCCCCAGCCAGTTGGCGGCGCTGAGCATCGCAAACAGTGCGATCCACAGCACGACCGAGCGCCATACCAGGCCGACCGCACTGCGCAGCCCCTCGGGGCCCGGCTCGCTGCCTGCCGGCTCGTAGCCTTGTTCGTGCGAGGCCCAGCGCGCTTCGAGAGCCGGGTCGGCGATGCGCAGACCAAGTGCCCCGCCCCCGCTGGCCAGCAGCAGCGCCCGGGCGTCGTCGCCGGTGCCCGCCGCCACCGCGCCCCGCCACGCATAGACGGCGTCCTCGAAGTTGCCGACCACGGCGAACCCGACCGCGGTCATCCGCAGAGGCAGCCAGTCGACCCAGCGGAACACGGTTCGGGCGCACCAGCCGTAGGCCTCGTCTTCGCCGGCCCAGCGGCGCGCCAGCATCTCGGCAACCCGATAGAGCACCGGCCCGGCCACACCCGGGAAGATCACGTACCAGATCAGCGGACCGAAGACATGGCGATGGGAGGCCAGCAGCGCATGCGCAATGGCGACGCGGCAGACTTCGGCGACGCTGGCATCGGCGAACTGCCCCTGGGCGGCATCCCGGTGGATCCATTCGGCGAGAATGCGGCGCGCCCCAGGCAGATCGCCCGCGGCCAGCGCCAGTTGCACCTCGGTGAAGGCATGGCTGAACTGCCGGAAGCCGACGGTGAAGTAAAGCACGGCGACGTGCAGGCAGAACACCGCAACCGGGTGCAGGCGGTCGGCAAGCCACTGCACCAGCACCAGCGTGCCGCACAGGCCCCCGATGAAGACGACCCAGCCGAACACGCCGTTCTGACGCTCTCCTGCGTTGGTGGCCCGCATCAGCGCGTCCGCGGCATCGGCGATCGTGCGATGGATCCAATTGCGCTCGGGCAGGGGGCGACCCTGCTCGATCAGCAGCGCGAACACCAGAGCCACGAACCCCATCGTCGCTAGCGCTCCGACCCGCCGGCGCGGGCGCTTGAAAACGGCATTGTCATGGTTCGGTCCTGGCGTTCAAGCTGACTCGTCAATGGGGTGACGTCACTGGGGTGACTCTAGGCCATCAGCAGGCGGTAGAGATTGCGCAGCATCGCGGCGGTCGCTCCCCAGATGAAGAACTCCCGCCCCCCCGAAATGTAAGGCATCGCGAGGAACTGGCGTTCGATGCCGGGCTGCACCAGATGGCGACGCTCGTGGTGACGCGGGTCCATCAGAAAGTGCAGAGGCACTTCGAACGCCTCGGCAACCTCGCCCGAATGCAATGTCAGCTCGAAATCTGGATCGATCAGCGCCACCACGGGCGTGACCTCATAGCCGGTCCCGGTCAGATAAGACGGCATCTGTCCGATCACATCGATGCGCTCGCGCAGCAGCCCGATTTCTTCCCAGGCTTCGCGCAACGCGGTGTCGATCGGCGACGTGTCGGCGGCATCGCTGCGCCCGCCGGGAAACGCGACCTGCCCGGCATGCTCGCGCATGTGGGTGGGGCGCTGCGTCAGCAGGACGGTCGGACCGGCCGATCTTTGGACAATGGGAACCAGCACGGCCGCCGGCCGGATGGCGCCAAGGCCGATGCGGGTGCGGTCGCCTTCGTGTTCAGGCAGCCAGATCGGCGGCGTGGCGACACGCCGCCTGATGAAGGCCGGGTGCAGCCTTTCGGGCGGCACCGGCGGCAGGTCGGCATAGCGATGGATGACCGGAACGTCGCGGGGATCCAGCTTGCCCCAGGGCGAAACCGGTGGCGGCGGCGGGACGCCCGCGTGGTCCGAATCGGCCATGACCGTCAGTGCGACCCGTGGCCGTTTGCGTCAGCCGATCAGGCTGACTTGCGGGCAGCCGATTTTCCCGGGAGCTTTTCCTTGATCCGCGCCGATTTGCCCGAGCGGTCACGCAGGTAATACAGCTTGGCACGACGCACATCGCCACGGCGCTTGACCTCGATCGAGGCGATCAGCGGCGAATACAGCTGGAACGTGCGTTCGACGCCTTCTCCGGAGGAGATCTTGCGAACGATGAAGGCCGAGTTCAGACCGCGATTGCGCTTGGCGATGACGACGCCTTCGTAGGCCTGGACGCGCTTGCGCGTGCCTTCGACCACACTGACGCTGACGATGACCGTGTCGCCGGGGGCGAACGACGGAATCGTCTTGCCCAGCCGGGCAATCTCTTCGTTCTCGAGTTGCTGGATGATGTCCATATGAGCTCCATGAGCCATCGTGAGCCGGGCGGTTTGTATGGCATCGACTGCGGCTGCCGAAGTGGCGACGCCCGGTCTTTCGACCGAGGTGCTGTCCGTTACCGCTGCGCGATGCGCAATCTTGTTCGCCTGGACCGCACCATGCGGTCCTTGCCGGTCAGAGGATGGTGATTCCTGTCAGGGGCGAATGCGGATACGCGCCGCCCATCGGGGAACCCGAGATTCTAACCTTTTTTCTGCCCGTCCGTCTCGCTGATCATCGCGGACAAGGCCCGCTCGTCAGCCGCGTCGAGCAGCCCCTGGCGGCGCGCACGGTCGATCAGCTCGGGGCGCCGCTCGCGGGTGACCCGCAGGGACTGGTCGCGGCGCCATCGGACGATGCGCGCGTGATGCCCCGAAAGCAGCACCGGCGGGACCGTCACGCCTTCGAACACCTCGGGCCGCGTGTACTGGGGACCTTCGAGCAGCCCGGTGCTGAAGGATTCTTCAAGGGCCGAGCGCGGGTCGTTCAGGGCTCCCGGAAGCAGCCGGACGACCGAGTCGATCAGCAGCATGGCCGGCAGCTCGCCGCCCGAGACCACGAAGTCCCCGATCGAGACTTCTTCGTCCACATGGCGATCGAGCAGGCGCTGATCGACCGCTTCGTATCGGCTCGCCAGCAGCGTCACGGCGGGCAGTTCCGAGAGGGCCCGCACACGCGCCTGATCCAGTGGCCGCCCGCGGGGTGTCAGATGGATGACCGGGGCGCGCACTTGTCCCTGGGCCAGCGCGATGGCCTGCAAGGTGTCGGCAAGCGTCTCGGGCAGCATCACCATGCCCTGCCCGCCCCCGTAGGGACGGTCGTCGATGCTGCGATATGCGTCGCGCGCGTAGTCACGCGGATTCCATCGATGCAGCTGCCACAGGCCGCGCTGCAAAGCCCGAGACGTGATTCCCCACTCGGACAGGGAATCGAACATGGCGGGAAAGATGCTGACGACATCAAAGCGCATGGCACGCGCCTGTGCGAACCGGCACGGCCACCGGTCAGTAATCCGGCGACCAGTCGGCGACGATTCGCCGGGCGGGCAGATCGACCTCGACGATGTACACCCCGATGAAAGGGATCATTCGCTCGGGGGAGCCCTCGACCTGCAGACGCAGGATCGGATGGGCACCGTAGTCCTCGACGGCAAACACGCGGCCCAGATCCTGCCCGGCCGGATTGCTCACCGCGCAGCCGATCAGGTCGCCCCAGTAGTACTCGCCCTCGTCGCCCGAGGGGAAGTCGCTTCGACTGGCCAGCACCTCGTGACCCTTCAGGGCGATGGCGCTGTCGCGATCGTGGCTTGCCACCGGCTTGGCCACGAGGATGCCGCCGTGGCTGCGAACGCGTTCGATTTCGCAGGGCACCGGAGTGACGCTACGGGCGATCAGCGAAGGGCCGCGGGCAGCCGAGGACGGTCGCAGCCACCAGCGCCGGACACGCCCGAGCACGGAATCCTGCGCGTCGTTGTAGGACTCGACCTTGACCCAGCCACGGATTCCGTAGGAGTCGACAATGCGTCCCACGGTGACGAGATCGGTCGGAACCGCCACGCCAGCGCAGGACTCAGGCTCGGATGTGCCGGTCGCAGCTCCGGCCGGATGTTGCGACGATTCCGTGCTGACGGACGCAGCCTGGGCATCGGCAGACCCATCGGGTTGCGATGAACGGCCTGCGGGAATCGTGCTGTCGGCATCGGGCTCGGCCGGCTGGCCGATCGGCCCCCGGAACTTGACCCCTTGCCCGATCGGTCGGCGCACCGGGCGCATCACGTCGCTTTGGCGGGTGGTTTCAGGGCTGGGCCAGCGGCGAGCATGGAGGCGGGCGTCGCGCGAGGCGCGGCCAGCCTGCAGGGGCTCAGGCTGCTGCCTGGACCTTGGCGGTGAATTGGCGCACGAGGCGCGCAACGGCCGGCGACACCTGAGCGCCGTGGCCTTCCCAATAGGTGATGCGGTCCAGCGCGACCTTCAGGCCTGCTTCGCCTTCGGCGGCGATCGGGTTGTAATAACCCACGCGCTCGATGAAGCGGCCGTCGCGGCGATTCTGCTTGCTGGCAGCGACGATATTGTAGAAAGGACGCTTTTTCGCGCCGCCACGTGCAAGGCGGATGACAACCATGCTGACCCCTGTCGGGCCTAGGCCCGCAAATGGATGGAATACGATCCTGAAAGGCAGTGCGCCATCAGGGAAACCGTAGATTGTAACCCGATTCGCCCTGCTTGTCGCGCTGACGCTGGGGCGTGTCAGCGAGCGCCGGCGAATCCGCTGCCGATGAAGGCGGCGCCCGCCCTCGACGCAGCCCCCGGCCCGCCCTGGTAGGTGGTCGCTGCCGCCGGCCCCTGCGGAACGACGCCCACCGAGTGGGGCGGACCCGCCCGGAAATACCGGCGCACCGGCACGTCCGCCCAATAGACCGGCGGCTCCTGAATGCGCGCAGTGTTTGCCCGTGCCAGGTCGCGCTCGCGCTCGCGGGCGCTGTGGCGCTGGGCGAAGGCGTCGGCCTGTGCCCGCCAGTATTCACGCTCGGCCCTGGCGCGCGCCTGGGACTGCGCCTCGGCGGGTGTTTCGTAAGTGCGAACGCTCAGGCTGGCAGCACCCGGCTGAGCATGGTCCGAGAACGTGGCGTTTCCGTCGCGATCGACCGACATGAATATGCGCGTGCCCGCCGCCTGAGCATGCGCCGCAGGGCTGGCCGAGACCAGCAAGGCAAGCATGAGCGAACCAGTCGCAGCGCGAACGACCGCTCGGGCGCCGCTGCAGCAGGCGCTGGAGAGCCGGGATCCGATGATGAAGGTCATGCGTGGAATCATAGCGCGCAGCAAATTTCCCCTGGCAAGTGGCGGGTACTAGACATCAAACAAGCCAAGCTGCCCGTCGCGGGACGGCGGACTGAACTGAGCAATATCGAGCTCGGGTCGGTCTCGCACCAGGCCGTGCTTGCGGCATCCGAGCTCGAACCGCAGGCGGATGAGATCGGCCCAATGCCCCTGGCCTCGCATCCGGTGGTGAAAGCGCGAGTCGTTCAGCCGGGCCCCTGCGACGCTCTGCCCGGCCCCTTGCGCGGCGGACAGCTTTCGGCCGCCTGCACCGTGCCCGCCCTGCGCCCCGGCGCGCATGTCGGACAGTCGAGCGAGCACGCGTGCCGCACGATCGGGGAAGTGAAGGTGAAGCCAGTCGCAGAACACCTCGCGCAGTTCCAGGGGCAGCCGCAAGACGGTGTAGTGGGCGCTGCGTGCGCCCGCCTCGCGCGCTTCGACCAGCACCTGTTCGATTTCCGGTTCGTTCAGGAAGGGCACGATGGGCGCCACCATCACACCCACGGGAATGCCGGCCTCGGCCAGGCGACGGATCGTTTCCAGGCGTCGCCAGGGGGCCACTGCCCTTGGCTCCCAGCGCCGGGCCAGTTCGCCATCGAGCGTGGTCACCGTGACGTACACCGCTGCCAGATTCCTGCGCGCCATCGCGGCCAGCAGGTCGATGTCGCGCTCGACCAGAGACGACTTGGTGATGATCACCAGCGGGTGGTGGCACGCGGATAGCGCTTCGACCAGTGAGCGCGTGATGCGCATGTCTCGCTCGACGGGCTGGTACGCATCGGTCGCCGTGCCCAGCACGATGGGCGAGCACCGGTAGGAAGGGTGAGCGAGTTCGGCCGCAAGCAGAGCCGCCGCATCGGGCTTGGCGAACAGACGCGTCTCGAAGTCGGCCCCGGGCGAAAGCCCCACATAGGCGTGATTCGGCCGGGCGTAGCAGTAGATGCAGCCATGCTCGCAGCCGCGATAGGGATTGATCGACTGATCGAAGAAGACGTCGGGCGACTGGTTTCGGCTGATGATGGTGCGCGCGTGCTCGATCGTGACGGTGGTTTGCGGCGACACGAGTTCGGGCGGTTCGGTCGACCAGCCATCGTCGGCCGCCTCGCGCCGTCGGCGCTCGAACCGGCCCTCGGGGTTGCTCACCGCCCCCCGACCCTTGAAGAACACGGGATGGCTTCTGAGGGCAGCCTCCGCCATGGGACACCTCGCGTGATACTGTGGATATTCACAGTATCACGCTTGCAAGAGCCGCCGCAAGCCAGGCCTGGCGCCGGCATTGAACACGGTCGGGCGCCGAGGCCGACTCGCGTGTGCGCCGTCTAGAACTGCGCTTCGGCCAGCGCCAGCACGCCGTCGGCGCCCGCCACGATCGAACGGGCCAGCCCGGGTGCCTGCGTCAGGATGTGGTCGGCAAAGAAACGCGCCGTGGCGATCTTGCTCTTCAGGAACGCCTCATCGCCGCCGCCTTCGGCCAGGCGCTGGCGGGCGACAAGCGCCGCACGCGCCATCTGCCAGCCGCACAGAACGATGCCGGCCAGCTTCAGGTACGGAACACTGCCGGCGTAGACCGCACGGACATCCGCCTTGGCGCCAGCCACCACGAAGCCGATCACTTCGTCCAGGGCCGCGGTGCCGGCTACAAGCGCGGTACGGATGGCGGCCAGATCGGCGCTGCCGTCGGCCTGGAGCTGTTCTTCGGTCTGGCGCACCTGACGCAGGATGGCGCGGGCCACCGTGCCGCCGTCGCGCGCCGTCTTGCGCCCGATCAGGTCGTTGGCCTGGATGGCCGTCGTGCCCTCGTAGATGGTGAGGATGCGGGCGTCACGGTAATACTGAGCTGCGCCGGTTTCTTCGATGAAGCCCATCCCGCCGTGGACCTGCACACCGAGCGAGGCCACCTCGAGCGACATCTCGGTCGACCAGCCCTTGACGATCGGCACCATGAATTCGTAGAACGCCATGTTCTCGCGGCGCACCTGCGGGTCGGCGTGGTGATGACCCGCATCGCTGGCAGCAGCCGCCACATAGGCCAGCGCGCGTGCGCCCTCGGTCAATGCGCGCATCGTCATCAGCATGCGGCGCACATCGGGATGCTGGATGATCGCCACCGGTCCCGAGGAGCCGGCGACGTCGCGGCTTTGCACCCGGTCGCGGGCGAAGGCGACGGCCTTCTGATAGGCCCGCTCGGCCACAGCCACGCCCTGCATGCCCACCGAGAAACGCGCCGAGTTCATCATGATGAACATGTACTCGAGTCCGCGGTTTTCTTCGCCCACAAGGTAACCGACAGCACCCGTCTGCGGGGCCGTGCCCGGCGACGAGGCCGGCTTGAACTTGCCGTCGCCATAGATCAGGACGGCGGTTGGACTGGCCTTGATGCCCAGCTTGTGTTCGAGCGACTGGCACCAGACGTCGTTGCGCTCGCCCAGCGAGCCGTCCGCTCCGACCATGAACTTGGGCACGATGAACAGCGAGATGCCCTTGATGCCTTCGGGCGCCTCGGGTGTGCGGGCCAGCACGAGATGCACGATGTTCTGTGCCATGTCGTGTTCGCCGAACGTGATGAAGATCTTCTGGCCGAACACGCGGAAGGTGCCGTCGGGCTGGCGGACCGCCTTCGAGCGGACCAGCGAGAGATCGGAGCCCGCCTGCGGCTCGGTCAGATTCATGGTGCCGGTCCACTCGCCGGACACCAGCCGCGGCAGGAACAGCTCACGCTGGGTGTCGGTGCCGGCAGTCATCAGCGCCTCGATCGCGCCGTCGGTCAGCAGCGGACACAGGGCAAACGACAGGTTGGCGGAGTTGAGCATTTCGATGCACGGGGTGGACACCAGCTTGGGCAGCCCCTGCCCCCCGAAAGCGACCGGATGCTGCACGCCCTGCCATCCGCCCTCGCCGAACTGCCGAAAAGCCTCCTTGAATCCCGGACTGGTGGTGACCACGCCATCCTTGAGCGACGAAGGCTGGCAGTCGCCGGACCAGTTCAGGGGGTCGATGACCCCCTGCACGAAGTTGGCGTTCTCCTGAAGCACCGCCTCGACGGTCTCGGCCGTGGCGTCCTCGCAGCCGGGCAGTCGGCTCACGGCTGGCAGACCGGCCAGTTCGTTGAGCACGAACATCATGTCCTTCAAGGGGGCGACATAGCTCACGGCGGGTCCTTTGGCTTCAGGAGAGGGCGATCAGAGCCCGGCGGCCAGTTCGGGCACCGCCTGGAACAGGTCGGCGACCAGTCCGTAGTCGGCCACACCGAAGATCGGCGCCTCGGCGTCCTTGTTGATCGCCACGATGACCTTGGAGTCCTTCATGCCGGCCAGATGCTGGATGGCGCCGGAGATGCCAAGCGCCACGTACAGCTGCGGCGCAACGATCTTGCCGGTCTGGCCGACCTGCCAGTCGTTGGGGGCGTAGCCCGCATCGACCGCGGCGCGCGAGGCGCCCATGGCGGCGCCCAGCTTGTCGGCAAGGGGCTCGAGAATCTTGAAGTTCTCGGCGCTGCCCATGCCGCGCCCACCCGACACGACGACCTTGGCGGCGGTCAGTTCGGGACGGTCGTTCTTGGCGATTTCGCGGCCCATGAACACCGACTTGCCGCTGTCGGCGATGGCGTCGACCGGCTGCACCTGCGCCGAGCCGCCGGTGGCCGCCGCGGCATCGAAGCCGGTCGTGCGAACGGTGATGACCTTGACCGCGTCGCCCGACTGCACGGTGGCGATCGCATTGCCGGCGTAGATCGGCCGGGTGAAGGTGTCAGCCGATTCGACGGTGATGATATCGGAGAGCTGAGCGACATCGAGCAACGCCGCCACGCGCGGCATCACGTTCTTGCCGTGCGCGGTCGACGGGGCGAGCAGATGGGTGAATCCGCCAGCGCAAGCGACCACTTGGGCCGCGACATTCTCGACCAGCTGATCGGCGAGCTGCGGCGCGTCGGCGACGAGCACGCGGGCGACGCCGGCAATCTGTGCTGCGGCCGCAGCGACCGCGCCACAATTGTGGCCGGCGACCAGGATGGCCACTTCGCCGCCCGTCTGGACGGCGGCGGTGACCGCATTGAGGGTCGACGGCTTGAGCGATGCGTTGTCGTGTTCGGCGAGTACGAGGGCGGCCATGTCAGATCACCTTTGCTTCGTTCTTGAGTTTGTCGATGAGGGCGGCGACATCGGCCACCTTCACGCCCGCCTTGCGGCCGGCAGGCTCGGAGACTTTCAGCGTCTTCAGGCGCGGGGTCACGTCGACGCCCAGGTCCGCCGGCTTGAGCGTCTCCATGGGCTTTTTCTTGGCCTTCATGATGTTGGGGAGCGTGACGTAGCGCGGTTCGTTCAGGCGCAGGTCGGTCGTGACCACGGCCGGCAGCGTCATGGTGACCTTTTCGAGGCCGCCGTCGACCTCGCGGATGACCGCGGCCTTGCCGTCGGCGATCTCGATCTTCGAGGCAAAGGTCGCCTGCGGCAGGCCGGCCAGCGCGGCCAGCATCTGGCCCGTCTGGTTGGCGTCGTCGTCGATCGCCTGTTTGCCCAGGATCGCCAGACCGGCGCCTTCCTTGGCCATCAGGGCATTGAGCAGCTTGGCGACGGCCAGCGGCTGAAGCTCGACATCGGTTTCGATCAGGACGGCGCGGTCGGCGCCGATAGCCAGCGCCGTGCGCAGGGTTTCCTGGCAGGCGCCGACGCCGCAGCTCACGGCGATGACCTCGGTTGCCACGCCCTTTTCCTACAGGCGGACAGCCTCTTCGACGGCGATTTCATCGAAGGGGTTCATCGACATCTTGACGTTGGCGATGTCGACACCGGTATGGTCGCTCTTGACGCGAACCTTGACGTTGTAGTCGACGACGCGCTTGACGGGCACGAGGATCTTCATGGGCTTGTCTCGAGGTTTGTGGTGTCTTGGGGCAGGGGACTGCGATTATAGGTTGACACGGACGCTACGGCATCGAAGACGTCAACCTGCATTGACAAGCGGGACGATAGGACAGCAGAATTATCCTGTCAACCTGCGTTGACATGAAGTGGACTGCCCTGCCGCGAGGCCGGCGGGCCGAGCGCAGTCACCGATGACGAAAAATGGCCGACCCCAACCTCAAACAGCTGCTGCTCGAACGCGCCGACTGGTTCGCCCGCGAGATCATGAAAGGCGTCCGGCGCAGCGAGCATGCCTACATCACGCCGGCGCAGAGCCGCCTGCTGGCGCACATGGGCGGCAAGCCGATGAACATGGCCGAACTCGCCCGCCGGCTGGCGATCTCGCGCCAGGCGGTGCACAAGACCGTGGGCGAGCTGGTCCGGCGCGGCATCCTGGAAGTGAACGACGATCCGCAGCGGGGCAACTCGAAACTGGTCCACTACACCGACAAGGGTCGTCTGCTCAACCGGGCCGGTGCGCAGATCATCCAGCGGATCGAAAGCGACATCGCCCAGCAGCTCGGTGAAGCCCGCCTGCGCGACCTGAAGCGGCTGCTGGCCGAACCCTGGGATCGATGACCCCCCGGGCCCGCGCGGCCCGCGTCAGGCGACGTTGTGGCTCAGGGCGCTCGACACCAGCCGGGCCGTGATGTCGACGATGGGGATCACACGCTCGTAAGCCATCCGGGTCGGTCCGATCACCCCCAGCGTGCCGACGATGCGGCCTTCGACCTCGTAGGGAGCAACCACGACGCTGACCTGGTCCATCGGCACCAGCGCGGATTCGCCACCGATGAAGATCTGCACGCCGTCGGCGCGGCTGGACGCATCCATCAGGGTGAGCAGACCGGTCTTCTTCTCGAACAGGTCGAACAGCCGGCGCATGCGCTCCATGTTGTCGGACAGTTCGGCGACCCCCAGCAGGTTGCGCTCGCCCGAGATGACCATCGGCTCGGACTCTTCAGTGAGCGCCCGGCCGCCCGCCTCGACGGCCCGGGTCATCAGCTGCGTGATGTTGTCGCGCAGGCTGCTGAGTTCGGTGCGCAGGCGATGGCGGATCGACTCGAGATCGAGCCCGGCAAAATGATGGTTGAGGTAGTTGGCCGCCTCGGTGAGCTGCGAGTGGGAGTAGTCCTGCTCGACCGCCAGGATGCGGTTCTGGACGTCGCCGTCGGGCGTGACGATGATCAGCAGGATGCGCCGCTCGGACAGCCGCATGAACTCGACCTGACGAAACAGCGAGGATCGGCGCGGCGTGGTGACGACGCCGGCAAAATGCGACAGGCTCGACAGCAGTCCGGCCGCTGCCGACAGCAGCCGCTGCGGCTCCTCGGCCTGCAGCCGGTCGTGGATCCGCTCGGTCTGCCCGACCTCCAGCGGCTGAACGGTGAGCAGCGTGTCGACGAAGACGCGATAGCCGCGCGGCGTCGGAACGCGCCCCGCCGACGTATGCGGACTGGCGATCAGCCCGAGATCTTCGAGATCGGACATCACGTTGCGGATGGTCGCCGGCGAGAGGTCCAGTCCGGAATGGCGCGACAGCGTGCGCGAACCGACCGGCTGCCCGTCGGCGATATAGCGCTCGACGAGCGTCTTCAGCAGGGTCTTGGCGCGACGGTCTAGTTCAATCATTGCAGGCCTATTCTAGAGAAGGCGCGCCGGTGTGCAACCGCCGCGGGTCCCGCATGAAATCCGGTCGGCCCGGCGCCGCGCCCCGGGCCGGATGAGCCGGCGCGCAGTGCCGCCGACGCTTCCGTCAGACCGCAGCATGCGCGCATCGGATGTTTTTCGTGCAATTGCCTGCGCGCCAGGCCAATCGGCCGAGCCAGACGGACGGGCGGCGGATACGCGGATTTATGGTGTAATCAACCGATGAGCAGAGCCTTTCGCACTGTCGCCCTGGTCGGCCGATACCAGTCTGAAGGAGTGGCCGGCGCGCTGCTCGAGATCGCCCGCTTCCTGCAGGAGCGCGACACCCGGGTGCTCATCGAGGCCGACACGTTCGAAGCCATCGGCCGCCCTTCGCTCGAAGCCGCCGCGATCGACACCATCGGTCAGCAGGCCGACCTTGCAATAGCCATTGGCGGCGACGGCACGATGCTCGGCCTGGCACGCCAGCTGGCCCGATGGCAGGTGCCGCTGGTCGGCATCAACCATGGCCGGCTGGGCTTCGTCACCGACATCTCGCTGGAACAATGGCCCGCCGCACTGGGCGCCATCCTGGATGGAAGCTACGCGGCCGAAGACCGCACCATGCTCGTGGCCCGGGTCATGCGCGACTCGCAGGAAGTCTGGCGCGCCCTGGCCATGAACGACGTGGTCGTCAGCCGCTCGTCGCGCGCCGGCATGATCGAACTCCAGGTGCATGTCGACGGCGTCTACATGTACAACCAGCGGGCCGATGGCCTGATCACCGCCACACCCACCGGATCCACCGCCTATGCGCTGTCGGCCAACGGGCCGATCCTGCATCCTCGGGTCGCCGGCATCGTGCTGGTGCCGGTCGCCCCGCAGGCCCTGTCGAACCGGCCGATCACCCTGCCCGACGACGTGCGCATCGCGATCCGGGTCGTCGACGGCCGCGAACCGCGCGTCGCGGCCGACATGCAGGTGTTCAGCGACCTGCAGCTGGGCGATGACATCATCATCGAGCGCGCGCCCTTCATGGCGCACTTTCTGCACCCGGCGGGCTACAGCCACTTCGCCACGCTGCGCGGCAAATTGAACTGGCACGAGATCCCCATCCTTTCGCGCCCGCCGGCCTGACGCCGGTTCTTCGCTGACCCGCCCAGCCCCCTGCCCCGCTGACCGGCCATGCTGCTCGCACTGCGATTGCGCGATTTCGTCATCGTCGACGCGCTGGAGGTCGATTTCGGCCCCGGTTTCACCGTGCTCACTGGCGAAACCGGTGCGGGCAAGTCCATCCTGATCGACGCCTTGCAGCTCACCCTCGGCGCCCGCGGCGACTCGGGGGTGGTTCGCGAGGGCGCCTCGCGCGCCGATCTGGTCGCCGAGTTCGCGGCCAGCCCGGCGCTGGACGCCTGGCTGAGCGCGCGCGACCTCGGCGGCGACCCCGGCACCGTCATGCTGCGCCGGATCGTCGATGCGGACGGTCGTTCGCGGGCGCTGGTCAACGGCCATCCCGCCACGATCACGCAACTGCGCGAAATCGGCGAACAGCTCGTGGACATCCACGGCCAGCACGCCGCGCAGTCACTGCTGCGCTCAGGCGGGCAGCGCGAACTGCTCGATGCCTTCGCGCAGGCGCAGGCGCTGGCCGCCGAGGTCGCGGCCGACTTCGCCGGACTGCGGGCGGCACGGGAACGCACTGCCGCGGCGCTCACGGCGTCACGCGAGCTCGCCCTCGAGCGCGAACGGCTGCAGTGGCAGGCGGGCGAACTGTCTCAGCTCAATCTCGATCCCGGCGAGTGGGACGTCCTCAACGAGGAGCAAAAGCGTCTGTCTCATGCCGCCTCGCTGCTCGAGGGCGCCCGCAACGCGGCCGAACTGCTGTCCGAGAACGACGACTCGCTGACCAGTCGGCTGCAGAACCTGCTGCAGCGGCTGCGCCCGCTGGCCGCCATCGACGCGCGGCTGGACAACGCGGTGTCCATGCTCGACAGCGCCTGCATCCAGGCCGACGAGGCGGCTTCGGCGCTGTCCGACTACGCCGAGCGCGTCGACCTCGATCCCCAGCGCCTCGCTGAGGTCGAACAGCGCATCGGCCAGGCCTTCTCGCTGGCACGCAAGCTGCGGCTTGCGCCCGAGGCTCTGGCCGACACGCTCGCCTCACTTCAGGCCCGCCTGGCCGAGCTCGATGCCGCACAGGACCTGGGCGCCCTGCAGGCCAGCGAGCGCGAAGCCCTGGCCCGCTTCGAGGCAAGCGCTGCCCGCCTTTCCAGCGTGCGCCACAAGGCGGCCGAGCAGCTCTCAGAGGGCGTCAGCGGGCACCTGCAGGCCCTGGGCATGAAAGGAGCGGCATTCGTCGCCTCGGTCGAGCCCGCAGAGGCCTCGAGCGCGGGGCTGGACCAGATCGAGTTCCGGATCGCCGGCCACACCGGCGCCCAGGCACGATCCCTGGGCAAGGTGGCGTCCGGGGGCGAGCTGTCGCGCATCGGGCTGGCGATCGCCGTTCTGGCCGCCCAGGCGAACCCGGTCCCCACCCTCATCTTCGACGAGGCCGACGCCGGCGTCGGGGGCGCCGTGGGCGATGCCATCGGCCTGCTGATGCGCACGCTGGGCGCGGCGCGGCAGGTTCTGTGCGTGACCCATCTGCCGCAGGTGGCGGCGCGCGCGCACCAGCACCTGTCGGTCACCAAGGAAAACCGCGAGGGACGAACGGTCAGCCGGATCGCCGCGCTCGACCGCAGCGCACGCATCGACGAGATCGCCCGCATGCTTGCGGGCAGCGAAATCACCGCCACGACACGCAAGCACGCGCGCGAACTGCTGGCCGCCTCCTGAGGTCGTCGCGGTCCCGTTCGAGGGCTTTGAAGTTCACGCTCGCTGACATTTCCACCGGCTGATTTGCGTCTGGCACCTCCCGTCGGAGACCTGCGGCGGGATCGGCAATAAGAGGGTCTGATGCGAGCGCAGAGCCCCACGCATCGTGACCACCCATTCGTCCTCGTTCCCCTCGCTGAGCCCTCCTCCGGGCAATCGGCACAGGCTGCCCGCGCTGATCGCCGTCGCCATCTTCGTGCTCGCCTGCACGGGCCTCCTGCTGATCGCCGAACGCGGCCTGCGCGCCGATGCCCGCTGGGTGATCGAGGCGACCGATGCCTATCTCGACAAGGTGGCCGCGGAACTCTCCGCCGCCATCGCCCGCCCGCAGGCCACCTGCGCCGTGCTGTCCTCGCGCACAGGCGCCCTGCCCGTGCGCTCCAGCGTGATCCAGCGCCTGCTGTCCGACAGCTCGCGGCTGACGAGCCTGTGTCGAGCGGACGGCCCTTCCGCCTCCGACCAGGACCCGGCTCCCGAGGGTCGGCTCGAGATCCGCAACTCGACCGGCCGGACCGATGCCCTGGTCGCGGAACTGGTGCTGGCTGATGGCCAGACGCTTGCCGCACGCGTCGATGCCACGGCCCTGCGGGAACTGGCCCGCGGCCGGGTCAGCGAATCCCACGAAATTCTCTGGCTGACGTGGCCGTCCGGGGCCCGGATGCCGCTGGCGGGCGGGCCGGGCATGGGCAGCACGGGCCCTGCGCACGCGGTCAGCGCAACGGTCTCCTCGACCCGATACCGGTATCAGGCCGGCGTCGGGCTTGGCCCGGCGGGCCTGCTGAACCGCTACGGCGCCTTCCTGCCCCTCATCGGGCTGGCCGCCGCTGCCGGGGGCCTGTGGGCCGCGCAGGTCGCCCGGCGACGCCGACTGGCGCTCGACGCGCCGCAGACGCAGCTGCGCCAGGCCATGGCCCGCGGCGAGATCGAGGGGCATCTGCAGCCGATCATCGATCTGGCCACCGGCGAGTGCGCGGGCGCCGAGATGCTGATGCGCTGGCGCCATCCTGAACACGGTCTGCTGCCACCGGCGCGGTTTCTGCGCGAAGCGCAGGCCAGCGGCCTGTTGTGGCAGATGACGCAGGGGTGCTTCCGCGACATCGCGGCCTCGCTGGACAGCTGCGAGACGCTTCCCGAAGGCTTCATGCTCTGCGTGAATTTCGGTTCGACGGAACTGGCACTGGATGGCGACAGCGACCGCTTCGCCGCGCTGGCCCGACCGGGCGGGCGGCGCTGGTACACGGTGATCGAGCTGCCCGAACGCGATGCCCGGGAGCCGGCCATGGCGGCCCGGCTGACGGCGTTGCAGGACATGGGGTTTCTGATCGCGCTGGACGATTTCGGCACCGCGCACAGCGGCACCCGATGGCTGGAGCGCTTGTCGGTGGATCTCGTGAAGATCGACATGAGCATCGTCTCGACGATCGGGACCGACTCGGTCACCCGCCCGGTGCTCGATGCGATCATCGCGCTGGCCCGCGACACCGGCGTCAAGCTGATCGCCGAAGGCGTCGAGCATCCGCACCAGACCTCGCACCTGCGTCGCCAGGGCGTCGCCTATGGGCAAGGCTATGTGTTCTCGGCGCCCGTACCGGCCGCGGCCTTCATCGAACGCTGGCTGGGCATCGAAGAATCGGACGAAGACCCTTCATTGCCCTCGGTGGCCAGGCGCAGCCCGGTGCCCGATCAGATCGCGCAGCAGGCCCCCCACCAGACCCCGCACTGAACGCTGGCGCCTCTGGACGCGGCGCCGCAGGGCATCAGACCATCGGGCTGACCTGCGCAGCGGTCGCCAGCTCTTCCTCGCCGCCCCCGAGCCGCACACCACGCACCGGACAGGCGTCCAGATAATCGAGTCCGATCGCCAGC
>Ga0116169_1001070_pt1 | contig 24691 bp, 24 predicted proteins | sample AD_UKC130_MetaG_FD_89796 | JGI IMG/M metagenome (GOLD analysis project Ga0116169, IMG submission 89796) | Active sludge microbial communities of municipal wastewater-treating anaerobic digesters from Canada - AD_UKC130_MetaG | ecosystem: Engineered > Bioreactor > Anaerobic > Digestate | place...
AAAACCGTAAAAGCCAATCATCTTTTTGTTCAGTTCACATAGCTTGTATTTCATCAACTCATCACCGTCACTTATAATTATCTAAGCCTGAATTTTTCATTCTTTTCCATTTGAACAATCTTTCCTTCCTGAATTATCAATGTTACCGACCCATAGCTTATACTGTTTACCAGTTCGACCAGCCTTTTAAACTGCACTTCCGAGATAGGTTTCTTGTCAATTTCAATTAGTTTTTCCGACATACTTACCCCTCCATTTTAAAATATATTTAAGTAAACTTTGGGGCATCCAGCCCCTTCGTTTTCCCTCTTTTACACGGTTAAAAAAGGCGGAATAAAAAAGGTCATATTCTGAATGAATATGACCTCCAGTTTTCTGGTGAGCAAAAGTAATTTTTTTATTAACTTTTAAAACCTATATCTTAGTTTTCCTGTAGGATTTGTTTTGTTTTACTATAATATACATCCTAAAATATATAATGTCAATATTCTTTTTGAACAAATCATCCGGTAGCAAACCTTACTGGAAATCGTCCAGCACTACGGAATATATATCCTCGGTTAAGTGCAAACTTCCGTCATACCCAACATAGGACTTGCTTAATACCATATGATCGCATACAGGTGTAGCAATCGACAAATGATATCCTTTAATGTCTTTTGACACAACTCTCTCCCAGCCACTTCCCAGTATCAAGGGTCTGCTTCGGAATTTAATCTTTCGAAGCTCTTCTTCCACAAAACCGCCGTCATTTGTAAATACAGTTTCTGCCACAATATCATCGGTGAAATTTCTAAACTCGGCTGCTACAGAGTTTTGATACTCTAAAGGAGTTCCATCGGTTATAAATTGTTTTTCCGGAATCAGACCCAAATCATTTGTTAAGAACCTGGAAATCCCCAAAGCATAAATGCTATCGGCAATTGTTACAAATCTCCTCGGCAATAGCCTTGTTTCCAGCATATTATCGGCTGCCCTTTCAAGATAGTAATAATATCTCTCCTCCTGCCTTTGAATGACCTCTTCGACTACTGAAGAAGATATGCCGGAGAACTCTGCCACTGTCCTTAAAAACTTAGCAGTCTCTGTGGGGCCTATCGGCAGGGCCGGATAATGCAAATACGGAGTACCGAATTTTTCTTCAAGTTTTTTTTACATTTTTAAGCCCTACCCATGGCGATATGAGCAGATTAAACTGGGCTTCAGGAACTTTATTCAACGCTTCTATTCCGCCATCGTAGCCGAAAATAACATTCGGTTTTAACCCGATGGATGAAACAAGTCCCTTTAACTGCTCTATATCTCCCGACCAGAAGGTATTTTGGTACGGAACAATCGACCATATATTTACAAGCCCTTTTTCAACTTCCTTTGCAGGCTTTAAATATTGATCTATAATGGCATCAATAACCAGTTCATGTCCCTCAAGATTACTGCCTTTAAACCCGCCGGACTCTATATAAACTATAGGCTTTCCCTGCCTTTGGAACTTTCTTGTTATTTCACCCACATCATCTCCCACAATATCAGAGGTGCATCCTGTCATTACCACAAACAGATCTCCATCAATAACATCAAAAGTGTTGCCTATAACCTCCCGCAAGCGGTCGCTTCCGCCAAATACAACCTCTTGCTCCGAAGCATTTGTGCAAGGTATTGCATGGCCTCCGACATATCCTGAGCCCTGGCAGCCGTTTTGCATCCCCAAAGTAGTCCATAGCTTTGCTCCGCAACCAGGCCCTGCGTGTATTATAGGTACAGCCCTTTTAATAGCCAATACCGATTCAAAGACTCCCAACATGCATACATGTCTTATTTGTTCAACTACTTGCGGCATTTTTCTTCAACTCCTCATCATCCAAGAATATGAATGGTTCCTGTTCAAACCACCAATCGGTATAGGGAAGCTTAATTCTCTTGGACAGATTACGGGCAAAACTGTTATTGGTGAGTACATCTATAATGCGGTATCCGAAATCTATAGTTCCCTTATATCCGAAGGCACTGTATTCATCACTTACCATTATGGTTGGGATGCCCATTTTCGTAGCCCAGACAGATAATCCCGGATGCCTTCCAATGTAAATATCCGGTTTCAATTTATTCAGCAAATTCAATACTTCATGGTTTTGCTGGTCACTGACACTTGCGGGTATATCCCTTTCTTTTTTTGCAAGCTCCATCGTACAATGCGGTAAACCGCCATGGTCATGCTGGGGATCGAAATGCCATGCCATTCCCCATACAACCTCCATGCCAAAATCCTCTAAAAGCCTTATATAATTATGGGAAAAACTTGGCCCCATGCCGACAACTACTCTTTTTCCCTTAAGCTTTGATTTTATTTCATCCAGCTCAGGTTTGATCAGTATTTTCTGCTTGGCAATGTAATCTTCTACTTCTTTTTCCTTGCCTAAAACTTTTCCCAGGTTTCTCAGCCAGTTATCAATACCGGAAATTCCATGGGGCTGAAGGGTTGTTACATAAGGTACTCCAAATTTTTGCTCCAACCCATTGCCAAAGTATCCCCCTAAAGTGCCACAAATACTGATTGTTGCTCCAGCCTCTGACATTCTTGAAATTTGATCTATAGTGCTATAGGGGATACCAAACTGGGGTACAAGGCCAAGTTCTGCAAACATTTCCTTTACATATTCCCTTGCACTGGCAGTAAAGTTAATTACATTTACCATTTCAGGGCGTTTTTTCTCCGGAGGTTTAACTATACGTGTAAGCAGAGCATGAAATACTGCATCAAAGCCGGTTGCCCATATTTGTGACCTGAATCCCTCACAAAATACAGGTACAACAGGTATTCCCAAATCTTCTTCCTCTTCCCGTAAAATACTTTCCACGTCATCACCAATTATCCCGGAAGCACAGGATGTAGTAACAAAAATCGCTTTAGGATTAAATCTCCTATATGCTTCACGAATGCCTTCCTTAAGTAACTTCCCTCCGCCAAATACTGTCGCCGACTCGGTCATGTTTGTGTTTATTATGCGAACATTTCTTTTTTCCCAATTTCTTATATTCTGCCCCCATCTAAAACCGGTATTTGCACCTATAACATCGGCAGCACAACCTATAGGTGCATGATTTACTACTGCCGCATCAAGTATTGTAGACAAGTGACCTTGCGCACAGCCCGAACTGCAATTTGCAGCCTGGCTGAATCCTCTCCTGGCATTTTTCAAACAACCCGACTGAGATTTATTGGCCAGATCCTTTATGCTTCCCTGATACCCAACAACCGACTTCAATCTTTTTTCTCTGATTACTGCTTCTGAACGTCTTAAATTAATTGCCATTTTTATTCCTCCTTCCAGAACCTATTAATTTCAATTCCCTAAGCATCCAGTATTCCGTACTCCATAAGAATTTCTTCCAGCCTTTCCTGCTTCATTGGTTTTGGAATGACAAACATATCATTTTCATCGACTGCAGTTGCCAATCCTCTATAAACATCAGCCTGAGTGTGAGACGGATCAAATTCAATAACGGTTTTTTTGTTTATTTCCGCTCTTTGAACCACATTATCTCTCGGAACAAAATATATCAACTGGCTTCCGAGTTCTTTCGCAAAGGCCTCCAAAAGCTCTTTTTCTCCATCTACCTTTCTGCTGTTGCAAATTATGCCGCCAAGTCTGGTTCCTCCGGAAGTGGCATACTTCTGAATACCTTTGCAGATATTATTTGCTGCATACAATGCCATCATTTCTCCACTGGCAACAATATATATTTCCTGTGCCTTGCCTTCTCTTATCGGCATTGCAAAACCGCCGCAAACAACATCGCCCAAAACATCATAAAAAACATAGTCCAGATCTTCCGTATATGCACCTAATGTCTCCAACATATTTATGGAAGTAATAATCCCTCTTCCGGCACATCCAACCCCAGGTTCAGGCCCACCGGATTCTACGCATATTATCCCAAATGCTCCTCTCCTTGATATAGTCTCAAGTCCCACTTCCTCTCCTTCTTCTCTTATGGTGTCCAAAACACTTCTTTGGGCAAGACCGCCTAATATAAGTCTTGTTGAATCTGCTTTCGGATCGCAGCCAACTATCATCACCTTTTTACCTTTTTCACCTAATCCTGCTGTTAAATTTTGTGTTGTAGTAGATTTTCCAATTCCACCTTTTCCATAAATAGCTATCTGTCTCATTTTGCATTACCTCGATTCCTTTCTGAATTTATTAAAATAAATGGAGACAAAACTTTCATCATGCAATGAAAATTTTGTCTCCATTTGCTGGTCAACACAGTATTATTAAATTTATCAAAAGCTGCTTTTAAATGGTCATCTAAATAAATTATATTATAAGTTTCGAGCCAAAAAACTGCATATGTTATTTTTCGAATTGGGTTTAATCAATCAAACGGTGAAAATTATTAAAAGGCAAAATTAATTTGCATTAAAACAATCGAAGAAATTGAATCACAGTGTAAAGGTTGTATTATTCAAATCAGAAAACGGAATATATTACTTTATATTACTTATTTGTTATAAATATACCATTTATCACTATAATGTCAATAGGAATTGTATGTTTTTTAATCACAGTATTTTTCAAACTCATGAGTTATTATATCCGAAGGCTTGAATTTCCCTTTGGGGATAACTTTACTTTCTTCAAGTTGCTTGAGCCATGGTTCAATTTCACTTTCAATAATTTTGCCATCTTCAGCGTAATAATGATTTCCTGTAACCGGCACTCCAATAGCTTCTGATGTCCATCGGGCAGTCTCTTCGGGATGCTCATTACACCATTTTTGTCCCTTTTTGATTGCCCTAATAAAGCGTGCTACAGTATCGGGATTTTTTTCTATAAAGCTTCGGGTGAAGTAATAATAACTCACACCTGCCGCAGGACCCAAACCCGTATCTCTTGTGTCAGCTATCTTTCTCATTCCTGCATCTTCCATTCCTTTATAAAAGGGAGGATGAACTGCACCGACATCTGTCAAGCCTTGTTTTAGAGCCTGTATAGCTTGTATATCAGGCATTGTAACCCATTCAATTTTGTCTTTGGGTATACCATATTTGTCAAACAAGGTATTTGTCAGAAAATCTGTGCAAGTATTTGTCGTTATTATTGAAAACTTTAACTTACCGGGGATATTCTCCAAATCTTTAATGGAATGTACATCAGGATACTTTTTAGGGTTTACGTACCACCACATATGTAAGAACTTTTCATCCACTTCGGGTCCCGGGTCTATTCCTCCTCTTACAACTCCTACCAGGTCAGCTCCTCCATTGTTTGCCACCAATAAAGTATTAGGATGTGCAGCAGCTACATCATTATCTCCATTTATTATAGACGGTATTTGCTGATTTGCCTGGATTTCTCCGGTAAAAACAAGCTTTATGCCCTCTTCTTTAAAATAGCCCAACTTGTCGGTTATAAGCCAGGGTGCCAATGAACAGTCCTTTCTGGTCCACGTCCTAATCTCAATTAAATTTTCATCGTCTCCACTGCTTGAGTCAGCCTGTATTCCTATCCCCGGCTTCATCTGTGATGGTGTTAAAGTTTGAGTCCTTCCCTTATGTGCACCAATGGAAGTTCCTATCACTATCAAAAGTGATATTACTCCCAAAATAATCGGTTTAGCCTTCCTTTGTTTTTCTCCCATTTCCAACTCCCCTTTCGAAATATACTCTCTCTGCGGGAAAAACTTTATAATAAAGTTCTTAAGAATCACACTCATTTGCTTTTCTGCAATAAGCAATAAAGCTTCAGGATATTAAACCCGTAGCTTTTTCCCTTTTTCAATTTTGCAATCCGATGGAAACAAATATAAAAAAGAGGCTCCATCAATGTAATAATCATTGACAGTCGCCTCTAGAATACTAGTCGGACCTTTTATTCTGATAAGTTTCTTCTAGCTGATATTATTATCCTATTAACTTGATTTCACGGTTATATTTTACAAAATAAACCCTACCTTGTCAATAGGATTAGTATACTTTTAATTAAATTTTTTCCTAACCTCATCTGCCGTTCAATTCCGGAATCAGCGGTTCATATATTTTCTTGAGAAATTCTTTATCCGATATATCTTTGCTTAAGAGATTCTGACTTCTTTGCTGACTTAAGTATATATAAACATTATCTTTTACATATTTTACTCCCGGCATCCACATAAAATATTCAGCTTTATTTAAGATTGAGTCAAAGTCACCCTCAACATATCCTTTGTCAATCAAAGTCCTGTAAGCTTCATGTTGATTCTCATCCACCCACACTGTGGCCTTCAGCCAGGCTATAGAAGTCTTAAAGGCAATTTTGCGATTGTTTTTTATAAATTTATCATCAAGACCTATAAAGCTTTCATAAAAATGTTTATAGGATTTGCCCTTGTTTTCTTTGTTTGAGCTGCTGTACAATATCTTTTCTCCGGAATTTAAAGCTCTTTTTGAAGGATCGGGATGTTCCAGTATACTTATAGCATCAATCTCATTCCTTTGCAAAAGCTTCTTCAGATTTTCTTCATCCTCGACTATCCATTTTACACTCTGATCTATTTTTTCAGCTTTCAGTAAATCCGAGGTTACCACCATTGAGCCATTTCCAGGCTTTGTCACTCCAATTGATTTGTCTTTCAAATCTCTCAACGTGTCTATACCGGAGCTCTCCTTCGTGATAATTTGTGTGCATCCCCCATGCAACCCTGCCACAATCTTTATCTCTGCGCCACTGTCAACCGCTGCAAACACTCTGTAATCAACAGTTGCCCCTCGAATCTCCCCATTCTTAATTCCTGCTACTATTCCATCAAAGTCATGCTTTACAAGCTCTATATCAACACCTTCCTTTTTAAAAAAATCCATCTCATAGGCTGTTAAAAGAGGTGCTTCTTCAATATTCCCCTGATATGCGATTTTCACAACAGTATTATTCGGGTCATCGGTACATCCGCCAATTAAAATCAAGGCAATTATAAGTATCAAAAAAACTAACTTTCTATTGTAAATAATCAAATCTATCACCTCAAATTTCACTATTTGAGTAGTGGACTTTTACTCTCCCTGTGAACTTTTTTTCCAATGCCTGCATAACCCCGTCAATTAAAACTCCAAGCAAAGCAATCACTAATGCACTTCCGTAAATATTCAATATCTGATAATTCTCCTCGCTGTTTTTTATAAGCCATCCCAGCCCTGAACTGGCGCCCATCATCTCGGCTGCTACAAGCATGAATACAGAATATCCCGCACTTATTCGAATCCCGGTAAAAATAGATGCAAGAGAGGCAGGAAAAACAACTTTTAAGAATATGGCAATCTTACCCAATCCAAAGCTTCTTGCTGCCTTTAAAAGAGTTTCATTGACATTTTGTATTCCTGTAATTGTATTTGTAACAATGGGCCACAAACAAGCCCACATTATAATAATAATTTTTGGCTCTTCTCCAATGTCAAGAAATAGAATCAATATATGAAACATTACAAAGGGATTTACCTGCGAAAATATTGCCATAAGCCATTCCAGCGACTTTTGAACCGTTCTGAACCAGCCGCCCAGTAAAAGTCCCATAGGTATTCCTGCAATTACAGCTAAAGCAAATCCAATCCCTGCTCTTTTCAAACTTATGACTAAATGCTTTGTAAAAGTGCCACCCAAAAACATATCCCATATATTTTTAACCACATCAGAAAATGCAGGAACCAGTACAGGATTTAATATTTCTGTACGACTCATAAATTCCCATAGTCCAAATAACAGAATTATGGAAAATATCTTACAGGCAAATTTAAGTTTACTCTTCGTATAAATTCCCTTCCTGCATGTTTTATAAAACCATCTTACAATTCAAACCGCCTTATCCTTATAAACCATCTGTCTGAGTTCGCAAAAAGCGTATTGCTGCTGAAATTTTTATGCGTTAACTATATCACTAGAAACCGCCTGAACCCTTATAAAGTTCCAGATGGTCATGGGATTCTATGCTTTTTGAGTAAAAATCAGCCTTTATTATCTGCTTGGCACCAAAACCGAGAATTACAATCAGCATAAAAATAATAAATAAAACTTCGGAAGTATCAAATCTTTTACGGATTCTAACTTCTGAATAAAAGTCCCCGGCTGTTTTCCAAAAGAATAACCTTTCATAGGCATAACCTAAAAACCATTTTATAAACACTCCTAAAGCAATAATAAGAACCGCCGATGAATATATCCATACAATCCTGTAATTCATGCCTGCTGTATGCACAAGCCATCCCAGCCCTGCACTGGTTCCTATCATTTCCGCTGCAACTACCATGAAAAACGAAATTTCAACTCCTGTACGAAGTCCTGCAAAAACCCATGGCCCCACTGAAGGCAGCAGTATTTTTGAAAGTCTTTGAAAAGGCGATGCATTAAGGGCTTTAGCTGACTTTTCCAACAGTGGATCCACTGTTTTGACTCCGGCTATAACATTAAAAAGCACCGGCCATATACATACCCAGGTTATCATTGAAATTTTAGCCAACTCTCCTACTCCGAAAAATAAAATGAATATTGGACTTAATGAAAACGGATTTGCCTGGGATAAAAGTCGGAGCATCGGATTGAGAATTTCTATAAGAGAAGGATGGATTTTGGAGAGAATAATACCTAAAGGTATCGCAATAACACAGCCGGCAATAATTCCTACCAAAACCCTCCAAAGGGTTACCATTATATGCATTGTAATATCTCCGTCAGTAAAAAGTTTAAAAAGCTCAATAATAACCGTTGAAAACGACGGAACAAATTGATTGTCTGCCCAGCCGAGTCTTGGCCCTATCTCCCAGAGCACAAAAAATACAATAATTCCCGAGGATTTTACTAAAATACTTCCAAGAGGATAATTAAATCTGTTATTTCTCTCCAAATATACCACCCCCCCTATATTTTAAAAGGCTTGAACAATAAAATGTTCAAGCCTCTAGATTTCTAGTAAACTCTTTTACAGCAATACAACCCAGCAATCTATTATTTATAAATCATTATATATACCAATTGGAACCTTGACTTAAGTTCACTTCATAAATTCCATATAAATATATCCTTTCAGACTTTTAATTTTTTCGGCTCATTATTAAATGAATATAAAACTGCTTCCCCTTCCGATATATAGAATACCTCGAAGATCGGATTGTCCGGGGTTTTATAAATGTTCGCAAGGTTTTGTGAGATTTCAAAAGCTTTTTTCTTAACTTCAATATTGTCTTCAAATACCGCTTTACCGGCTAACCTTATCCATCTACTGTCTTTATCTGTAGCACTGACTTCAAAGTTCGGATTAGCTTTAAGTTGTCGGTAAACTGCCTTTTGATTATTTGTAACAAAATAAATTTTCCCTTCATGCTCAATAGCTATTCCGAAAGGTCGCACCCTTGGTTTATCACCATCAACCGTTGCAATATAAAACGTCTTCACATTTGAAAGAAATTCAACAACTTCACTCATATGTATCTTTTCCTCCTTAAAATTTTGATCTATTATAATTATAAGCTTTTTCGGCGAACTCACCATGTTTCAAATTTATTTACCGTAATAACCAAAAAGACCAAGCAGAAAAGCTCCACTTGGTCTCTAAATCTTTAGTCAACCATATTTATACCTTAGTATTTAAATATGTTTTGTTATATTTATTTTATACCATCAAATTACAATTGTCAATATAAAATCTATATTTATTGTACCCATCCTATAATAATTTTCACCGGGGTTATTTCAAAAAAACTTTATCCAAACAAAAATGGCCCTTTCTTTAATTGGGCCATTTTATATCGATTCCGTACTGTGGGAAATCTCCGGCTATTTTAACTTAACAACTTTATCCTTTTTAATAAATTTATCGGCAATTTTATTAAACTCCTTTTCCAGTGCCCGGTTATATTCCGGAGTTCCAGCCAGTTTTTTAAACTTATTGCTTTTTTTCATTTTGCTATTATATACAATGCCTCTTCCCGAAGCAATATTTTTTCAGCATCCTTTTTTGCCTGTTCCTCATCAGTACCGTTAACCTTCAATTCATCGGTCAGCGCATCATAATCGTCTTTGTATATAACAATTTGCTTGCCCTTCATTAATTCTATCCTGTTTCCCTTTTGGCTTTCAATTCGATTTTTCTCAATCTGACCGTATTTAACCAAATCATTTTTATAATCTCTGCCGCTAAAAACCACATAACAGGTAGAGCTTAACGCTAGCAATCCAATGACTGCAGCCGCTATAATTTTTTTGGACCTCTGAATTCACCACCCCTAACCAAACATATCAAACCTTATTTGACAGACATCTTTATTCGGGAAAATTTACCGCTCGGCATATAATGCATGTCTCGACCTTTAAAACTATATCGCAATATAATTATATCACACATTGATATATATTTGGAAGTTATTTTTTCTATGCAAGATATATTATACCTGTATATAATATTTTATATTTAATTTCTATTAAATCATCGGAGTATACCAGCGGACAAAATCAAAATACTTATTCCACAAATAAGGATTGAATTCGCCCTTTATCCTCTTGCTGTACACCACTGCTTCATTGTAAAAGTACAGTCCCAGATAGGGTACATCCTGATTTATCAACTCTTTCAGTTTTGAATAATAACTCTTTTTAACGTCATCATTTTTCTCCATCGTTATTTTCCTCAAATACTCATCCACTTCCTCGTTTTTATAACCGGATATATTCAGCTGTCCCGATTCCGACGAGTACAGAAAAGATATATCTGGTACCGATGTTATTTGACATCCGATAAACACCATATCAAATCTCTTTCTATCAATTCTTTTCATCTCTTCGTCCCATTTCAGCTTAGTTATTGTCAGCTCAATACCTACTTCCTTCAGTTGGTTCTTTATCTCCTCAGCCACTTTCAGCCTTGTGCTGTTATCCTCATTGACCAGCATTTCCAGCTTAAGAGCTGTATTGGCACCGTTAATTTTTTTATACAATAAACCGTTGCTCTCCTTCCATCCGCCGTCTTCCAAAAGCTTTCTTGCCTTTTCTTTATCGGGACTGTAAAAGACGGCATTGGTATCATTGAGCCAGGTATCCGGTATTAACGGCAAATCGGAGGCAATAGCCTCTCCATGCAATATACTGTTGATTATTTTTGTCTTGTCGACAGCATATGCAATAGCCTGTCTTACTTCCGGAAGTTTCAAAATTTTGTTGGACAAATTGAAAGCAATATATTCAAACTCATTGGAGATATACTTCTTCATGGTTATATCGGTTCGACCGTTGTATTTCGACCATAAACCTCTGTCAATGGTCAACACATCAACATCTCCGCCCTGAAAAGCATCTGTTCTGCTTTTTGTCTTGTCATACAGGCGTATCTCAATTTCCTGAATATAAGGAATCTTCAAATCACTGCTATTGTCCTGTTCACTTTTCCACCAATTCTCATTGCTTTTTAACTTGACATACTGCCCCGGATTGTATTCAGCAAATTTATAAGGGCCTGTCCCCATTGGAGAGTTGTTTTTTGGTGAAGAAGCAAGCTCCTCACCTTCAAAATAATGCTTTGGTAGTATGGGGAAAGTCATTAACTCCGCTGTAAAAGAGTTAGGATTTTTCAGCACAATTCTGAAAGTTTTTCGGTCAATAGCCGAAAACATGGTTATATTGCTGACATTCGGTTTGTATGAACTGTTGGGACTGCTGATGATGGCATTTATCGTAAACTCGACATCTTCTGCCGTAAACGGCATATTGTCGTGCCAAAACACATTTTCCTCAAGATGAAAAGTCCATGTAAGCCCGTCATCGGAAATTTCCCAGCTCTTGGCAAGTGTCGGGACAGGCTTCTGATTTTTGTCAAGGGTTACAAGGCTTTCAAACACAAAGACCGAATAATCCCTTACATATTTATTGTTTGTAAGAATAGGATTCAACGTATCGGGAATTGTTGAATACAGCTTCAGCACTCCTCCCCTAACGGGTCCTATATCAATTACATCGTCTTTGCTGTTCAGAAAATTGTATTCATTCTCCTTCGAACCGTCTTGTTCACTTATATTAATGTAAGAACAAGAAGTAAACAATATGCTTATGCAAACAGCCGCAATAAAAAACAGTGTTTTAGTCCTCAATTTTTTTCGCTCCCTTTAAGGATTTTTTAACTGCATAATTGCTGTAAGCGTGCCTGTCTTACCATTATCTCCTCTATGGGAAAAGAAAATGTCATTATGGCACTTGGTACATATGCCTGCAATTAAAATTTTGCTTTCCTGTAAACCTTCCGATTTCAGTACCTGCCTGATTACCGACTGAAGATCTATATACCATTTATTTCCTACCTTTTTACAAAAAACTCCGCACCAGTCAAAGGTGTTTACAAACTCCTCATATACCTCTTCCCCCACCTCAAAACAGCATTGACCGATAGATGGTCCTATGGCAGCTTCAATGTCCCGGGTATTGCATCCAAACTCTTTTTCCATCTTGACAACCGCTTCCCTTGATATGTTTTTCAGGGTACCGCGCCAGCCGGAATGGACTAATGCTATAACCCTTTTTACGGGATCAAACAAAAACACCGGTACACAATCGGCATAAAAAGTTACCAGAGCAACCTCAGGGCAGTCGGTCATCAAACCGTCAACCCCAATTATATCGCTTTCCCTGTGTATGCCTTTGCCCCTGTCCATATCCAAAACAATTCGTATTTTGCTGTCATGGACCTGGTTCGAAAGGACCATGTTTAAAGTGTCAATTCCTAAAGCTTTGGCCACTCTTCTGTAATTTTCCTCGACATTTTCCCTTTTATCCTTTTTATTAAAGGCCATGTTAAGGGATTCATACTCCTCTTCACTTACTCCTCCCCGCCGGGTTGTAAAGCAGTGAACAAGGATATCGGAATATTTATTTAAATTATTGAATTGGATGAATTCAACGCCGTTTTTCTCAATATATGTTATATTTTGATTTGACTGAAATCTTTCCTTCAAAGTCTGTTCCTCCTTAAATGCCTATCGTTTGGAATGTAAGTTTACCTAAAGCAAAAGAAAAATAAGTTGTAATCTTATTGGAAACAATCTCATTAAAAAAATATTATCACACATTATTCCTATTCACAAGATTGGCAGTGGTATTCGCATAATTTCCCATGCACCCTTCGGTTATTTGAAAATATATTTTTAAGTGCTATAATCTAAAAGGGACTTTAGCACTGGGAATTTTTTTGTAACCCTGTCCGGCTGATTTCTTGAAAAAACAAAAAAAGATTTAAATCCGTCGGAAATTATGCCGCAGTACTTATTTTAAAAGAGGTGATGCATGTGAAATTGCTGTTTTTCGTATTAAACAAAGTGGAAAAACTGGATGACCTACTTACTGCCTTCGTAAACAACGATATCAAAGGCGCAACGGTAATCGACAGCATTGGTATGGCAAGACTTTTAAGCACCAAACATGATGACGATGAAATATCGTTCTTAAGCTCATTAAGGGCTTTCTTGAATCCCGAAAGGGAAAAAAGCAATATTATTTTAACAGTAATACAGGATTCACAGTTAGAGACTGCCGTGTCCGTCATCGAATCGGTGGTGGGAGATCTCTCCTCAAAGGATACGGGTGTGGTCTTCAGTGTTCCTGTAGACTTTGCAAAGGGGTTAATGTAAGTTGGATAGTGAAATTATTATTGAAGTGGTTTTAATGATCTTTTTAAGTATTTTGTTCGGCAGAATAGCCAAACTTTTAAAGATGCCGAATGTAACAGGGTATCTCATTGCGGGTTTGATTTTAGGTCCGTCAATTTTAAACGTAATACCGACTTCCATGGTAAGCGGCTTTAAAGTTGTATCGGACATAGCGCTTGCATTTATAGCTTTTTCAATAGGTAGTGAATTCAGCCTTTCCTACTTCAGAAAAGTGGGGATAGCTCCCATTATCATTGCAATTACGGAGTCTTTCGGTGCTATTATTTTTGTCAGCATAACACTTATCCTCATAGGCTTTGACCTAAAGCTTTCACTGCTGCTTGGAGCAATTGCTGCGGCTACAGCACCGGCACAGACAATAATGGTAATTAATCAGTACAAGGCAAAGGGGTCCCTGACTTCTATGCTAATGAGCGTTGTGGCCATAGATGATGCCGTTGCGCTTATAGCTTTCGGATTTACGGTAGCCATAGTAAAATTAATGGATTCTGCATTAGATACCAGTATAGTTTTATCCATATTAAGTCCGATATATGAGTTAATTATTTCCCTTGTCATAGGTGCTGCAATAGGCATTCTTATGAAATTGGTTTTCCGGTGGTTTAAAAAGCCGTCCAATGTTCTTTGCATCACCATCGGCTTTGTTTTATTTTCCTACTGGGCTGCAGAATACATACACGGCTCTCCTCTGCTGGCATGTATGGCACTGGGCGGAATGCTTACAAACATTTATTCCGACATTGACAAATTAATGAAAATCTCAGAGGGCTTTACTCCACCCATATTTATGATATTCTTTGCCATTTCCGGTGCCGGTTTTGAATTGTCTGCCCTTCCGAAAATCGGTATTATCGGGCTTGTGTATGTTATTATGAGAATACTTGGAAAAATCTTGGGTTCCTGGTTTGGAGGAAGGGTTACAAAACAGGAGGACAAGATATGCAAATACCTCGGTCCAACGCTTATGCCGCAGGCCGGTGTTGCCCTCGGTTTGATAGTCGTTGCAGAAAGTCTCTTACCGAAATATGCTCCGCAGATTAGGGCTGTAATTCTCTGTTCAACCTTCATCTACTCACTCATCGGTCCTGCCTGTGCAAAATTCGCCCTGGAGAAGGCCGGAGAAATTGTAATTCCTCCGAAGCAGCATGCTTCTATAAATTGCTGATTAAAGAAAAAGGAGCTTTAGATAGCTCCTTTTCTATTTCTATTTTAAATTTTTTTCATATTTCATTTATCCATCATTTCCAATATACTCCCTGATAATTTTTTCCGACAGCTTTCTTTTTTCTTCCTTGAGCTCAGTTATAATTGACCTTAAGAGAAGTTTTTCATCATAGCCAAGGTCAACAATACACAATCCGTAAATATAATTTCCATCCTGTCCGCTTTTTCTTATTATCCGGGCTTTCAATTCAACAATGCGTCCGTCATATTCAAGCCCCATTTTAACCAAATCATTCACCGAAAGTTCCGCATCAGTGGTGACCACGAACCCCCTCAGGCTCATATTCTTAATAACACCTTCAAATACCTGCTCTGAATCCAAAGGTGAAATACTCACCTTGAAAAAAGCAGGATATCTGGTTGAAAAACGCCTGTTTATTACAGAAAACGTCTTTCTTACTCTAAGCAGCAAAGCACCCGATTCTTCCAATCTGCTTATAATATTGCAGTAGGCAGCAAAAATGGTGTTATCGTTTTCATATTTCAGCAGAATCTCTTCCCCGGGTATTACATCTATGCCCGATTGCTCGTCAATTATTTTTACATCAACTTTTTCCTCGTCCCTGTAGAGGACTATGGCAGTACCCATATATTCTTCAAACATATTGGATACGGTAACGATATCTCCTTTTTTAAAAATCATATACACCCCTGCTTTTTAAATATTCTTTGTAATCCCATTCTTTTTTCATAGTGTTTATGTACTGCTGCATAATTTATCCTCTTTTTTTATTTTATCATTTTCCTTATCATTCGTCCAACTTTTAAGGAAATCTCCCCATATAAAGAAAAAAACATCCATCGGCCTTAAAACTTGTTTATACACCTATTTTTTAATATTTGCTTTTGTGATAAAATCAAAATTGTCTGCATAGAAAAAGAGGGAGGATAAAAATATGTCTTTTAACTCACAAGTTTTAAAAATATCGGGAGAACGGCTTGAAGTTGAAATTGCCCGTCCCGGCACTTTTTACAGCGGTTCCCGTTTTGACTGGACCGGCTTTATAACAGGTGTAAAACTTGACGGAAAACATACTTTCTGTGCACCGGAATCATTAATTCCCGGCGAAGGCTCCGGAGGCTTCGGATTTTGCAATGAGTTCGGAATACACACTCCCATTGGTTACGATGAGGCAAAACCCGGGGAAAAGTTTCATAAAATCGGCACCGGTTTATTGACAAGACCCGATGAGTCTAATTATTTCTTTTTCGATAAATACGTTGTAACTCCTTATCCCATAAAAATCGACTGTGCTTCCGACCATGTGACCTTCGAGGTTGAACCCGTTGAATGCAGGGGCTATGCGTTTCACATGACCAAAACCGTATGTGTGAACCAAAACCGGATGACAATTAAATACATACTTAAAAACGTGGGCTCTAAAACCATTCACACCGAAGAATACTGCCACAACTTTATTTCGATAGACAATACCCCGACATGCTCCGACTATGTACTTAAATTCCCCTATTCTGCAGAAACCGAGGAAACTCCTGACGTTCTCACGGTAAAAGGCAATGAAATCACCTGGAACACGCAGCCTCAAAACGATTTCTACATAGTTCCTGGAGGTTTTAAACCGGTAGAAAATCACACATGGGAACTTGTTCACAAGCCAACAGGAGTAGGTGTGAGGGAAATCAGCAATTTCCCGGTTCAAAAGGTGGCTGTTTGGGGAAAAGGCCATGTCATAAGTCCCGAAGTATTTATTGAAGTACATATTGAACCGGGTCAGACCCAGAGCTGGGAGAGGATTTATGAATTCTTTACAATATAATTTATAAATAATAAAAGAGAATTTAAAAGGCTGATGCAAATTGATTTTGCGCCAGCCTTTTTCATTATATTAACCTTAAGCATTTTCTATCCCTTGTTGGCAATCTTAGCCCAGGTGTCCTTCAATGTTACTGTCCTGTTGAACACCGGTGCCCCCGGCTTTGAATCCACGCTGTCAACACAGAAATAACCGAGTCTCAAAAACTGGAACATATCTCCCGGTTTCGCATCTTTCAGTCCCGGTTCCATCTTACAGTTTTTAAGCACTTCCAGTGACTTTGGATTAAGCTGTTCGAGGAAATCCACGTTTTCATCAGCCCCGGGATTAGGATCGGTAAACAGATAGTCATACAGCCTTACTTCAGCTTCAAAAGCATGCTGCGCCGATACCCAGTGAATAGTGCCCTTAACCTTTCTTCCGTCAGAACTGCTTCCGCCCCTTGAATCCGGGTCATAGGAGCAGTGTACTTCAATTATTTCACCGGTCTTTTCATCCTTTACAACACTCTCACATTTAATGATATAGGCACCCTTTAGCCTTACTTCCTGGCCAGGAGCCAAACGGAAGTATTTCTTCGGCGGATTTTCGCAAAAATCATCCTGTTCTATATAAATAACACGGGAAAAAGGTACTTTACGTGTACCTGCATTTGGATCTTCCGGATTGTTGGGCACTTCAAATTCTTCCACTCTGCCTTCCTCATAATTGTCAATAACTACCTTCAGCGGACGTAAAACAGCCATAACCCTTGTAGCCTTTAAGTTAAGCTCTTCTCTTATGCAATGCTCAAGCAATGCAATATCAACAGTACTGTTGCTCTTTGCAACTCCTATGCGGGCACAGAACTCCCTTATGGACTCAGGAGTATATCCGCGCCTTCTAAGCCCCGATATGGTCGGCATTCTGGGGTCATCCCAACCGCTTACATGTCCTTCTTTAACAAGCTGCAGAAGCTTTCTCTTGCTCATTACGGTATAAGTCAGGTTCAATCTTGCAAATTCAACTTGTCTTGACTTGCATTTAACATCCAAGGTCTCCAATATCCAGTTGTACAACGGCCTATGGTCTTCAAACTCAAGGGTACATATGGAGTGAGTGATGTTTTCAATGGAGTCGGACAACGGATGGGCAAAATCGTACATGGGGTATATACACCACTTGTCTCCCGTCCTGTGATGTCTGACTTTCATTATTCTATATAAAACAGGGTCACGCATATTTAAATTGGGAGAAGCCATGTCAATCTTTGCTCTCAATACCCTTGACCCCTCTTCAAATTCTCCGTTTTTCATCCTTTCAAACAAGTCCAGATTTTCTTCCACAGACCTGTTTCTATAGGGACTTTCCTTACCCGGTTCAGTAAGTGTTCCCCTGTATTCGCGAATCTGATCGGCACTTAAGTCACAAACATATGCCTTGCCCATTTTTATGAGCTGTACCGCATATTCATAAAGCTGGTCAAAGTAGTCGGATGCGTAATAAAGCCTGTCATCCCAGTCAAATCCCAGCCATTTAACGTCATTTTTTATAGATTCTACATATTCATCCTCTTCCTTGCTGGGATTGGTATCATCAAACCTCAAATTGCACAATCCTTTATTTTGAGCGGCTATACCGAAATTCAGGCATATAGACTTGGCATGGCCTATATGCAAATAACCGTTGGGTTCGGGCGGGAATCTTGTATGCACAGCGCCTTCAAATCTGCCGCTTTTCATATCTTCATCAATAATATCCTGTATAAAGTTGGAATAAACAACTTTATTCTCTTCATCACTGCTTTTTTCAACATCATTTACCTTATTTTCGTCCATCTGACTTCCTCCTTGTACATATCAGGTAAAATCTATATTTAAGGCAAAATTGTTCTATTTTTTGAAAACCCAGAGTTTATAACCGAAATAGTTAATAAACTGAGATATTACTATTGTAGGAAGCTGAGCAATATTTTCATTAATTCCCATGTTCTCCACAAAATATGTCAGTCCAAGGGTTGTTGCCCCAAGAGATACCAGGTTCACCGTAAGAAACTGCAGCATTTCTTTTGTCGTCTTCCTGGCATTTCCGCCTTTACTTTCAAAGGTCCATAACTTGTTCATAATATAGCTGTTGGTTACACCGCCAGCAAAACCTATTGCCCAACTGATCTTGTAATAAAGATGGAATACATTGTTACACAAAGTATTCAGAGCAATGGTTACTAAGGTATTAATAACACCTACAATTGCAAATCTTATAAAACTTTTGTATTTTACAAGCAATTCCTTAACCCTGGACACCAACCCATTCTCCACCAAAAAGCCCCCCAGATAAGATATTGTCAATAATCCAACACTTAATTAGTATTCATTCTCTTTCAGAATAACGTCATGTACTCCGCCTTCTACAATACTTACCGAAGAAACCAAAGTCAATCTTGCATTTTGCTGCAGTTCAGGTATTGAAGCCGCACCACAGCTTGACATTGTGGACTTAATTTTGCTTAAGGTAACTTCCAGGTTGTCTTTCAATTTACCGGCATAGGGGACATAGCTGTCTACACCCTCTTCAAACTTAAGATTGGTGCTTTCTCCAAGGTCATATCTCTGCCAGTTTCTTGCCCTGTTGGATCCTTCACCCCAATATTCCTTAACATAGCTGTTTCCACGTTTAACTTTCTTGGATGGGCTTTCATCAAATCTTGCAAAGTAACGTCCCATCATAACAAAGTCGGCCCCCATTGCCAATGCCAGTACAATATGGTAATCATGCACAGTTCCTCCGTCAGAGCAAATGGGGATATATATTCCTGTCTTTTCGAAATACTCATCTCTGGCTTTTGCCACCTCGATAACGGCAGTAGCCTGGCCTCTTCCAATACCCTTCTGTTCCCTTGTAATACAGATGGAACCTCCTCCGATTCCCACTTTTACAAAGTCGGCACCAGCTTCTGCAAGATACAGGAAACCTTCCCTGTCAACCACATTTCCGCCGCCGATTTTCATGTCCTTGAAATTACTCTTTACATATTCAAGAGTCCTTTTCTGCCATACCGAGAATCCGTCGGAGGAATCTATACAAAGAATGTCAACACCTGCATCCACAAGAGCAGGAACCCTTTCTTCATAGTCTCTGGTGTTTATACCTGCTCCAACCATGAGTCTCTTGTTTTTATCCAATAATTCATAGGGATTTTCCTTATGGGCATCATAGTCCTTTCTGAATACAAAATAATGCAGCTTCTGGTTCTCGTCCACTATGGGAAGACAGTTCAGTTTGTTCTCCCATATTATATCATTGGCTTCACTTAAGGTTATGCCTAAACGTCCCACAATAAGCTTGGAAAACGGAGTCATAAAGTCTCCGACTTTTTTATCCAAAGGATCACGGCTGATTCTGTAATCTCTGCTTGTCACAATACCCAAAAGCTTACCGTTGGATGTTCCGTCATCGGTAACAGCAATTGTGGAATGTCCCATTCTTTTCTTTAATTCAAGTACATCCTTTAAAGTATTGTCAACCCTTAAATTAGAATCACTTACAACAAATCCCGATTTATACTTCTTTACTTTCCTTACCATCTCAGCCTGAGATTCAACCGGTTGAGATCCATAGATAAATGAAATTCCTCCGCATCTTGCCAATGCGATTGCAAGGGTATCATTGGATACCGACTGCATAATTGCCGAAGCAATAGGTATATTGAGTTTAAACTCAGGTTCTTCCTCTCCTCTTCTATATTTCACAAGCGGCGTACTCAAATCGACTCTGTCGGGTGCGCATCTTTCAGTTGTCAAATTCGGTATGAGAAGATATTCACTAAAAGTTCTGGAAACTTCATTATATATATATGCCATATTTATCCTCCTAGATATATTTTTTATTACGAGTGTCAATTAAAAATAGACAAATCTGTTTTATTTGTCTATCGGTTCTTTTGCAAAAAATCAAACCTATCCTTAATATCTTTCACCACTAAATTTTTACTATTTTATATCATATTGCACCCTTTGTCAAGGTACAATCTTACAGCGCTGCAATTTTTATTGCAGTTCATTTATATCATATAGCATTCCTGATTTTGTTTCATTATTATGTATCAATTCCAGCAGTTTTTTTGCGACAAAATCAGGAGATTTCAATTTTCCCTGCTCTTTGAGCTTTATAAACCTTTCAACCTGTTCAAAATCCTCCTCCCTTGATTGCCTTATTTCACTTTGCATATCGGTATCCATAATCCCGGGATTAAATGATATTATTTTTACAGGATTCGGGGAATTGCTCTGTTCCAAACCGACGCAGCCGGTAAACATGTCCAGGGCAGCCTTTGCACTGCAGTAGCATCCCCAACCGTAATAAGGATGTTTGCCTGCCCCTGAGGATATATTCACTATCATTTTGTTACAACTTACCTCTTCCGTCCGTCTTATAAACTCTGAAATCAAAAGCATCGGTGCAATCAAATTGACATTCATGCTGCTTATAATTTCAAAGCTTGGATACTTGCCCACCGGCTTTATGGGGTTTAAGGTTGCGGCATTGTTAATCATGCAAACGGTCTGTGCCTTGCTGAAGTTTATTCTTTCAAATATTGTTGAAATAAGCATGTCTATCTCTTCTATAAAATTAAAATCGTACTCGAAATAATCTATTTTACAATCTTTCAGTCCTGCCTCGGTTATAACATCGTCATTCATCCTTCTTGAAATGCAGAACAGATGGTTATCCTTTGACAATAAATTCTCCGCTATCGCCCTTCCCAATCCCCTTGAGGCACCGGTTATTATGTAGTAATTCATATCAAAGTCCCCCTCTTAAAATTTATATAAATTTAAGGATGTTCAGTTTTTTCTTTTTTATGCAAACCATCGTGCCATATTAATCCCAAATCAAATACTTTATTGGCAGATTGCATTGAATTTTTCCGACAAAATATTCTTATAATTTCGGCTACTGTTTTAACATATCACAATATTAACCTTAATTACAAGTCTTATATGTCGATAATTCTTGGAGTTTGCCAATTAATTGCCAATTACAGGATTAAATTAAAACTGCCCTATTGCCGTAGCTTCGGTTAAACTATAGGCGTTATGCCCTTAAGAGCCCAACTTGAGCTTATTCAACACTATTATTATTTCTCATTTATGCTTTGAAAAAACAAAATACGAAATTTTTAAAATCTGAATTGTTTTTCTGACCGTCATGGCAAATAGCTGTTTACAATTATCATCAGTATAATACTATTATTTTACCATAAATTTCTTTTTATTGAAACACTATTATTTATTGCGACACAAAATTAAAATTTTTTAAATAATTTTAAGTTCTTCCAGCACCCTGCATACCTCTTCACAGCCGCAAACCCTGTAAGCTTCCATTCCCACCTGTCTTGCAGCATCCACATTAATCTGATTGTCATCGAAATACAGTATTTTGTCAGGTTCTGTACCCAGTGCTCTTATAACATTCAGAAAAGCCTCTTTATCAGGCTTATTCAATCCGGTTTTATAGGAAAGAAAATTGTGTTTTATCATACTCTCTATATCATATTCGCTGCACAATTTACTCCAATGGAGTTCACTGGTATTTGAAAGACATGCCAGAGTATAATTTTGAGACAGTTTTTTTAATAAATCCTCCATACCGTCATAAAAGCCTTTGATAAAATTCATAAACCCTTTTATAAATTCCTCTTCTGAAACAGGTAAATTAAATTCCTCAATTATTGCGTTGGCAAATTCGGAAGGCGTTATCTTTCCGCTTTCAAAACTCCTTACAGCATTCGACAAAAGCCATTTTTTATTAAATTCCTCCAGAGTAATTTTATGTTCCATCCACTCCATCATTTTCTCATAGGCGGCAAGTTCAACCATAACCCCGCCTAAGTCAAACACAATGTACTCAAACTTTTTATCCATCATATCCTCCATTATTCAATCATTACTTTTTTCAAATATCTATAGCCCATATACATTATATTATTTTTATCACCACATCTCAATTGTGACGCTTATTCCTGTTTCCATCAAATCAGTTTTGAATAAATAATATTCAATTTAGCAAAAAATATAGTAAATCATGTTTATAGTAGGTGAATGGTTATATGAATTCAAACTTGGATAAAAATTTCAATAATCCCCCTCAATCTTACTGGATGGCTTCAGTACAGCAGCCGGAATATCCTGTTTTAAACGATGATATAAAAGCCGATATTGCCATTGTCGGCGGCGGATTTGCAGGAATCGCTACCGCTTATTTTCTAAAAAAACAGGGCATCAATGCAGTAATACTCGAAGCAGACCGCATAATGCAAGGAACCACAGGGCACACCACTGCCAAAATAACTTCGCAGCATGAGCTGATTTACAGCAAATTAAAAAAGCAGATGGGTGAAGAACTGGCCAAACAATACGCCGATGCAAATGAGACAGCCATTAAAATTATAGAAAAGATAATATGCGAAAACAATATTGAATGTGACTACACTCCCCAGTCGGCCTATGTGTTCACCCAGGATGAAAGCTATCTGGAACAAATAAAGGATGAAGTGGAGACAGCCTCTTCTTTAGGCATTAAAGCAGCCTATGTGGAGGAAATCCCCTTTTCAATACCTATTAAAGGGGCAGTGCGTTTTGACGATCAGGCTCAGTTTCATCCTCTTAAATTTCTGCACCTTCTTGCTCAAAAGCTATATAACGACGGTGTCCGAATTTTTGAACAGAGCAGGGTTGTGGATATGGAAGAAGACGGTAATTACATCTTAATTACAAACCGAGGAAAGAAAGTTACCGCCGAAAAAGTAATAATTGCTTCCCACTACCCCTTTTACAACAAACACGGGCTGTACTTCGGCAGATTATATACCGACCGGTCTTATGCTTTGGCAATCAAAGCAAAAGAAAAGTATCCCGGCGGGATGTATATAAATATTGAAGAACCTGCCCGGTCACTGCGAATTGTTAAGGCCGACCAGGGCGAGTTGATTATCGTAGGAGGCGATCATCACAAAACCGGACAGGGCATAGATACAACAATGCACTATGAAGCGCTCAAAGCCTTCGCCAATAGAATTTTTACAGTTGAAGATTATCCTTACCGCTGGTCTACCCAGGACTGCATGACTATGGATGGCGTACCTTATGTGGGAAATTATACATCCAAAACCCCAAACCTGTATATTGCCACAGGTTTCGGAAAATGGGGCATGACAAACTCTATTGCAGCAGCTGCTATTTTAAGCGACCTGATTGTAAAAGGCGACAGCCCCTGGAAAGATGTATATAACCCATCCAGGCAGACAATAATTGCTTCTGCCAAAAACTTCGTTGTTGAAAATCTGAATGTGGCAAAAAGAGCTGATAGGCGGTAAAATTTCACCAGCACCTGCCAGTGAAGATATCAAGCCCGGCGAAGGAAAAATAATTGAGATAAACGGGCAAAAAGCCGGTGCTTACAGGGATGAACAGGGTACACTGCACATAGTGGATACAACATGTACCCATATGGGTTGTGAATTAAGCTGGAACTCTGCCGAAAAAAACCTGGGACTGCCCCTGCCACGGTTCAAGATTTACCTATGAAGGCGATATAGTCGAAGGCCCTACCGTAACTCCTTTAAAAGTCCATAAAGATGTAAACACCATTGAAAAATTGCTAAAAGACGATTTTTAAGCTAATCTCATCACAAAAAAAGCTAAATTCATTCAATTAATTCCCAATTGAATGGATTTAGCTTTAATTTTTATCTATACCTTAGAAATTACCTTATCCAGGAACAAATCAATATTTTTCATCTCTTCATCCCGATCTGCCCCGGTTCTTCCCATTCGGTCACACAACCCCAATAATGCCAGTTCTTCCAAATCGGTATGCTTTTTCATCCCTTCAATGTCTCCAAAAGGCAAGCCCTTTAATACAAACAGAATATGCATATGCCATCTTACAAGATTAGATACTGCCTCAATAAATTCCCTGTCCTGAGAAAATTCCTCCAGGAATTTTTCAGTCATTTTTGCGCCAAGCTTGTCATGGTCAT
>Ga0116169_1001074_pt1 | contig 24607 bp, 25 predicted proteins | sample AD_UKC130_MetaG_FD_89796 | JGI IMG/M metagenome (GOLD analysis project Ga0116169, IMG submission 89796) | Active sludge microbial communities of municipal wastewater-treating anaerobic digesters from Canada - AD_UKC130_MetaG | ecosystem: Engineered > Bioreactor > Anaerobic > Digestate | place...
ATTGTCCGTGCCAGCGCCCGCCCCGGACGCGCGAGCCGATCAGCCACATGGCATTGCCATGGCCGTGGTCGGTTCCGCCGGTGCCGTTCTCGGCACTGGTGCGACCGAACTCGCTGGCCACGATGATCACATCGTCCGGGCGCGAAAAGTCCTGCCGCAGCTGCACCAGGGTCGCGGCCAGGCTGCCCAGGTTGTTTGCCAGCAGACCGCGGGTATGGCCCTGGTTGGCATGGGTGTCCCAGCCGCCGGCAGACAGGAAACCGAGACGCAGCGCGGGTTCGGCCTGCATCAGGGTGGCCAGGTGGCGGGCGTCCAGCAGCAGCCCCCGAGCAGGTCCGGCGCCATTGTCGGCCGCCTGCGTCTCGGTCGCCATGGCATTGGTCGGCGCAGCCATGGCGCTGCGCAGGGTTTCGGCGGTCTGCATGCGGCTTTGTGCGCCGGCACGGAAGCTGCGCGACAAGGCGTCGTCCCCGGCATACAGATCCAGCACCGCCGCACGGGCGCGGTCAGAGGCCAGTGCGCCGCTGCGTATGGCGGCCTGGCCGCGCGGCACCCGCTGCACGGCGGCGTCGCCGCTCAGGATGGCGGGGTTGGCCTCGCCGACCGCCAGCGCGCGCACCGTGGACAGGGACGCATCGGCCTCCTGCCGCGACAGGCCGGCCAGCCGATTCATCCAGCCGGAGTTGCCGGAACTTCGGCCCGGAATGCCGGACTCGAAGTGGTATTGTGCATCGAAGTGCGAGCGGGTCGGGTCCGGCGAGCCGGCGGCAGGGATGAACGCCAGTACGCCCTGCTGCCACAGCGGCAACAGCGCCGCCATGGCCGGGTGCAGGCCGAACTGCGCGTCCAGCCGCAGCGCGGTCTGCGCCGTACCGTCGGGAGCGGGGATGGCGATCGTGGGCCGGCGCGCGTAGTAGTCCGGATCGGCATACGGCACCAGGGCCGAGAGTCCGTCGCAGGCCCCCCGCAGCAGGACCAGCACCATGCGGCCAGTCTGCGCGTCGACGCGGCTGCGGTCGGCTTGCGCGAACGCCGTCGGCGCGGCCCAGGCACCGGCCAGTCCGGCGAGGCCCGCCAGGAGCCGGCGCCGGTCGCCGAAGCGCGGATGGTGTTTCGGGTGTTGCATGGCGGCGTGTCACTTGTACATGAAATCGGGGCTGGCCAGCATCAGCCCGCTGCGCAGCGCGGGCGGCGCCTGCGCAATACGCGCGCGGGTGTCGGCGGACAGGTATGTTTGCAGGAAGCGGGGCTCCGGCGATTCACGCGCCAGCGCCAGTGCGAAGTCGGCGCGCCGGGTCAATGCCTCGGGCACCATCCAGGTGGCGGCATCGAAGCGGTATCCGTCGGGGGTTTGCCAGCTGTGCAGTGGCTGCCCGGCGTCGTTCAGGAAAGCCAGTGTCATGACCATGCGGCGCCGATCCAGCGGCGCCTGTGCGGTGTCGCCATCGCCATCCTGTAACGCGATCAGGCCCGACAGGGCAAAGTCCATCGGCGTCTTGAACAGTCGGTTCGCTGGCGCCCAGAAGTCCGGCGATTGCAGCAGCGTGCGCATGACCTCGCGCAGGTCGCCCTGGCTGGCCAGGAAGGTCGACGCCAGTTGTTGAACCAGTGCGGGCGACGGATCGTCCGCAACGAAATACTGTGCCAGCCGCACGGCTATGCGCCGTGCGGTCGCGGGGTGGCGTGCCAGCAGGCGAATGGCGTCCTCGCCTTCGCGTTCGCCGGCCGCGAGCCGGTCACGCGGAAAGTCCTGGCCCAGCAGACGCTTGGGGCCGCTGTCGTGCCGCCGGGGCAGGAACTGGAAGCCGTCGGCATCACGCGGCGATACGGTCCATCCGGTCAGGATGCGGGCCAGTGCGCGCACGTCGTCCTGCGTATAGCCGCCACCCACACCCAGCGTGTGCAGCTCCATCAATTCGCGTGCGTAGTTCTCGTTCAGGCCACGGGTCCTGCCGTCGCGTCCGGGCGAGCCCTCGGCGACGCTCTGGAACTGGTCGAGATAGAACAGCATGGCCGGATGGCGCGCGCTGGCCAGCAGCAGATCCTCGAAGCGGCCCAGCGCGTGCGCGCGGGCCACATGCACGGCATAGTGGCCGACGAAGGGCCGCACCGGTCCCTTGTAGGCGAACACGTTGAGATGGTTGAACCAGAACTCGGTCAGACGGGCCAGCAGCGGGTTCTCGACATCGGGACGGCTTGCGCTGTACAGGCGCCAGGCGGCCGACTGCTGCAGCATCGTGCGATTGAATTGGCGCGGGCCCAGGTCATTCAGGAAGCCACGGGACGGCGCCATGGCCTCGGCGTCCGATTGCCGGATGGCCTCGCGTTCGCGGCGCGCGCCTTCGAACAGGGATGGCAAGGGCGCGTTGAAGCCCGTGAGTCCGGGCGGCAGTTGCGGCGCCTGCTGCGACGTCGCATAGGCCAGATCGACCTGCTGCAGCGCCCAGTCGCGGGCGGACGCGAGGTCCCGGACCTGCTGCGCCGATCGCGTGTCAGGCCCATAGCCCACCCGTGACAGTGCGCGCCAGGCGGCGGCATCCGGTGCAAGCACGTCGGGTGCTGGGGAGGCGCGCGCAGCTGCCTGCGGCAGCAGGGTGCCCGCCCAGGCGGCGCCCAGGCCCACGAGGAGGCGACGGCGGCGAGGCTGGAAGGGGGCGCGGGACAAGGCCATCGGCAGGGACTCCGGACGCCGGCCTGCCTGTCAGGCCGAAATACCTATTCCAACGCAAAACACGGTGCCAGGATGACCCGCATCCGGCCCTTTACAAAACATTACCGGCACCGGGACCGGCACCGGCACCGGCACCGGCACCGCGCCGAAGGGTCAGCGCGGCGCCAGCACCGCCATCGTGATGCGCGACACGCAGGTCAGCTCACCGGCCTCGTTGTGCATGTCGATCTGCCAGACCTGGGTACTGCGTCCGATATGGACGGGACGCGTGATCCCGCTGACCCAGCCGCTGGTGGCGCCCTTGAGATGGTTGGCATTGATGTCGAGACCGACACAGCGGTGACCCTGCGGCACTGCGTATGCGGCACCACAGGAACCCAGCGTCTCGGCCAGTACCACCGACACGCCGCCGTGCAGCAGTCCGTAGGGCTGGCGCGTACGCATGTCGACCGGCACCCGGGCCCGGATGAAATCGTCGCCGACCTCGGTGAACTCGATGCCCAGCCATTCGACGGCCGTGCCCCGCTGGATGGTGGTCAGGATGTCGGTCGAGATGTCTTGCTTCCAGATACGCATGGTGGGTGGGATATGGGGGTTGCAACGAAGGTCGGTCGACTATAGCCAAACAGCAGACCCCGGGTGTCCGTCTGGCGGATGGTGCCGGGCGACGGCGCGTGGTCCGCGCCACGGCGTGCGCGCCTGCGCAGGATCCCGGCCTTGGGTATGCTCACTGTGGGGATGTCCCCATCGCGATGTGGAGGTGACCGGTATGGCGTTGCGCAAGGTGGCAGTGGCCGCAGAGAGCATGGGGGCATGCCAGAGCCGCCGTCGCGCCCGGGCAGGACGGGGCGGACGCGTGCGGATGGCCGCGGCATGCGCCCGCGGTAGCGTGAGCGGGAGCCGGACATGCACTTGACCTGGTCTTCGTCCATCGACGATGTCGACTGGAACGAACTGGCCGCGATGTACCGCGCAGCGCCGCTGGGCAACAAGCAGCCGGGTGGCTTGCGGACCGCATTCACCCACAGCATGTTTCGCTGCTTCGTCTTTGACGACGGCAGGCTGGTTGGTGCCGGCCGGGCGCTGGCCGACGGCATCGACTGCTCGTACATCTGCGACGTGGCGTTCCTGCCCGACTACCAGGGGCTGGGCCTGGGGCAGCAGATGGTCGAGCGGCTGGTCGCGCTCTCGCGCGGGCACCGCAAGATCATCCTGTACGCAGTGCCGGGCAAGGAGCCGTTCTACCGTCGCTTTGGCTTCAGGCGCATGCGCACGGCCATGGCGATTTTCGAGGACGCCGATGCGGCGTATCGCAATGGCTATGTCGACGAGACCTGATCCGCAGCGCAGCACAGGGCCACAGCCGTGATCCGCATCGGTCTCATATCCGACACCCATGGCCTGCTGCGCCCGCAGGCCATGGCCTTCCTCGCCGGCAGCGACCACATCGTGCATGCCGGCGATATCTGTGACGATTCCATCCTGAAGGCGTTGGCGACCATTGCGCCGGTCACGGCGGTTCTTGGCAACAACGACCACGGCGCATGGGCGACGCCCCTGCGTGAAACCGCAAGGCTGCAGCTGGGCGCGTTTGCGCTTTACGCCATCCATGATCTGGCCGCACTCGACATCGACCCCCACGCCGCAGGTGTGCGGGTGGTGGTGTCCGGGCACTCGCACAAGCCGCGGGTCGAAGAGCGCGACGGTGTGATCTTCGTCAACCCCGGAAGTGCCGGTCCGCGGCGCTTCAGCTTGCCGGTCACCGCCGGCGAAATCCTGATCGACGGCGCGGACGTGTCGGTGCGTACCCATGTGCTGATGCCCTCGGGCAGCTGATGCCGGGCCGGGGCCGGCGTGCCGCGATGTCGCACGGCTCTTCCCTAAGCGGCGCAAGCGGGTTATGCTGGAGTTCGCCGCACGCCGGTGAGGGCGTTCACGCCCGACGTGGCGCGCCGATCGAAGGGAGTCGCACCATGCGTATCGAAGACATGATTGCCGCCGTTCAGAAGAAGCTGGGTGTGCAGGTGGACGGACGGGCCGGGACCGAAACCTGGGGCGCCATCTACGCGCAAATCGTCAAGGCAAAAGTCGACGGCATGCAGCCGGCCGAAGCGATCTCGGAGGTTGACGCCCGCAGCGAGAAAGTCATTGCAACGCTGCAGCCCCAGGTACGTCCGCTTGCGCGGGCACTGGTGCAAAAGGCCGCGCGCAATGGCATACAGATCAAGGTCATCAGCGGGCTGCGGACCTACGCCGAGCAGAATGCCCTGTATGCGCAGGGCCGCACGCAGCCGGGCCGCAAGGTTACCAATGCGCGTGGCGGTTATTCCAATCACAACTTCGGCATCGCGTTCGACGTCGGGGTGTTCGAAGGCACGCGCTATCTCGGTGAGTCACCCAAGTACAAGGCGGTTGGCGCGCTGGGCATGGAGCTGGGGCTGGAGTGGGGCGGCAGCTGGAAGTCCATCGTCGACGAGCCGCACTTCCAGCTGCGTCCGGCCTGGGCCACCGACCTGAGCGAACGCCAGATGCTGGCCCAGCTGCGCGGTTTCGTCGCCGACGACCGGCCCGTGTTCGCCTGACGGCGTCCGGCGTCCGGCGCGCCAGACGCCGGACGGGCTGTCTACACGCTGCCCTGCTGTTCCACCACCAGAATGCGCGCCTCGCCGATCGGGTGCGCCACATGCTCGGTGCCCACCGACGCATAGTAGATGTCCCCGGCCTCGAGCGTCACCGAATGCTCGACACCGTCCTGGCGATAGCGCATGTCGACCCGGCCGTCCATGACGGCAAACACTTCCTGCCCGTCATTGACATGCCAGCGGTACGGCTGATCGGTCCAGTGCAAGCGGGTCGAGATACCGTTCATCACGGCGATGTCGATCGCGCCCCAGGGACGCTCGGCGGTGAAGGATTTGCTGCGGTGGATCTGCATGGTGTGATTCCCTCCGAAAAAGGCTGCCCGACCCGACGCGCCTGCTGGCAGCCGCGCTCGGCCAGGGAACTGTACGTGAATTCGGTGCACCGCAAATGCCGCGCGTCGATACCTTCGGCAGGAGGCGCGCGCCGAAACAGCCTGTCGTCCACCGGTTGGCGTGTCAGTCTGCGCTGACAGGACGGTTCGGCAATCGCCGATATGCCTTGCCGCGCCCATGCCCGATCCTTGATCCCGAGGCCGCATTGGTCTCGCCAACAGGAGATTGACCCATGACCCATCCAGCACCTACCCACAAGCTTCAGGAAGCGGACCGCAAGAGCCGCGAACTGCAAGGCGAAGGCAATTACGAAGCGGCAAGTCGCTACCGCCAGTCGGTCGAACAGTTCGTCCAAGACGGCCGCGTCGATCAGGCCGCGAAAGATGCGGCGCCGCGAAGCGCGGCGCAGGCGCGCGAGATGAAGGAGGCGGAGCAAGCCGGTCGCAGGCATGCGACAAGAGACGTGCTGTCCTTGCGCCACTGAGCGTTCATCCATTTCACGGAGAGATATGCCATGCGCAAGACCCCAAAACCCAAGAAAAAATCATCCGGCGCGGCTTCCAGACCGCAGGGCTTCCGTGGCATGCAGTCCATGGCGCCAGGCGGCGATGTGCATCAGTTCGCGGCCGACCAGGGCGCCATATTGACGACCAACCAGGGACTGCCGATCTCGGACAACCAGAATTCGCTGCGGCCGTTCGAGCGCGGGCCGGTGTTGCTCGAGGATTTCATCCTGCGCGAAAAAATCACGCACTTCGACCATGAGCGAATCCCCGAGCGGATCGTCCACGCGCGCGGCAGTGCGGCGCATGGCCACTTCGAGCTGACCGCGTCACTCGCCGAATTCACCACGGCGCAGGTGCTCACGGAGGTCGGCGTGCAGACGCCGGTGTTCGCACGCTTCTCCACCGTTGCCGGTGGCGCGGGTTCGGTCGATACGCCGCGCGATGTGCGGGGCTTTGCCGTGAAGTTCTATACCCCGCAGGGCAATTGGGATCTGGTGGGCAACAACATGCCGGTGTTCTTCATCCAGGACGCCATCAAGTTTCCCGACCTGATCCACGCGGTGAAGATGGAGCCGGACCGGGGCTTCCCGCAGGCGGCCTCGGCGCATGACACGTTCTGGGATTTCATCTCGCTGACGCCCGAGTCCATGCACATGGTCATGTGGGCGATGTCGGACCGTGCGCTGCCGCGCTCGCTGCGGATGATGGAAGGATTTGGCATTCACAGCTTTCGCCTGGTCAATGCCCAGGGGCACGCCACCTTCGTCAAGTTTCATTGGCGGCCGCAGCAGGGTCTGCAGTCCACGCTTTGGGACGAAGCCGTCAAGATTGCCGGTGCTGACTCGGACTACCACCGCCGTGATCTGTTCGAAGCCATCCAGGCGGGTGCATTCCCGGTCTGGGAACTGGCCGTGCAGTTGTTCACGCAGGAACAGGCCGATGGCTTTCCCTTCGACCATCTGGATGCGACCAAACTCATACCCGAAGAGCTGGTGCCGCTCAAGGTGATCGGGCACATGACGCTCGACCGCTGGCCGGACAACTTCTTCGCGGAAACCGAGCAGGTGGCGTTCTGCCCATCGCATCTGGTTCCAGGCATGGATTTCTCGGAGGATCCCTTGCTGCAGGGGCGCCTGCATTCGTATCTCGATACGCAACTCTCGCGACTGGGCTCTGCGAATTTCCACCAGATTCCGGTCAATGCGCCGCGGTGCCCGTTCGCCAACCAGCAGCGCGATGGCCACATGCAGATGCAGCAACCCAAGGGCCGCGTTGCCTATGAGCCGAACTCCTTGTCGGCGGATGCTGCCCGGCAAACGCCGCAGGGGTTTCGCAGCGCGTCGGTGCGGGGGGGCGGTGACAAGACGCGCCAGCGACCGGAGAGCTTTGCCGATCACTACAGCCAGGCGCGCCAGTTCTTCATCAGCCAGACGGCGTTGGAGCAGGCACACATCGCATCCGCGCTGGTATTCGAGTTGTCCAAGGTAGAGCATCTGCATATTCGTCAGGCGATGGTGGGACATCTGCGCCACATCGATGGCGATCTGGCCCATCGGGTGTGTGACGGCCTGGGGCTGCCGGAACTGCCCGCGGCGCCGCGCGTGGGCGCTCCGGTGCTGTCCTTGCCGCCTTCACCGGCGCTGGGACTGGCGGACAAGGCACGTCCGTCGCTCAAGGGGCGCACGGTGGGGGTGCTGGTCGGCGATGGTTCGGATGGCGCGACCGTGTCCCGCCTGAAGGACGCGATCACATCGGAGGGCGCCGTCTGCAAGCTGATCGCGCGCAAAGTGGGTGGCGTGCGGCTCGCGGATGGTGGCGCACTGGCGGCAGACGCGCAGCTGGCGGGTGCACCGTCGGTGCTGTTCGACGCGGTCGCGCTGGTGCTGTCGGAAACAGCGGCGTCAGCGATGGTGAACGACAGTGCCGCCATTGACTTTGTGCGCGATGCGTTCGGTCATTTGAAAGCGCTCGGGTACGATGACGGTGCCGAGGGTTTGCTGCAGGCCGCCGGCATTGACCTCGACGACGCAGCGGTCGTTCCGCTGAGCAAGCTTGGGCGATTCACGGACGCAGCCGGGACGCGGCAGTGGTCCCGCGAGCCCGCCGTGCGCATGCTGGCCTGATCCATTGCGGCAGGTGGACCTGGTTCGATCCAGGTCCGCCGGCCCGTTCGGGCCTGCAACTACCCTCAGGTCGGTGAGACGAACCCTTTCACGCGCTCGTCGCCGCCGCGCTTGCCGCGGACGCAGCCGGCATGGCCGGGAGCACGGCGGTCACGACGGTACCTGATCCCGGCGCGCTACGGATGGTCAACGTGCCTGCATGCGATTCGACGCGAAAGCGCATGCCGAGCAGTCCGTGTTGTCCGGCTTTCACCGATGTGGCGTCAAAGCCGCGACCGTCGTCCGCGATCTCCGCCACGACGTGTGCGGCATCGTGCTGGCGCAACCTGACCGTGACTTTCCTGCATTCGGCGTATTTGCTGATGTTGGTGAGTGACTCCTGAACCAGCCGGTAGATCGTCAGCTCGGCATCGGCCGCCACCCGTACCGGATCCAGCTGCGTGTGGATCGGCACGCCAAGGTTGGCCTCGACGTCCTTGCATAACAGCTCCAGGGCGGGACCCAGGCCGAGCTGGTCGAGGGACGATGGTCGCAGGTTCTCGACGATGCGCCGCTTGAGGGCGATGCCTTCGTTCAGCCGTGCGTTGATGGCTGTCAGCCGTTCGCCGGCACCTTCCGGCATGGGGGTGATGCGCCGCAAGCGGGCAAACTCCAGCTTCATGGCGGTCAACAGGCCGCCCATTTCGTCATGCAGTTCCCGCGCCAGCCGGGCGCGCTCATCTTCGCGCGCCGTCACCAGATGATCCGCCAGCTGCCGCAGCGTGGCGGTGCGTTCATCGACGAGGGCGGCCAGCCGGGCCTTCTCTTCTTCCTTGCTGCGATCGGCCTCGCGCAGGCTGCGCACGAACAGCATCGTGGTCAGCACCGTCAGCGCCATCAGTACGAGAATCGCCAGCCGATTGCGCATCAGGGCGTCGTACAGCGACACGCGTGCCGTCTGCTGGATGGCGGCGGTTCGCTGCAGCACGGCCTCGAATGCGTCGTGCAGTTCCTCCCGTCCGTGCATGCTGGAGTAGCCCACCGATTGGCGCATGGCCTCGTCGTGCTGTCCTTCGGCGGTCAGCTTTCGCCAGCTGTCGAAACGTTCCAGCTGCGCGTCGATGTGGGCACGAACCGTATCCACGGACACCGTCCCTGCAGCGTCCAGCTTGCGCACCAGTGCGAATGCCTCCTGCTGTGTCTGGCGCACCTGCTGCCCGGTCGCCTCCTGCCGCTGCGCTTCGGCCGACCCGCCGGTCATCAGGTAGAGATGGGTCGCGACTTCGTGGTCGGACAGCGATTGCAGCAAGGCCGCGGATTTGATCCGGGCATCGGTCAGGGCGATGCCGCCGTCCAGGGTGTTCTTGGCAGCCCGGTAGGTAGTCTCCGTGATCCCCGCTCCCAGCAGTGCGAGGCCCACCACCATCGGCAGCATGAAGCGGGTGCGCGCGACCGGTTCAATGATTCTCTTGAGCATGCAAGTCCTCCTCCGCCAAACATTTTTTTGGGTCAGATCTTCCCACAAGACGCCTTCTTTGAGGTCTGCATGGGAGGGCATTGATGCGCCAGTACGCCGCCACGCATCAAGTGCCAATGGCCAGGCACGCCGCCGCTACGCGCCATCGAGGCAGGCTTGCGCGGCGGGCGGCTCTGGCGCGCCACGCAGCGCCACCGACGGCTCAAGGTCGGCCGCGGCCAGAAGTTCCCGGAACGACCCCATGGCGTCGTTGCGCCCGGAGCCGGCCCGGTCCAGCACGTCCAGCGCGTCCGGCAACACAAAGCCGCAGCACCAGCGGCTGTCGGCCAGGTCGTGGGCCATCGTGACGTGGTGCAGAACCTGGATGTCCGTGTGGCGGTCATCCCGCGTGATCTTTGCCATCAGGTCTTCCACTGCGCCAGCCTGGCCATGCAGCCACTGGCAAAAGCGCTCCCCATCGAACAGCAGCACGCCGCCGACGTTCAGCGTCGGGTTGCGCGTACGGGCGGTACGGCAGACCGCCGAAAATGCCCGATAGTCCGCACTGGGTGCCAGGCGGCTGATATAGAGGATCTGCAGGCTGTCGGAGCCGGAGGGGCTTTCCATGGAGGCTTTCACTGGTTTGCAGACGCAGGTGATCCTGCGCCGGGGTGGGCAAGCTTAGGCCCGATTGTCATCGGCAATGATGTGATTTCACATAGTGGCGCCTTGTATGATGTGCTACCGCGTGTCCCGGGCAGCTTGCCCGCTTTGGCCTGCTGTGCGAACAGCTGACAGGAAAGACCCCGATGAGCGCCGTCACCCCCTGTATCGACTGCCCGTTGCGGCCCATGCCGCTTTTCATACCCCATACCAAGGACGAACTGGCGCTGGTGCAATTTCTCAAGCGCCGAGAAATGGTTCTGGAGGAGGGCGACACGCTGATTCACGAGGGACAGACCGACACGCGGCTGTTCACCCTGCTTGAAGGCTGGGCCTACCGCTTCAAGACCCTGAGCGACGGACGCCGGCAGATCCTGAACTTTCTGCTCGCGGGGGACTTCATCGGCGTGCAGCAGAAGATGGGTGACCAGGCGGCGCACGGCGTGGTGATGCTGACCGCTGCCCGGCTGTGCGTGTTTGACCGCGATGCGCTGTGGGACCTGCACCGCAACCAGCCGACCATGGGTTTCAACATCACCTGGCTCACGGCGCACGAGGAATCCCTGGTGGACGACAACCTGTTGTCCATCGGCCGGCGCAGTGCCGAGGAGCGGGTGGCGACGGCGCTGATCCTGCTGTACAAGCGCTCTGCCGCACTGGGCGGCCACGCCGAGGCGCCAGGCCAGGGTGTGGTGTTCCCGCCCACCCAGCAGCATCTGGCCGATGCACTCGGGATGTCGCTGGCCCATACCAACAAGACACTGCGCAAGCTGCAGCGGCGCGGGCTGTTCCGGCTTGCCGAAGGGCGCCTGTACCTGATGGACCCCAAGGCCTTGGCGCGGCTTGCCGATCTGTACGGCGATGGCCGTCCGCCACCGCGTCCGCTGGTGTGAACGCGCGCGGTGGCCGGCTGCCGCACAGTCAGGCGCCATGATGCAAGTCGGCAGGCTTTCGAGGGCCCGATGCGCTGGTGTCGCCCACAGGGTCTGTGGAGCGCGCATGCGCGTGCAATGGCAAGGTGGCGAGCACCTCGGATCCTTGTCCGGCAAGAGACCGGACGATGACGGTGCCGCCGAGCCCTTCGATCCGGTTTCGCAAGCCGATCATGTTGTCACCGTGCAGAGCAGCAGAGGCCGCCTGAGCGTCCGCGGTGCTGTCTTGCACCGTGACCTGAATTCGGTCTGGCCCGTCGGCACTCAAGCCGATGCGCAAGCGCGTGGCGTGCCCGCGCTGTTCGATATGGTGCAACACGCCCTCAACCCAGCGGTAGGCGATGACGCGACTGCTCTCGCCCATCTCCACCGTGGCCAGCTCCCGTGCGGTTGCAATGCCGGTGCGCGTACAGAAGTCATCGGCCAGCCCTTCCAGAGCCTCGCGCAATCCCAGATTGTGCAGGGCGGAGGGCATCAGTTCTTCCATGATGCGGCGCTTCAGGCGGATCCCCTGGTCGAGGGTTGCCGCCAGATGGTCCAGTCGCAGAATCGTCTGTTCGATGGGTTGCCGATCGAGCAGGTGGCGCACCCGCGCCATGTCCAGTTTGGCCGCAGTCAGAATGGCGCCGAGCTCGTCGTGCAGGGCGCGCGCCACGCGTTGGCGCTCCTCTTCGCGTACCAGTTGCAGACGCTCGTTCAGTCCGCTCAGGTCCTGGGTCCTTGCGCGCACCTGGGTCTCCAGCCGTTCGCGCTCATGCAGCAGGTCGCGCGCATGGCTGCGCTGCTCTTCCTGCAGGGCGGCGCTCTTGCGCAGGAAATGGACGAAGAACAGCAGCGACAGCATCATGGCGGTATGGATGCCCAGGCGTCCCGCGTCCAGCGTTCGCAGGACCTTCGCACGCTCCGTTGCGGCATGGTCGCGCGCATGCGCCAGCAAGGTCGTGGCAGCGGTGCGCACCGCCTGCATTTTTTCGCGGCCGATGTCGGTCATGACCAGCGCAAGCGCAGCGGCCCGCCTGCCGGTGTCATGCAGCATCACGGTTTCATTCAGTTCTGCGAGCTTTTCATCGGAGCGATCGGCCAGGGTGTCGATCAAGGGCATCAGCTGGGGGCTCGCACGGTAGTGGACGCGCAATTGCGCAATGGCGCGGCCGATATCGCGCTGTGCGTGGAAGCCGGGAACGAGGTAGTCCTTGCGCTCGGTCAGCAGATAGCCCCTTTGCGAAGACTCGGCATCCACCAGTCGACGCAGCACCAGCTGCACCGCCTGGTCGGCATTGTCATAGCCACGCCAACGATTGATCGACTCCTGCGCGCGCTGGTACGCCCACTCGTTGCCGACAAACACGGCCAGTGCCAGCAAAAGCCCAAGTATCAGGGCGGGCGACGTGCGTTCCAGTTGAATCGGGTTGGCAAACATGGAGCGCCTTGCATGCAGTGCAATATCCGCGACGTGCGGACCTTGCCCTTTCAGCGCAGTGCCGCAGGCATGCTTGCCGTGCCGTCAGCGATGCCGCCGCAATAATCGATCAGGTCTTCGATTTCGCTGGACTTGTCGAACACGCGGTCGGCACCCAGGGCGGTACAGCGTCGGCGGATGTCCGGCGTGGCGTAGTTGGTCAACACGACCCGCCGGGCCTGCACGTTCAATTCCTGTGCAGAACGCAATACGGACAGCCCGGATCCGGATGCCAGGAACACGTCGATGATCACCAGATCCATGCCGCGCGGATCTTTGCGAAGGCTGTCCACTGCCGAAGCCTCGTCGGCCGCCGTTCCCATGACCTGGACACTGGTCAACTCTTCCAGCGTATCCCGCAGATTGTTCAGGATGACAGGGTTGTCTTCGACGATGTAGGTTCTGACCACGGACATGAAGGTCTCGGTTGGACGCAAGGCGTGTTGATTTCGATTGGCAGGCAGCGGTGGGAAGACAGCTTAATGCAGCAGCCGCTGGCTCTGCCGAGGCTTGCCGCAATTCCCGCGTGAATCAGCGGCAAATTCTCTGGCTCATTTCTCCAGCCAGTCCTTGAGCTCGTCGGCATGTTCCTCTTCGTCGGCAAGGATGTCCTCGAGCATGCGGCGCGTGGTCGAGTCCTTGTCGCCGATCAGCGCGATCATCTGGCGGTAGCTTTCCACCGCCACGCGTTCGGCCACCAGGTTGGAGCGGATCATGGCGGACAGGTCTTTCGGCTCGTCGTAATCGGCGTGGCCGCGCTGCAGCATGCCTTCGGGGCTGAAGTCGGGCTCGCCGCCCAATTGGACAATCCGCTCGGCAATACGATCGGCATGCGCCAGCTCGGCATTGGCATGTACCAGGAACTCTTCCGCGATCTTGGGTGATGTCACACCGTCGGCCGTGAAATGGTGGCGCCGGTAGCGCAGCACGCAGGTCAGTTCGGTGGCCAGTGCACCGTTGAGGAGCTTGATCACGTCGGCCTTCCATGGACCGTAGGCCGGCGTCATCGCGCCTTCCTTCACGTTGCGGCGCGCTGCGTCGAGACCGGACTGGTCGAGCGTCAGGCCGCTGGTCGCGGTGCGGCTGGCGGAGGGGGTGCTTGTTGCTTTTTTCATGGGATTCCTGCCTTGATGTGAGTGGGGGAAGTCAGGAGCAGATGGGTTGCCTGCATCCATGCCTAGAAGTTATCCAATGCACCTGGCCGCGGCCATCGGTGTGACGCCCACGTGCGTGTCAGACATTGCCGACACGCTGGCACTGCGGATCTTGCGGGGGTGTCGGCGTGTAGGACATTTCTTATCGCGGCTACAGCTTTGCGCTGATCCCTGCGCACACGCCCCGCGGCTAGACTCCAAAAATGATAAGAATCGGCATCGTTGACGACCACGCCATCGTGCGTCAGGGCTTGCGGCACTATCTCGCCGAGCATGTGGATTTGCGCGTCACCGGCGAGGCGAACAACGGGCGAGAGGCCCTGGAGCTCGCGCGCAAGGGGGAAATCGATGTGCTGCTGCTCGACATCTCGATGCCCGACCAGGGCGGGGTCGAGGCACTCAAGTCCATCCGGGAACGGTTTCCCGAGTTGCCAATCCTGATCCTCAGCGGTTTTCCGGAAACGCACTACGCCACCGCGTTGCTGCGTCAGGGGGCCAACGGCTACCTGAACAAGGAGTGCGATCCGCAGGAGATCGTCAATGCGATCCACACGGTCATGCGCGGTCGCAAGTACATCAGCCCTGCCGTGGCCGAACTGCTGGCCGACAACGTCACCGGCGCAGGTGACCAGCCTGCGCACGCGCAACTGTCGGAGCGCGAACTGCAGGTGTTCCTGCGCCTGGCCCAGGGCGAGACGATCGGCAACATGGCCGAGAGCATGTTTCTGAGCGTCAAGACGGTCAGCACCTACCGCACCCGGGTGCTCGAAAAGCTCAAGCTGTCCAGCAACAGCGACCTGACCTACTACGCGCTGACGAACGGGCTCATCCAGTAGCCTGCGGCACAGACAACGGCGGACATGCCGCGCACACGTGCCGTGCTTGTGGACCGGTACCCGGTTTCGATACCCCGCTGCGTGTCACCGCCAGATGCCGTGCTGCGCGCGGCCTTGCGCGCCAGCCAGGCAAGGCTGCCGATGCTGTCGGCTACGTCCTACCGTACCGCGCGCCCTGTTCCTGCGGCTCTCCCATGCAGCCTCGCATACATTGAATCCATCGCAGTGATGGTCACTGCGAGACAGCATCAAGGACCCCTGAACCGAGGTCCCGCCCAGGAGGAAATGTCATGTTGCATTACGCCGTTGTATTTTTCGTCATCGCGCTGATCGCGGCCGTTTTCGGCTTCGGCGGCATTGCCGCCGGTGCGGCCGGCATCGCAAAGATTCTCTTCATCGTGTTCCTGATCCTCGCGGTCGGATCCTTCATCTTTGGCCGCAGTCGATAGTTGCGGACCTGGCCCATAAACCACACCCATCAAAAGGAATAAACCATGTACAAGATCGATCAAGACACCTCGTCTGCAACGCCCGAACTGGCATCCGCATTGGCGCAGCGCACGGCAAGCAAGGCGGACCAGGCCGTTGCCGCTACCAAGACAGCGGTGGAACATACCGCCGAAGCAGTCAACGAGGGACTGGACCATCTGCGCGACAGCGGATCGTCCGCCCTGATCCGTGCCGCCGCCCAGGCAGATGCGCTCGCCCACAAGGGAATGGAGCAGGCCCGCCGCGCACGCACTGCCGTTCAGGAAAAGGCGCAGGTCACGGGTGACCGCACGGTCGCCTACATCCGTGACGAGCCGGTCAAGGCCGTGGTGATGGCCGCAGCGGCGGGCGCCTTGCTGGCCCTGGTTCTGGGCCGCAGAAGCCCCTCGCGCGCCGGTCGCGACTGAGCGCGCATCTCGATGCACCGTGGTGGCGCCAGTGCTTCATGAGCCTGGCCCGCCTTCAACGACATTGCGCCTGCAAGGACCCATGATCCATCCGTTTTTCACCAAACTTGTCACGCGGCCAGGCTTGTTCGCCGAACATGTGGGTGCCTATGCCGATCTGGCAACGGCTGAAGTGCGCCAATTCGGCAGTGTGTGGCAAAAGCGGGCCTTGCTGGCGCTGGCATGCGCTTGCGCGACGGTGCTTGCCATCGGTGTCAGCGCCGTGGCCGGCATCGTGGCCGCCGCCATCGCCTGGGATGCCATGCCCGCTCCCTGGGCGCTGGTCCTGGTCCCGTGCGGACTGTGGCTGGTCGCGCTGGGTTGTGGCATTGCTTCGTGGCGCACCAGAACCGAGCCGATGTTCGTGCTGGTACGCCAGCAGATGGCGGTGGATCTCGCCATGCTCAACGCGGCGGGGCAGGAATGAATACCGAGAATACCCTGGACCCGATGCTGGACCCGGACGACCTGCGGCGCGAGCCGCTGCAGCGCCTGATGGCGTCGCGGGCACGCCTGCGTGCCGAACTGATTCCAGCGCGCAGATTCGGTGCGGCTGCGTCGTCATCGATGGAGGGCGACTTGCCGCGACGCGCACGTGCGCTTTGGCGCTTGCTCATCTCCCGCCAAGGTGCCGGGGCCGTGTTCTCCTCGGCGGCAAGTCTGCTGAAAACCTGGTGGGTGCGTCAACCCTGGCACGCCACCTCCGAATTGCTGGGCCACGCGGTGGTCGAGGAAGTCTCGCCGTGGGTCAGACGCCATCCGGTCGCTGCGGTTGCACTGGGCGCCGGCGCGGGCGCCGCCGTTGCCATGGTCCGCCCGTGGCGGTGGCAGGTCGTGAATGCGCAGAGCCGAAGGATGGGCCGGTCGGTGGGTCGTTGGGCGGTCCATCAGCTGACACAGGCGCCGGTGCAGATGGCCATCGCCGCTGCCATCGCCACCTGGCTCGAACGGCGCCAGCCTTCGGGATCGGACTAGTTCACGCGTTGCGGGTCCAGCAGGAATTGCACGATGGCCTGCGACGCATCAGGGCCGCGAGCATCGGTATAGGAGCCTTCGGGGTTGCCGCCGGACCATGCGTGTGCAGCGCCATGGATGACCCAATGCGCGATCTGCGCCACACCGCTGGCATCGATCCAGTGTGTGGTGGTGACCTCGCGCCCTTGCATGGCGCGCCGGCTCCCTGCAAGCGCGCGCAGCGGTGCCCCCGGCTGCGCATCGAACGCCTGTCGCGCGTGCGTGACGATCTGCTCCGCATTGGAAACATGGACCGTGGGGTCGGCATCGCCGTGCACCACGATCGTCGGCACCGGCGGGCGTGCCGTTTGATCCGACGCATCCCTGGGCCTGGCCTGGCCGCGCATCGCCGCGAAGGCCGATCCCATGTCATGCGCCGTGCCCAGGGCAACGCCCGAATGCACGCCGACGCCCGCAAAGACATCCGGATAGGTGGCCCCCAGTACCAGCGCCATCGCGCCGCCGGCCGACAGGCCCGCTACGAACACACGTCTGCCGTCGATGTGGTGCGAACGTACGATGTCCTGCGCAATGCCGGCGATCAGCGAGGCTTCTTCGCCACTGCGCAGCTGCTGGTCCGCTTCGAACCAGTTCCAGCAGTTCGAGCCATTGGCTCGGCGCGCCTGTGCCGGATACGCAACAAGAAAGCCATATTCCTGCGCGAGTTCGTTCATGCGCGTGCCAATCGCGAAGTCGTCCGGTTGCTGTGTGCAGCCATGCAGCATCACCAGCAGCGGCGCCGCCTCGCGCCTGGCGCCTGTCGGCACATAGAGCTTGTAGTCCCGGCTTGCTCCGCCGATCGCAAACGCGTGCGAGGTGAAGCTGCCGTTGTCAACGGCGGGCTCTTCCACGACATGCAGGGGGTCATCGTTTGGGGGCCGCGTCAGTCCGGCGTCCGTCAAGGCCTTGCGGATCGTCGCCGCGACACTGCCCATGGTGGGTGAGTCCATCGTGATTCCGGCCGAACTGAGCGCCCGTTCAATGGTGTCTGCAATCGCGTTGCGGTTCATGGGCTTGCTTTCAAGGTTTGCTGCACTGCAGCATCATGCCCTATCCACCACTTTCGTGTGTGCGGTGGCTGTTTCTCGCCGTATGACCTGCGATCCGCCTGGACGTGGCAGGCCATTCAACGCTGCGCCGTGGCCGTGCAGGGATCGGTATCGGTGTCACTGCCCAGATCAATGAACGGGAGCAGTGCGGCCGGTCCGGCAATGGCGCCCAGCACCAGGGATGCGACGGCCTTGCCGGCCAGTTTGCCGCTTTCGAGCTTGACGCTGGGGGATGACCAGGGGCCCGTGATGTGTAGCGGTGAGCGCAAGGTGAACAGCGATACGTCCTTGGGCTTGGCTACGGCTTTCAGCGCCAGGGTTTCCTTGCGCAGACTGAGCTCGCCCGTCACCAGCAGTGTGGTGTCCTTGTTGTCGATGACGCCGCGCGTAACCGTCGCGATACCGTCCCGCGCCGCGAGCTGAAAACGCGCGCAGCGCATCGGCAGCGCGTCGTCGCCGCGGATCAGGATACCCAGACCTTGTGCCAGATCGAGCCCCGCCGCCTCGACCAGCAGATGGGACACGGTGCCGTTGCGGATCAGTGCGTCCACCTCCCCGTCGAGAGAACCGATGATGTCTGCGGTGGATTGGCCTGCGCCGGTCACTTTCATCTTTGCGGCCAGCGCGCCCGTCAGATAGCTGATGGAGGACGTAGCCGCGGCCACGTCGGATCCGTTGGCCGCGGGTGTTGCGGCGCGGCTGTCGCCGACGCGCAACCATCGCGCGACGTCGATCCCGCTGAGTGTGAGGTCGGCCCCCCATTGCGCCGTACTGCCTCGACCGTCGAGTTGCATCGAACCCGTCACCGTACCGCCAGGCGCCTGTGCACGCAGCTCCTGGACCTTGAGAATACCGTCCTTCAGGCCGACCGAGGCCTGCAGTTTCGACAATGGCGCCAGTGCCGGGGTGTTGAGATCCAACTGTGCGATGTCCACGGTCAGCTCCGCATCCATGGCACGCAGCGAGGGCAGGTCGAACTTCCGGTCGGGCAGCACGCGTCGCGCACCCGCATCGGCAGCCGCTGGCGACGCCGTCCCGCCCTCGCCGCCAATGGACGGCCCCAGGTCTGCCAACAGCAGCCGACGTCCGGTCAGTTGGCCGGTGAGCAGCGGTGGCGTCGCACGTGAATCGAAGGCGAACGATCCGCCCAGCGCGCTGCTTCCGACCACGAACTTCTGTGCGTCCAGGCGCCAGATGCCGCCATCGTGCGCCAGTTTTCCTTGCAGGTCGAACGGCGGGGTTTGCGGCAGCGTGATGCCGACGATGTCACCCACCGCGGCCAGCGAAGCGCCGCGCAAGCGCAGCGCGCCGTCCAGACGCTGTTCGGACTGCAGGGCGCCGACCCGGCCTTCGAAGTGCACCGTCGAGCGTCCCACCGTGCCATCCACGCGCACAGTCCCGTTGCTGGATTCGCCATCCCCTTGCACCAGCGCGAAGCTGTCGTCGACGCGTGCGCGCAGGTCGACCGGCAGCGCCCGCAGTCGGCCTTTGGCGGTAAAGGCCATGCCGCGCCCATCCGTCGTGCTGTTGGCGGTCAAGGCCATCTGCGTCGATGTTGTTTCATCGATCACGGCCACCGTGCCTTGCTCCAGGTGCAGCCGTTCGACGCGTGGCAGAGGCATATGGCGGGCCTGTGGCGAGCGTGTCTCGGATGCAGACCGATCGGTGCCCAGGGCCCAGCTCGCCCGGCCGTCCTTCAGCCGCACCAGATGCGCTTCCAGCTGTGATGCGGACAGGTGCTGGATCACGACGGGGCCACCATGCGCGGCCCGCCAGGCGTCCTGCCAGCGCCAGCCCAACGCAATGTTTTGCGCACGCACCAAAGCATCGACGTCGACCTCCTGCGCGGCTCCCACGACCAGCGAGTCTGCGCGCAGACGCGCTGGACCGAGCAGATGCAGGCGGAAATCGCCGCCCAGCTGAACCGGAACACCGGCTGCCCGCGTCAGCGCACCGGACAGGGGCTCGCGCAGGAACCGCCAGCCCAGTGCTTCGCAGGTGCCGAGTACGAGTGCGATGGCGGTCACCGCAGTGGCGACGCGAAATCCACGCCGGTGGAACCAGCGCCGTTTCATGCGCGCAGGGGCGACGGTCGTGGCCGTGCGCATGTCGCTTGGCGGTGCGCGTTCAACGGTACGCGCGCGAGAGAAGTGGTATGCATCACCGCAGTGTGCGTGCAGGCGCGGTTTGCAACAACGAACCAAGACCCTCGCAGGGCGTGGGACGTGCGCGGCATCGCCGGTAGGACATGGCCGACAAGCCCTTTGCCGCAGTCCATCGCATGTCTCAGAGCCGTCTTCCCGTGCCGCTTGACGGGCGCTTTCGGGGCATGTGCCGCAGACAGAATTTTCCTACTTCACGACGGCGCCACGGCTGCTCTGCCAGGCCTTGGCTGCGCCATACGATGAAGTCTCGGAGCAAGCAATGTTGCAGCTCCGTATTCATCAAGGAGGAAAACAAATGACGATTCTGAGCACAAGCACCCTGGAAGGAACCGACGTGAAGAGCCCCGCAGGCGAAGGCCTCGGCGAGATCAAGGATCTGATGATCGACCTGAGTTCGGGACGCGTGGCCTATGCGGTCATCGAGTTCGGTGGTCTGCTGGGCATCGGCAGCAAATTGTTCGCAGTGCCGATGCAGGCCCTGAAGCAGGACGCGGCCAACAAATGCTTTGTCATGGATACGAACAAGGAAGCTCTGGAGAACGCCTCGGGCTTTGACAAGGACCACTGGCCCGATTTTGCGGACCGCAAATGGCAGACGGCGGTGCACGCGCACTACAACACGCCGCCGTACTGGGGCTGAGTCCCGTCGAGCCTGCGCTGAACACAGGCCGCGCAAGCGGCCTGCTGCTTCCAGGCGGTGCAGCAGCGCAGCGCACAACCCGCCTACCGCATATCCCAACGCAAGGAGCAAAACCATGAAATCCATTCACAAGACCAGCAGCGCCATCGCATTGTTGTGCCTCTCTCTCGCAGCCAGCCATGGCGCTGCTGCGGCAGGCGCAACCGATGGCACCATGGCCAAGAAAAGCGCCGACAACACGGCGCCGGCAGTCGCCTACAGTGACCGCGCCAAGATGACGACCTATGACAGCGACCGCAAGGCACTGCAGGCCCAGCTCGCGACCGGCATGGATGCAGCGTTCTACCGCAAGAAGCTGGCCGACCTCGGCTACCAGGTGACCGCCGTGAACGATCGCGAAGCCGACTATGTCGAGTACGAGGTCGTCAAGGGTGGAAACAGCCACGAGGTGCAGATCGAATTCGACAAGGCCAGCCGCAAGGCGACGAAAGTCGACGTTGCAATGAACCTCTGGCGTGCCGATTCCACCAAGGCCGCCCTGCGCGGAAACAAGTTCAAGACGGCGCAAACCGCCGACTTCAGCGATCGCATGTACCTCAAGGGCTGGACAGATGAAAAGGATGCGCTGGAAGCCGCGCTCGGCACCGGCCATGACAAGGGCTACTACGCGAAGAAGCTGACCGACCTCGGCTACACCGTGACTGCCACGAACGACCGTGAAGCCGACTATCTGGAATACGAAGTCGTCAAGGGAAAACGCACGTATGAAGTGCAAGTCGACTTCGACAAGGCGATGCAAAAAGCCAGCAGCGTCGACGTGACGACGAACCTGTGGCATGCCGATGCCACCGACAAGGCCCTGGACAGCGCCAAGCGCTGATCGGGTATGCGTCGCGGGCGCGGTCTGTTGCGGACCGCGCCCCTTGCATGCGCAGGGCAGCCTGACGCTGCCTTGCTCCGCAACCGGAATCAGGGAACTTGTGCGGCATGAACCCAGTGGTATCTCCCATTTCCTCGGGCGCGACAGAAACACGCTTGTCCGAAGCGATGGTTCCTGAACGCCAGGCCGACGCGCAATCCTGGTGGAAGACCGGGTGGACGCTGACACGGTCCGCAGTCTCCGCCTGGATCGATGACTACGCGCCGAGCATGGGCGCAGCGCTGTCGTACTACACCGTGTTCTCGCTGGCGCCGCTGCTGTTCATTGTTATTTCAGTGGCTGGACTGGTGTTCGGTCAGGAGGCCGCGCACGGAGAGATTTTCGGACAGCTGCAGGGGTTCATGGGCGCCGAGGCGGCGTCCGGCATCGAGCAGATGCTGGCGGGTTTCGACAGGCCGTCGCAAGGCATTGCCGGAACGCTTGTTGGCGCACTGATGCTGGTCATCGGCGCCACCACCGTGTTCGGTGAATTGCAGAACGCGCTGGACCGCATCTGGCGCGCGCCGGTGGCGGCGGGGGGCAGCGGCATCTGGTACCTGCTGCGGACCCGTCTGCTGTCGTTCGGGATGGTGCTGGGAATCGCCTTTCTGCTGATGGTCTCGCTGTTGTTCAGCGCCGCACTGTCCGCGCTCGGCAAATGGTACGGCGGCTTTTTCGCCCACTGGGAAATCCTGGGCCACCTGGTCGATGTGGTCGTCGGCTTCGGGCTCACCACAGCCGCCTTCGCAATGATCTACAAGCTGATGCCGCGGGTACGCGTCGGCTGGGCCGACGTATGGGTCGGCGCCATCGTGACCTCGGTTCTGTTCACGGTGGGTCGGCTGCTGATCGGCCTGTACATCGGCCGTGCCGGTGTGGCCAGCGGCTTCGGTGCCGCCGGTGGCATCATCGTCGTATTTGTCTGGGTCTACTATTCGGCGCAGATTTTCCTGCTGGGCGCCGAGTTCACATGGGTGTATGCGCAAAGCTTCGGATCGCGGCGCCATCTGCCTGCGGCGCATGGCACCGCGGCAGCTGGCGTTGCCAAGGCGAATGTTCCAGGCACGGCAAACACCTGACACGCTGCGATGGCTGCAGCCTCAGCAAACGCGGAAGAACCGCATCTCGACCCGGTCCGGATACCGCGCACCGGTGCCGACGAACACATGCTCGGTCATCCAGCGCAGCGACTCGCTCGAGACTTCGAAACTGGGAATGCAGCGAAAGTAGATCGCCTGCGGGTCCACCGGCTCGCCGCGTACGAGGCGGGCGATGTCCTGGGCGCTGCCGCGGCGCAGCGCACGGTTCTGCACAAACACATGCTCGCCGGCATGCTGCGGGCCATCGAGCGCAAGCACATAGCGTGCATCGAGGTCGGCACAGGTGTCGGAGACCACGATCTGGAAGTCGGCGCCGGCCGGCAGCACGCGGCCGCGCAGCTGCGGCCCGCTCAGGCTTCCGCCGGTGATCGGGATGATCCGCCGCCGACCGCGGCTGTTCAGTCCCTGCACCATGCCGGCTTCTACCGGCGCACCGACTGTCACCGTGAGGTCGGCGATCCATTCGAGTTCGGGGGTGGGAAGGGTCGATGTCATGGGTACAGGCACTCTGGAGTCTGGAAGGCAGGCCAATGCTGCGCGGTGATGAGCCCAGGGACCCGGACCGGACGCGCAGCGAACCAGATCCTGCCATAGTTTGGCCCTCGGGGCCGAGCTGCGGTACGCTTTGGCCATGCCCACCGCGCCGCGTCCTCCATTCGTTCCGCAGATCCGGCGCTACCAGCAGTGGTTGCAGGCCCGGCGCGGCCTTGTCTTCGACAACTATGACGCCTTGTGGCGCTGGTCGGTGCGCGATCTCGATGCCTATTGGCAGACGGTCTGGGACTTCTACGATCTGCAATCGCCGACGCCGCACACCACTGTGCTTGCCGAGCGGCGCATGCCCGGCGCGCGCTGGTTTCCCGGCGCCCAGGTGAATTACGCGCAGCAGGTGTTGCGCCATGCCGAGGCGGCGGATGCCGCTGGCTTGCCGGCCATCGTCAGCCATGACGAAAACAGTCTGGGTCAGCACCCACCCCGCACGATGTCCTGGCGGCAGTTACGCCAGCAGGTGGCGTCACTGGCCTTGCACCTGCAGGCCCAGGGGGTGCGACCGGGCGACCGTGTCGTGGCCTACCTGCCCAATATCCCGGAGGCGATGGTGGCCTTCCTGGCCACGGTCAGCATTGGTGGCGTCTGGAGCATCTGTTCCCCCGACATGGGCAGCAACGCGGTGCTCGACCGGTTCCGCCAGATCGAACCTGCGGTGCTGATCGCTTGCGATGCCGTGACCCATGGCGGCCGCCAGCAGGACCGGCTGGCGGTGGTGGCGCAACTGCGGGCTGCCTTGCCGTCGGTGCGCCATCTGCTGATGCTGGACCACCGGGGGACACTGGCGCAGGCTCGCGCGGAACTGCCGCATGCCGACTTCGCAGCGGCCGTTGCCCGTGACGATGCCGCGACCCGTGCGTTTGCGCCGCTGTGGCTGGCGTTCGACCATCCGCTGTGGATCGTCTACTCCAGCGGCACCACCGGCTTGCCCAAGCCGATCGTGCATGGGCATGGCGGCACGGTGCTGGTGGGCATGGCGCTGCTCGGATTGCACAATGACGTCGGCTGCAGCTACGACGCCAACAGCGCGGGCGAGCGCTTTCACTGGTACAGCTCGACCGGCTGGGTGATGTGGAACCTGCAGGTCGCCAGTCTGCTGCTTGGCTCCACGGCCTGCATCTACGATGGCAGTCCGGCCGGCAGGACGCAGGATGCCGATGGCCATCGCCTGCCGGCGGACTGGACCACCTTGTGGCGCTGCGCTGCCGAAATGGGGGTGAGCTTCTTCGGCGCCGGCGCCGCCTTCTACGCGAATTGCCAGAAGGCCGGCATCGATCTGCGGGACTGCGGTGACCTGTCCCGCGTGCGGACTTTGGGCAGCACCGGTTCCCCGCTGAGCATCGACACCCAGGACTGGGGGACCCGCCAGTTCCAGCGTATCCAGGCAGCCGCAGTGGGTGAGCGTGGGGGCCCCGTGCAAGCCGCCGGGCCGTCCCAAGGCGCGCAAGCCCCCTGGGGGGGCAGCGAGCCACACGCAGTGGG
>Ga0116169_1001085_pt1 | contig 24396 bp, 27 predicted proteins | sample AD_UKC130_MetaG_FD_89796 | JGI IMG/M metagenome (GOLD analysis project Ga0116169, IMG submission 89796) | Active sludge microbial communities of municipal wastewater-treating anaerobic digesters from Canada - AD_UKC130_MetaG | ecosystem: Engineered > Bioreactor > Anaerobic > Digestate | place...
ACAAAGAGGCCAAAGGCAGCGGCTAGGAATCCTTTAACTACGTTGGCGCTGGATAGGGAGACGATGACGGAAAGCCCCAGGAGGGCGAGCCAGAAATATTCGCTTGCCCCAAACATGAGAGCTATACGCGCCAAAGGCGGGGCCAAAAAAAGGAGGACAAATGCGCTGATTATACCTCCAGTAAATGAAGCGGTAGTGGATATTTTTAATGCCTTGTCCGCTTCCCCCCTCTGCGTCATAGGAAAACCGTCCAAGACGGTGGCCGCAGAGCTCGGCGTGCCTGGAACGTTCAGCAATATGGCGGAGATGGACCCACCGTATATGGCCCCGCAATATATGCTGCCCAAGAGAACCAGGCCATAGGCTGGAGGCATACCGAAGGTAAGCGGAATAAGCAAAGCTACGCCCATAGAGGCTGTCAACCCTGGCATAGCGCCTATGGCTATGCCGAGGCCAGTGCCGAGGAACATCAATAACAACGACTTTATGCTAAAAACTACAGGGATGGCTTGAAATATAGCGTTATACATTGGTTGATCCCCTTTCTACTTATTAAAATAACACAAGGTGAGGGAGCGGAACCCTAAGGAAGAGCCCGAATACACAATATAACACCACCACAAATCCTACTGAAACACTCGCAAGGACTATAAGATTCCTCTCTTTCAAGAAATACATGGATACGAGCACATACAACAAGGTTGCGAAATAATATCCGATAACTCTGATAAGAATGTAATAAGCAATGGTAAAAGCGATCATCCCGTAGAGCTGCCGATAGACAATATTTCCTGGCTTCGTCTTAACCCTGGGCTTAGTGACCAAAAGGATTACACTAAGGGCTATAGCCATTAAAAGTATTGCCAAAGGATAACTGGCTGCCTCTGCCGGATAACTCTTTGCTTCCAGGAGGCCAAAGATAGAAAGCACAATTACAACGATAGCAGTAATGCGATTTTTCTTTGCCATGTCCATGGTAACTCACCGACCTTTCACCTTTAATCTAATAAAAGTAAAAGCTCAACTTAAGGCTTCTATATTTAGACGAAAAACTCCATCTCTACCCCCTTTTATCCCCTCTGGTAGTGTAATGGTTAGAGAAGGATTTTCTTCCGCTATAACCCTTTCTCCTTCCACTTTGAGCCATCCATCGTGACCCGGCAATACACGATGAGCCAATTTCCTTATTTTAGCTATACTGCGCTCGCTTGCTGTGGGGTCGAGCGTCATGTCCGCATGCCCGGTAGCAAGCTCTACTCTATTTTTAACAGCATCGCCGGCGAGGATCCACTTATTTCCTCCTACATTTAAAACGAGTGAGATGCCTCCAGGCGTGTGTCCTGGCGTAGAAATTAGCTCTAAACCTGGAGCGACTTCTGTTTCGTCTTTTGCGAGGGTCAAATTGTGCCCTTTTAGGAATTCGACTATGCCGTAAGGGATCAGAAGGTCGTCACCATTTGTTGCATAAGCCCACTCATCTTCGCTGACGAAAAAGGTGGCATTGGGAAACAAGAAAGCGTTATCGCAATGATCATAGTGCAGATGACTGAGGACGACTTTGTTGACGTCACAGGGTCTCACGGAATGCTTCTCTAAGGCGTGCAACAGGTTCAACCTGACGCCCATGGCACCCGTATCGAAAAGTATCCTCTCACTTTCTGCCGTGATGAGGGCTACATTGCTCAGGCCCAGAAAGCCGACGTCGGCCTTGCCTGGGAACCCTCTACACAGCACTTCTACCTTCATTGCCTCTCTACGCGCTCCTTCCATAGCTATTTAAAATGAACCGCATAGTGTATTCTTTTGCTTTAGGCAATTATATCACAGGGCAAGAGTTTTCCGAGATTTGCAAAATTGCAAGAATTTTATAAGCTTTTACACACACGCTGTCCAAAATCACCCCTCGCTAAAAAGCGATTGACAACCGTTAACCGTCCAAGGTCATTATCCCTTTTGGCCGCTTCAGTCAGCTGTCATAGCCCCTTGTATCGGTTTACTACATGGCACTCTTCGAGGATCTCACTTGGTTCCCTAAATAGATAGCAAATTTCGTCTGTTTATTTTAAAACTATGCCGGTCCTATTGCCGCATTTCAGACACGTACCAGACGCATCGAGTGCAGTTTTAACGACCCTATATCCGTGCCGCGCAATCAGTTCCTCTCCGCACTTCGGGCAGCGCGTTATAGCCGGCTCAGCTACGTTTCCAAGGTAAACATAGTGAAGTTTTTCTGAAGCTATCGATTGAAATTTACGTAGCAACTCTATAGAGGTAGGCGGCTCATGCCAACGATACTGAGGGAAGTAACGAGATATATGAAGCGGTATATCCGGCGAAAGCGACGCGATCCAATCCACCAGCTCACCAAAATGCTCTGCATGGTCATTGAAGCCAGTGACGACCAAATGTGTAATCTCAACGTGCACACCGCCCTCAAAGAGTGCCGCGATAGTTCTCTTTACGCACTCGAGATCGCCACCCAACTTCCTGTAGCTTTCCTTTGAAAAAGCCTTGAGGTCTACGTTGGCAGCATCCACGTAAGGCAAAAGTGCACTCAACGGCTCTGGAAGGATCAGCCCGTTCGTTACCAAAACGACGGCTATGTTTTCTTGCTTCAGCAATTTGCTGCTGGCGATGACAAATTCATACCACACAAACGGCTCGTTATAAGTGAACGCGACAGCGTTGCCTTTGTATTTTTTCGCCAGGCCGACCAATTCTTCAGGCGCTATGGGGACGAGCCCCGACTTTTCATCCCCTCTGGAAAGGTGCCAATTCTGGCAAAAGGGGCAGGCCATATTGCATCCTACCGTGCCTAAGGAGAAAATCTGCGTGCCCGGGCGCCAGTGGTAGAGGGGTTTCTTTTCCACAGGATCGAGGGTGGGGGCGGTAGCAAGCCCCCAGTTTAGCGTCACCATCTCACCGGAAGGCGCGTGTTCCCTGACGCCGCACGCCCCACGTGCGCCTCGCGGCAGTAAACAGCGGTGGGGACAGAGATCGCAGCGGACGGCCTCGCCTTCTCTGTGCCAGTATAGGGCTGGATGAGTGGCTTCGCCTGACATCATTTTTGTCGGGCCTCCTCATACCGCTCCACGGTGAACCGATATACCGTAGCCCCTTCCAGCGAACGAATGCCTGCCTTTTGAGCAGCGATGGAAAGCTGTTCTTGGGGTGTGTCCACTCCCTCTAAATCCGGAAGCAGTACCCCTCTGACATGTCCCTTGGCGACTATCACGCCGTAGCGCTTAGGGTCCAACTCGTCGATAGAAGATACCGTCTCGGGCTCAGAGAGGACGTCCACGGATATTACAAGCTCCTCCAACTCCTCTTGCCTTACCGGAGGAAATCGTGGATCTTCTGTGGCGGCCGCAACGGCGTTATGCATGATCTCTCGAAGCAAGTTTTCGTAGGCTGGAACTATTGTCCCTATACATCCCCTCAAGTTTTTATCGCGCGTTTTCAAGCTGACGAAGGCGGATCGCCTCTGGCTCTCCAACTGGTGCGTCGCGCTTTCGCCCAAGGTCTTGGATACCTCTTCTCTTGAAGGCAATCGCCTTTGCGAGAGGTAGCGCTCGAGCGTGAGTCGCGCCAGCTTCACGTGTGGCGATAAGTCATCCCTTGTCTTTTTTTCTACTGCCACCGGTTGCCAAAGGGCCACACCGTAACCCACGCCGAAGGGGCCTTCGTAGGAGATGACATCGATAGGCTCACCTCGCGCAGCTCCGAGGAGAATCAAGGCAGATCGCAGACCGCACTCGCCTGCCTCCTCTATTTCGAGAGGGGACAACTTCCATATTGGCTCAGGAGAGGACTTTCGTAGCGACTCGATAACGGTCCGATCGAAAGCTATAGCCCTCGGGTTATAACCAGCCGGAGCTCCGGGTATAAGTCTGTGTGACAGGTCGCCGCTGCACAAGAGTCCCCATTTCGCTCCGTCGTTGAAGTCGCGCAGCAATTCTCCCAACCGGTAGGATTCTTTGTAAGTCAATCCTATCGGATTTGCCAAGATAGCGGGTGGGACTTTCCCCCAAGCCTTGGCCAAGAAATAAAGCGGGACGACGGTTGCATGATCCAGCATAAGACGGCTTCCTTCACGGAGGTGCACCGGCACTTTGTGCGAGCGCAAATATGATTCGAGAGCCGCAGCCGCCGCTTTATCTCCTCCCATTTGGATGCGCACCTGCGACGCGCCAAACTGGGATAGGTCCCCTACGAAGCGATCTGCGGCCAGCATTAGTAGGCCTTCCCTGTAAATCTGGTGAGGGGTAAAGATGAGCAGCCGCTCAGGCTCAAGCCCGCGAAGCCCCTCTGCGAGCCTCAACATGCCATCTACAGTCGATTGGGCTTCCCTCTCGTTTCCACGCCCCACCTCGGGTACTATGATGGGGGGATGAGGCGTAAAAGCACCCCAAAGCCACATAGGGATCACCTCCGAATAAATTATATTTCAAAGACGCGATTTACGCAGAGCAAGGACGAGGGGTATCCCCAAGCCGAAGCATGCGATCGCCTCTCCTGTTGAAACGTATAGCAGAGCCGGAATGAAGGGCAAGGATAACAGATAAGATAGATACCCTCCCACAACTAAACCATTGATAATCACGGGAGGCAACGCTGCAAGTACCAAGTTGGGCATTCTCCTCGTGAGGAGCGCGGATAGAAGCGTAGCGCCGCTGCCGAAGACGACATCGATGATTCCGAAGCCGCCGAAGAAGTTGGATATCGCGCACCCTACGAATAGGCCAGGGATTGCCTCTGCCCACAAAACGGGCAGCAATGTGAGCGCTTCTGCTACTCTTAACTGTACTGGCCCAAAAGAAACAGGGGAGAAAGCGAGCACCAGTGCCACATACAATCCGGCGATCGATGCCGAAAGGGCGATCTTCTTAGACATCTCATCTACCTCACAGAATTAGCATCGCGTCGCCGAACGAAAAAAAGCGATATCGCTCATTCACCGCAATTTGATACGCCTTCATTATATTCTCATAGCCTGCGAACGCTGTCACGAGCATCAGGAGGGTGCTCTTCGGCAGGTGAAAGTTCGTTATGAGGGCATCGACGATGTGAAATTGAAATCCAGGATATATGAAAAGGCTTGCGATGCCTGGACCGCTCATCACGGAACCGTTTTTAAGGGCTGCAGATTCAAGACATCGCACCACTGTCGTGCCTACAGCGACCACTCGCCTGCCTTTATCTTTGGTTTTGGCGATTTGCTCAGCCACTTCGGGAGGAATCACATAACGTTCAGCGTGCATCGTATGCTCTTTGATATCGGTTACCTTTACCGGACGAAATGTGCCAAGTCCAACGTGCAGTGTTATCCACGCCAACATGACTCCCTTTTGTCTGAGCGACGCCATTAGGGCTTCTGTAAAGTGGAGGCCAGCCGTCGGAGCCGCTACCGAACCGTCATTTTTGGCGAACACTGTCTGGTAACGCTCAAATGGCAGATCTTTTTTGCGGATATAAGGCGGGAGCGGAACTTCTCCGAATTCTTTAAGAAGTGCCCTTACGTCGACTTCGTCAGGAAAGGAAACGACCCTTATGCCCTCTGGAAGGTCTGACTCTATCGCTACACGAATGCCACAGTCCAGAAAAATCAGCTGACCTGCCCTTACCCTTCGCCCAGGCCTCACGAGTGCTTTCCACTTTTTGGATTCCTCGTCGAGTGGAGCGAGCAAAAAAATCTCTACCTCTCCTCCCGATCCCTTCTTCCCGCGAAGGCGGGCTGGAATGACGCGCGTATCGTTCGCTACCAAAAGGTCTCCGGGATCCAGATATTCCACAATGTCTCGGAAGCGGCGATGTTCAACTGTGCCCTCATTGCGACGCAATACCATGAGGCGCGAGGCATCCCTCGGCTCTATAGGAGATTGGGCTATAAGCTCCTCAGGGAGGAGGTAATCATATGATTGCGTCTTATACAGGTCAGGTATTGCCATTCCTTTGTGCCGCTTCAATAGAGCTTCGAAATCTCGGTATTGGGATAATAATGATTTAAAATCTGCCTCGCGCTCCAGCCTCGCTCTGCCATCGCCTTCGCTCCCCACTGAGACATGCCTACGCCATGTCCCCATCCCCTGCCGTAAAAGCTCACGATTCCCCCAGCAGTGCGCGTTGGCGTAGGAGTAACTGTAGGGGTAGGAATGGAGGGAAGGATTGGGCTTTTTCTCTTGGAGAGCGCCTTTTGCACATAATGTTGGCGCTTCTCCGGATGCATGAGCATATCGATGAGTTCATCGGGAGTGAAGCATCCCTGTTTGGTCAGAGCGATGAGCGTGTTTTCGCCCGCATTTGAGGAGGCGCTCGATGGAGTCGTGGGCGAGGATGTCGGATTTGTGGCTACCGCTTTCGGTTGAATCCCGTCGACGGAGAATGTGGTGCTCCTCAACTCATTTGGTCCGAGCGCCATGCGAAAGGCATGCCCGCTTATTTTTTGAGTGCCCATGGAACCGTTGAGTATTACGCTGTCCACACGGCCGCCCGGGCTTGTGCTTTCAAACTGCAGGCCCAAAAGCACCCCCACGTCGAAGCCCGCCCTGCGAAGCCTGTTTTCGATCTCTTTCAGAGGAAGCGAAAGGCTCCATTGGCTATAAGGAGATTGGTAAGAAAACGGTTCAGCGACCGGCCTTAGGTAGGGGTAAGACCCTCCCCAAACGTCTTTTACATCGGCAGTATAGCCGCCGCTGTCTGCGTGATAAAACACGAGAGCAAGATTGCCTTGATAAGTGATAACCATACCGCTTGTTACTTTTATGGCTTGGCTTAGCTTGGGATCCTCAGCGTTGACTCCTCTATAGACCTGGCAGTGAGGCAAAGCGCACAGATCAAAACCTTCGCTCTTATGGCGCCCGCGGCCTTTTATAGCATACGTCCTGGCTACTATGGCTTGGGCCTTCAGCACTTCCATGGGCCAAGCTGGGTTGACTTCCATTTTTAGGACGCCCTTGAGGTAATCTTCTACCGGCAAAACGTTGACCACGGCAAGTCCCTTCGTACTTGGGACCAACCGTATAAGACCCCTGTAAGGCCTTCCCTTCCATGAAAGATAGCGTGAGCTTGTAAACGTTACCGGTAGACTGGCCTTGGTCTTGCCCATGACCAAAGTGCGAAGGCCGCTCTCTGCGCGGAAGTTGACGCTTTTGCCCAGGTTAACTCTTCTGCCGGAAGCGTCGACGGCAGTTATGGCACCAGACGAGCTTATAGTGCCAGTAGTAATGCCAGATTCTAAGCCTACAGATATATCTACCTGAGCTCCTTGAGCCATGACGGTGCAGGTCGATAAAACAAAAATCAGCAAAGCCGCACCTGCTAACCTTTTAGCGATAAATAAGTTTAGCTTTCTGGATATCACTTAAACCACCTCGCAAAAAGATTGAGTAGCACGGTTAAGACCAAGCTCACCACTATCATTGTAGTGATAGGGGCAAATATGACGACATTTTTCTTATGGATTGTGATATCTCCGGGAAGCTTGCCGAAAGGCAATGGCACCTTCCCTAAGACGAGCAGTATAACTCCTATCACCACAATGCTGCACCCTAAGAATATGAGGAATTTGGCCAAATCGCCCATGTAGCTCACTCCTCAGATATTAACTTTACCTGCCGATAATCGGCCCAGGGACAAGGTCGCCCCAAGTATGCAAAAGCCTTCTGGGTTGCCTTCCTCCCTCTTGGCGTGCGTTCGATATAGCCCTTTTGTATGAGGTATGGTTCATAGATGTCTTCGATTGTCTGCGCTTCCTCGTTTAAGGCAGCTGCGAGCGTGGAAAGTCCGGCAGGGCCGCCGTCGAAGAGTTCCACTAAAGCGCGCAAAAAGCGCCTGTCCCTTTCGTCTAACCCCTCTTCATCCACACCCATCATGCTCAGCGCTAACCTTGCCAACTCCTCATCTATATAATCGTGTCCTCGCACTTGGGCGATATCGCGCACCCTCTTTAAAAGCCTCAAGGCCACCCTTGGCGTGCCGCGAGCGCGTCGCCCTACTTCATAAGCACCTCCCTCTTCGATCTTCACTCCTAAGATAACCGCGCCACGGCGGACGATTGAGGCCAACTCCTCCGGCGCGTAAAAAGAAAGCTGCTCCACGATACCGAAACGACCTCTCAGAGGAGATGTGAGAAGGCCCAATCGTGTAGTCGCCCCCACGAGAGTAAAAGGGGAAAGTTTGAGTCGCAAGTTGCGAGCCATCGCCCCTTTGCCTACTACGATGTTGATGGAAAAATCTTCCATGGCTGGATAGAGTATCTCTTCGACCTGTGGTGGGAGGCGATGAATCTCATCTATGAAAAGCACGTCATGAGGCCTGAGATTCGAGAGGATTGCAGCCAAGTCTCCGGCCCTCTCCAAGGCGGGGCCAGATGTCATTCGAAGTTCTCCTTTCATCTCTCTGGCGATTATGCTAGCTAAAGTAGTCTTCCCAAGGCCGGGTGGACCATACAAGAGGACATGGTCAAGGGGCTCGTCGCGCTCAACGGCAGCGCGAACGTATATGCGAAGTTTCTTCACTATCTCCGTTTGTCCCACGAACTCCTCTAAAGAACGGGGACGCAGAGATGGTATTTCTTCGTCCTCTTCAATTGGCGAAAGACTAATCAGGCGTTTCTTGTCTGCTTCCATTTGGCACCACCACTTGATTGCGTTGCAATTCTCTTAAAGTAGCTTGTAGAAGCTGAGCTTCGTCAGATATGACTCCTTTGCGCTTAGTGCACTCAAGCGCAAAGACGATCTCCCTGTCGTTGAATCCCAAGATCTTGAGTGCCTCGATAACTGTCTTTTCGGCCGCGTTTTCGTCTCCTTTAAATGGCTCAGAAAGGTCGGGAGAAAGCCCCCCTAATCCTTCTTTCAGCTCGAAACATATGCGCTCTGCCATGCGCTTGCCAACGCCAGGTGCTGCGATGAGTTCGTCGGTCGCGCCCGAAGATATCGCTCGGATCAGCCTCTGAGGGGGAAGTGAACGCAGCATTGAGAGCGCCAATTTGTTGCCGACGCCTTTAACTCGCCTCAGGGCGAAGAAGAGATCCCTTTCTAATTCATCGCAAAAGCCATAGAGGGATAACCCCCCATCGCTCACGTGCAAAAATACGGGGATTTTAATGACATCTCCTACCTTATGCTCCTTTAAGACCGACCTTGTACAGATTATCTCAAATCCCATGCCGCCCACATCGAGCGTCAGACAATCCGAACCGATCGATGCGATCTCTCCACGAAGAAACCTCAGCATCTCTTTTCAACCTCGCCTTACGGCATGGCCCCGGCCATGACCAAAGCTGTAACGGCACAGGCCAAGGCGTCGGCAACATCATCAGGGGTGGGAACCGTATCGAGTCCCAACATAGCAGCGACCATCCTCTGGACTTGGTCTTTGGGGGCCCTTCCGTAGCCACATATGGCATTTTTGATCTCTGCAGGCTTCGGCTCAACCAATGGGAGGTCTCTCTGCGCCGCCAGCAACAGGACCACGCCTCTCGCTTGCCAGACAAGCTCGGCCGTGGTCGTATTTCTGCCGAAGAAGAGCCTCTCTACGGCGACCAATTGTGGCGAGAAACTCTCTACCTGTTCTTTCAGTTCTTCATAGATTTGTCGAAGCCTATGAGCAGTTGATGAAGATGAATTCGTCTCTATGCAACCGCTCGTCATCAATCCACAGCGCGAGCCGTCACATTCTATCACGCCGAATCCCAGGCGGCCTATGCCAGGGTCGATCCCCATGCAGCGGCACGGGATCTCAAACGCTGGAGACTTCTTCCAGGATCTCATCTGGGATATCGAAGTTGGCATAGACGTTTTGCACGTCGTCATGATCCTCCAAAAGGTTCAAAAGCCTCACAACTTTATGCGCGTCGTCCTTGTCTGAGATGGAGACTGTAGATTTAGGCACCATTCCAACCTCAGCCCCACTCACGGCAAATCCATGCCCTTCAAGGGCACCTTTAACTTTGCTGAATGTGGCAGGGTCGCAATATACGACGAACTCGCCGTCTTCGTTCTTCACGTCATCCGCCCCTGCCTCGAGCGCCACAGACAAAAGCTCGTCTTCATCAAGCCCTTCGCCGGTTATGCGGATCACCCCGCGGCGTTCGAACATCCAAGACACACACCCCGCTTCGCCGAGGGAGCCCCCATTTCTGCTGAAGAGCGTGCGCATTTCAGAGGCAGTCTTATTGCGATTGTCCGTCAACGCCTCCACTAAAATGGCGACTCCACAAGGGCCGTAACCTTCGTAGAAGACCTCCTCATACTGAACTCCTTCCGACTCGCCGGTGCCGCGCTTTATGGCGCGTTCTATGTTATCCATCGGCACGTTGGCCTCTCTGGCCCTTTCAATGGCGGTCTTGAGGCGAATGTTCATAGACGGGTCTCCGCCGCCCTCTCTTGCCGCCACAATTATAGCCCGGACGAGCTTCTGAAAGAGCTTGCCCCTTTTTGCGTCTTGAGTTGCTTTGCGATACTTGATATTAGCCCACTTGGAATGACCTGACATCTCTCGTCACCTCTTAATAAGCCTAACCGATCTGGCAAATTGGGGGCGGAAGGCGCTTGTGCTCCGTCCTCCTACGGGCCTCCTCGATGAATTTGGCCACTCGTTCATCCCCTTCTCCCAACGCCAGATAGCGGTCTAAAGCGTCATAAGTGACGCCCATTTCGCCTTCGTCAGTTTGCCCCTCCCACAGCCCCGCCGAGGGGGTTTTGTTCACGATTTCCTCCGGTACTCCCAAAAATTTGGCGACGTTCCTGACCTCACCTTTGAGCAGATCTCCTAAAGGAAGCAGATCGGCCCCCCCATCGCCGTATTTGGTAAAATAACCGACTGTTATCTCGACCTTGTTTCCGGTGCCGCACACCAAGTATCCATGTTGTTGGCCGAGCAGGTAAAGGGTCGTCATGCGCAACCTCGGCTTTATGTTGGCCCTCGCCATGGGAATTATATTCATATTGGATGGAAGTGCGGACAGCAGACCCTTAAAGGCCGGCTCTAAATCTACCGTTATGCATGGTAGGCTGAAAGTGCGGGCAAGCAATTCGGCATGTTCCACATCGCTATGCAAGCTTTCGCATGGCATGATTACGGAAAGCATATTATCCCCAAAGACCCGTTTCAATAAGACCGCCACCACTGCGCTGTCCACACCACCGCTTATGCCTACAACGCCGCCTTTAGCTCCAGCAGCGATGATCTGCTCTTCAAGCCAGCTTTCGATTCTCTCGACTATGATCTTGGTATCGCGATACAAGATGACGCCTCCTCGCTCGGGCAACGGTTGAGCGACCCCGTTAATTTCAATATTTTAACACAACCGCTCACAAGCGTCCGATGGCCTCAGAGGTTTTGCGCATTTGCCTCGCTATGAGACGGTCAACCCGCGCTAAACGGGCTGTGCGAGCATCTGTCTCGCAGATCGCTTCGCCGCTATGAGAGAAAGCCCAAAAAGAATCTCCATCGGAGGCCAAGAGAAAGGTGGCATTTTCCAAAGCCCTCACTCGCACTAAGGCTTCGAAGGCTTCAGGGTTGATGGAAGGCCTTTTGCCGATGGCAAACAATATTCTTGCACCACCGCGAGCTGCAATGCTGACGTTTTCAGGCGAAAGCAACTCTTCACAAGTAATGCATCCCATAAGGAGCCCTTTGTACGAGAAAAAAGAGGCGATCTTGTTTGGTCTTTCGCAAAGCGCCTCCAAGCCTCCGCCGTCGTTTATCACATAGATGCTATTAAACACCTTGGGGCCGTTGGTCTGAGCGATGGGGCCTAAGATCGCCCATTTTACCTCATCCTTAGCCCAACGCTTCGACGCTTCTATAAGGTCAAGGCCTTTTACCTGCGCCTCAAGGGAAACGACAAAGGGCAATACGACTATGTCAGTGGCAGGAGTTGTGTCAAGAGCTGCTTCAAGGCTTTTCGCATTCCAAGGTTCGCCTGGTCGCGCCAGACTCACCAAAAGCTCTTTCATTCCGCTCATTATCCCCCCTTTGAGGTAAAATGCCCTTTGAGTTCATATATCGCGCAAGCGCGCAAGGAGGTCTCGCCATGGAAGAGTTGGTACGCTTCAGCGTGTCGGTCCCAGAGCAGCTGCTTGAGGAATTCGATCGCTGGCTTTCGAGGTCAGGCATGCACAATCGCTCCGAGGCAGTACGCCAGGTCATGCGCAGCTTCATCGCCCAATCTCAGTGGGAGGAAAAGAGCGGCGAAGTCTTTGGAACTGTCACAATAGTATACGATCATCACCGTAACGACGCCGTGAGCTCTCTCACCGAGCTTCAACACCACTTCAGTCGCGTCATAATCTGCACGACGCATGTGCACATAGACCCCCGACGTTGCCTCGAAGTGATCGTCCTGCGCGGGGAAGTTGAAGAGATGAGACAGTTCATCACAACTCTTTCTTCCCTCAAAGGCATAGAAGAAACACATCCAGTGATAACTTCGCCGCTATAGAGGACGACAGACCGTCGCCATTTATATACCTCAGGTCGAACCTGAAGGAAGGCAGCCGCCCTTGCGAAACGATGAACCCTCGATCAAAATGAGCGCTTTGCCTCGGCAGTGGGGACACTTGACCGATTCGCCTTCTGCTGCGAACTCCTCCCCACAACTTGCACAGCGAAAACGTCTGATTTCTCTATCCATTTTACCTCTTTACCTCTTGCCTCACTTCATACATTGCCGATAGTGGCCACCATCACGGCCTTTATCGTGTGCAGCCGATTCTCTGCCTCATCAAATACTTTAGACTGAGTCGATTCGAAGACCTCCTCGGTCACCTCGTTACCCTTGACGGCAGGCAGGCAGTGAAGGAAGATCGACTCCCTCAAGCCGGTAGCGGACATGAGTTCCAAATTTACCTGATACGGGCGCAAGAGGGCTATTCTATCCTTGAGTTTATCCTCCTCGCCCATGGATGCCCATACGTCTGTATAAATGGCGTGAGCTCCTTTGACTGCTTCTTTAGGGTCTTCCGTTACTTCAACTGACCCGCCGCTTATTTCGGCATTGGTGCGACACTCAAGGACAAGTTCTTCAGGCGGGAAAAGGGAGCTAGGCGAAGCGATGACGTAGTTTATGCCCACCTTCGATGCCCCTATCATCAGCGATTTAGCCACGTTGTTGCGCCCATCGCCCACATACGCGAGCTTGAGACCACAGAGGCTGCCGAAGTTTTCCTTTAGCGTCAGGAGATCGGCTAAGGCCTGGGTCGGGTGGTATTCATCGGTGAGGCCATTCCACACGGGCACTCCAGCATAGGCGGCGAGCTCTTCCAATGTGGCCTGTTTGAATCCTCTGAACTGGATGCCATCGAACATCCTTCCCAATACTCGAGCGGTATCTTTGACGTCTTCTTTGTGGCCCAAGTGGATGTCATCCTTGCCGAGATATTCGGCATGCCCGCCTTCCTCAAGACAGGCAACTGTGAATGCGCACCTCGTCCGCGTAGAAGGCTTTTCAAATATGAGTGCTACGTTCTTTCCGGCCAGCAAATTGCCCCCGATGCCGGACCTTCTCTTAGATTTAAGGCTTTCGGATAAGTCAAGGATAAAGTGAATCTCGTCTGGGGAATAATTCCTCAGCGTCAACATATGTCTGCCTTTCAGATTTTTTGCCATTTCGCTCCCTCCCATCGCTTTTTGCGCTTCTCGTCAACCCCACAGGATGAGCGCTTCTCTGATTACCTTAGCAGCCAGCGCAGCGGTGATGCCATTTATGTCTTGAGGTGGCGACACCTCCACTATGTCAATTCCTACCACATCTAAGCCTTTCATCGTTTCGAGCGCCCTGAGGAGTTCACCCAGAGTGACGCCCCCAGGTTCTGGCGTGCCCGTCCCAGGAGCGGCAGAAGGATCCACTACGTCTACATCTATAGAAACGTATATGGGAACGCCGCTGAGTTCGTCCAAACAATCTTCGATCTTCGTCAGATTGAAGGGAAAGAGATGGGTGTGATTCATGCCCCAGTCGTATTCTTCGGCTGAACATGAGCGGATTCCAAACTGATAAAGCCTCTTCGTCTCCTCAAGACAATCCTCTGCTGCTCGCCTCATCACAGTAGCGTGACTGAAGCGGCTTCCCATCCAACAATCTCTCAAGTCAGCATGAGCGTCCAGGTGAACCACCCGTAGATGAGGCCAGGCGCAAGACGCCGCCTTTATAGCACCGTAAGATACCAGATGATCGCCTCCGAGCAGCAGGACCTTCTTTTTTCGCTCGATGAATTTGCGGCTCGTGGCCTCTATAATGCCCATGGCTCGGTCTACATCTCCTGGCGACAAAGCGAGATCGCCCACATCGCAAAAAGGGACGTCAGCGACATCTTTGAGGTGATAAAGACTGAATGACTCAAGATGTAGTGATTCTGACCTTATCGCTTCAGGTCCAAGTCGACTCCCGCCGATGCGCGAAGCCGTAGCATCCATAGGTGCGCCTACGATAACCCACTGCGCCCGAGATAAATTGCGGTTGCTTCCTATGTAGCGCGACATGCCTTTTGCTTTGTCTGCACTTGAGCATCTCCTCCAATTAAATCTTTCAAGAACTTGGGCAGGATAAAGGCAGAGCGGTGCAGCTCCTTAGTATAGTAGCGCACATCGAGCGGTGCAGGACTCCTCGTCTCTCTGGGATCGTAGAGCTTCGAACCTATGGCATAGGTCCACAGTCCAGTGGGATATGTAGGGACAACTCCCCAATACAGAAATGATATAGGGAAGGCTTCGCTGAGGGCGGAAAACGTAGAGGAGACGATCTCTGGCTCGGCGAAGGGAGACTCGGTCTGAGCTACTATCATTCCATCACCTTTGAGTGCGCTGGCGGCGGTGACAAAAAAGGATCTCTCGTATAGCCCGGCAGCAAAATCAACGGGATCGGTGCTGTCGACGACGATGACGTTGAATTCATCTACGTGCTCCTTCACATAGACCAGGGCATCCATGGTCGCTATCTCAACCTTGGGATGGTCTAAGGCACAGCTTACAGAAGGAAAGTACGCGCGCGATGTCTCTATGACAGCTTCATCTATATCCACCAACGTTACCCGCTCCACCGAGTCGTGTTTGATGACCTCACGCACGACGCCACCATCCCCACCGCCCACCACTAATACTCTCTTAGGGGCAGGATGAGCGCACATGGCCACATGGGTTATCATCTCGTGGTAGGTGAATTCATCCTTCTCTGTGAGCTGAATAGCTCCGTCCAGGGCTAAAAGTCTTCCGTATTCCGCCGTTTTTACCACCAGGATATGCTGATACTGGGTTTGTTTGTCGACCAATATCTCCTTTATACGAAGGCCTAAGCGCATGTCTGGTTTTTGATACTCCGTATACCACAGATTTGGGCTTCGTCTGTCCATCGGTTGCATAACATCAACGCTCCCGCTCGTAGAATAATGGACACGCCGCTATGACGGCTCCGCATTCGTCCACCACGTGCTCAATAGCCTTAACTTTGACTTCTTTCAAGGGGTAACCGCGAAAGGCAAACGCCTCTCTTACCATCTCTTCGACCCTCAGGGAAGCCTCATCAGCTGAAGTGAAGGCGGAGAATTCCATAATCATACCGGATAGCGCCGGGTCTTCTGGGACACCCACGCCGATGGCCGCCGCGATCCTCTCTCCTGGCACGTCGCTCGTGATGGAGCCGTACGCCACTGGCAAGAGAGAACCGGCAGGGATATCGAGGCGGCTTGCCAGCGTACAGCCAGGTGGTAAGACACTGCTTACCCTCAGCAGGTTCATATTGCCTATACCTGCGTCCAATAGCGCAACGTCAAAAGCGGTAAGCTTCTTTTTGCCTTCGCCTTTGCCCACTACAAGCATATATAACGTTGGCAGTGGGAGCATTAAACACAACACCCTCCTCTGGTTGTAAATTCAAAGATCGTCGAGCGGGTTCATTATAGCTTCTACAGATGCGCCGTCAATAATCACTCGGCTCTGTTCTTTGTTTTTGTGGGCTTTAATGAGTAATCGATGATCGGTTGCGCCTTATACAGCGAAGCGATGAATGCACATCTCCCAGTGATGCGTGATTCGTTACCCGTAATCCGTAAATACATCACTCATCACTGATCACTCATCCCTCGTCTTCGCTTCCATTCTTCCACTATTTTGGGCAACTCCTCGTCAATCTTGTCCGCTGAAATATGCGCCTCGACTCTACCGGCCGAAAAGGCTACAACCCCATGAGGAGAGCCAGCAAAACCCAAATCCGCCTCCTGAGCCTCGCGCGGGCCGTTAACCTCGCACCCCATGACTGCCACCTTCAATCCATCCGGCAATCCTTCGAGGTGTGGCTTTATTACGGACAGGAGGGATGTGACGTCTACACGCCGCCTGCCGCACAACGGACAAGATATGATCTGCACTCCCTTATGGCGCACTTCTAAAGCGCTCAATATGGCATACCCCACGCGCACCTCTTCGACGGATGGCCCGGTCAAGCTCACTCTAATTGTGTCCCCGATGCCCTGGCTCAACAGGAGGGAAAGGCCTACTGCGCCCTTAACGATCCCTTCTATTCCGGGCCCTGCCTCTGTAATGCCCACGTGAAAAGGGAGGTTGGGATAGGCCTGAGCCAGCAGCGCATTGGCTCTGACTGTAATTGGGACTGATGTGGACTTCGCGGAGAGGATGATTTTATCAAAGCCCAAACCCAAAAGCAGATCGGCTTGCTCCTTGACGGCCAAAAAAAGGGCCTTGGCTTTGTCTCCCTTTGCCTCCTCCGTTTGTTTTCTGTTAACGGAGCCGCTATTTGAGCCTATCCTTATCGTGCTCCCTCGCTCTTTCGCTATCTCTACCACTGCCCCGATATGCCTGCTATCCATATTTCCGGGGTTTGTGCGTATCGCCGCACACCCTGCCTCCATAGCGGCGATAGCCAAACGATGGTCAAAGTGAATATCGGCCATGACTGGGATTCGAGAACGGGATACAAGTTCGGCAAGGTTTTCCTTGAGGGAGACATCTGGGAAGGCAACCCTCACAAGCTCGCACCCCGCGTCGACGAGCTCATCCATCTCTTTAAAAAGTGAATCGCTTTCGCTCAATGGGGTCTTGAGCATGCTTTCCACCCTTATAGGAGCTCTGCCACCTATGGCAAGGCTCCCTACAACGACGCACTTTTTCATTTTCTCAACACCTCTATTTGAGTAAGCGCATGACGTCTTGCCATGTCACGAGCAATATTAAACCTATTAACACAGCGAAGCCTACCATATGGATATAATTCTCCAGGCGTTCTGATACTTTCTTTCTGCTTGTCATTTCGACCAGCACGAAGAGCAACCTTCCTCCGTCAAGGGCGGGGAAGGGCACTAAATTTAAAATGCCGAGATTTAGGTTAATCACGGCTAAAAACGAGATGAAGCTCCACCATCCCTCTTTAACGGCCTCTCCGGCCATCGCAGCGATGCCCAATGGACCGGCCACCTCGACTTTCTGGCGCCCAGAAATCCAACCTATAATAGCTGTCACCATCTGTTTGCTCATCTGCCAGAGATAGGTAAATGCCCCAGTGAGTGCGCGATGAGGCGGGTATTTAATCATGGCAGGGCGTATACCGAGTAGAGGAATGCCGTATTGTGGATCGAGGAGAAGCTCTACATCACTGAATTGAACCTTTTCTCCATTCCTCTTAGCCACCAAGTCGACCCTTCCATCTTCTTTCGCCTTTTCCCGAAGAGCTTGAGACATCTCTACCCACGTTTTAACTTCCACTTCACCGACTTGGACTACTGTGTCTCCAGGCCGCAGGCCGATTTCCTCGGCAGGGAAGCCGGCCATAACCTCGCCAACTGTCGGGTGGCTCAGGTCTAAGACCCCGTGAGCGCAGAGAAAAAGAGAGGATAAGAGGAATGCCAGCAGCACATTGACAAACGGCCCACTGGCCAACAAAAGGGCGCGAGCTCCAGCGCTCTTTTGGTAGAAACTGCGCCGTGGATCGTCTATCTCGCCTTCTTGCGTTTCTCCCATGCCTGCTAAGCGGACGAACCCACCTATGGGGAAGATTCTGAACGACCATATGGTCTCCCCTTTGCGACGCTTATACAAGGCAGGACCCATTCCGAAGGCAAATTCATGAACTTGAACATCACACTTCCGGGCCGCCAAAAAATGGCCCATCTCGTGCAGAATTACGCTTATGCCTATCACTATTAGGAATGCCACAATTGACATCAACACGCTGAAAAATCACCTCTTATTTTACAAGCTATCAAGCCATGTTAAGAACTGGTAGCTGATTTGTAATCAAAGCAAGAGCTCGAATAACAAGTAGAAAAGCGTGCCGCTTAAGATTATACTGTCAAAGCGATCGAGTAATCCTCCGTGGCCAGGTATGAGATGACCGCTGTCTTTGACCCCCGTCTCCCTTTTGAGAAGCGACTCGCTCAAATCGCCCAACTGGCCGGCTATTCCCACTAAGATTCCCATAAGCACCAAAGGAAAGGGAGGCAAGGCCAAGGCGTAAGCGATAAAGGTGGCGCAGAGAATGCTCGCAAGTAAGCCGCTGAAGAAACCTTCCCATGTCTTTTTGGGACTCACGGCTGGCGAAAGAGGCGCTCTCCCCCATCTTTTTCCAGCAAAAAAGGCCACCACATCGCAGCTCCATGTGCACGCAAATAGCGCGAGCAGCAAGATCGGGCCGAGCGGATTAAACCTCAGCTGGATGATGAAAGACCAGGGGAGGACCACATAAAGGAGACCGCTTAGCGTTCCTCCTACATTGTGTAAAGCCGTACTGTACCCTTTCAACTCTCGACGAATTATCTCACATATAAAGACGGCAAATGTAGAAACGACCAAGATCACCAGATATATTTCTGCTCGAGTGCTGCACCATGTAGCGCTGAGGATCGCTATTGCAGCTCCGAACCCGATGCCCTTAGATACATGAAAATGAATAGAGAGCAACCCGTAATATTCCCGCAGGGATAAGAGTGCAACCGTTGAACACAAAAGCTGCCAATAAATTCCTCCTACGTAAATGCCGCTTAAAAAAGCGACAGCCAACACTAAGCCGCTTACCGTGCGCTTTAAAAGTTCGTCGTCTAATTTATACCGCACCGAAACGCCTCTCTCTTTTAGCATAGTCTTCTAAAGCCGAATCCAACTCTTCTTTCCCAAAGTCGGGCCAAAGGGTAGATGTAAAGTATAGCTCCGAATAGGAGCTTTGCCAAAGCCAAAAGTTGCTGAGGCGATGTTCGCCGCTTGTCCTGATAATCAAGTCCGGGTCTGGCAGATCGGGCAGGTAAAGATGTCTGCGTATCGCCTCTTCGGTCACTGCCCCTTCCCTTCCATCCTCTTCGACGATGCTGTTTATGGCATCGAGGAGCTCTTGCCTACCCCCGTAATTAAAGCATACGACGAGGTCGAGTCTGCCTCCATGAGCAGTTGTATTCTCCGCTTCCTCGATGATTTTGCGGATATCCTCGGAGAGCTCCCATGTGCGCCCGGCAAATCGCAGGCGCACGCCTTCATTGCATAATTCTTTGATCTTTTTCCTTATATAATAGCGAAACAAGTTCATCAGGCCTTTCACTTCCGAAAGAGGCCTTCGCCAGTTCTCTGTAGAAAATGCATAGAGAGAAAGATGGGGTATCCCAATATCAGCAGCTGCGCGCACTGTTCTCTCGACAGCTCTCACGCCTGCGTAATGCCCCATTATGCGCGGCAGACCGCGCTTGAGGGCCCATCTCCCATTTCCATCCATAATTATGGCAACGTGAGATGGTAGCCAGCTGGTGGCATCAGTTTCTGCCGGCATCGCTTTCGGGAGATCTCGTTCTCATTTTCTCCCACTCCTCCTTCACTTTTTGTATATCGAGCCATGTCAAGTGCTTCGGGCTACCGATTTTGCTCGAGGGGTTCCTCAAGAGATAGCTGGGATGAAACATCGGTATGACTTTTATCCCCTTCCAGTCGAACCAACGCCCCCTTAAATTCGTTATCCCTTCTGTGGTCTTCAATATCCATTTGACGGGAGTGCTGCCGAGGCAGATTATTATCTTCGGCTGTATGAGAGATATCTGCGACTGAAGGTGTGGATCGCAGCGCATCATCTCCTCCACAGCAGGGACGCGATTGTTAGGTGGGCGGCACTTGACCACATTCGTTATAAAGATGCTTTCCCGTGCAATGCCAGCAGCCTCTAAAATCCTGTTGAGCAATTGTCCTGCCCTGCCCACGAAGGGTTTACCTTGCGCATCTTCATCTGCACCCGGCGCTTCCCCTATAAACATCAAATCGGTATCGATCGGCCCGTCGCCGAAGACGCTTTGTGTCCTGGAGTTGCATAAAGGGCACTTTCGACATTCCCTGACCGCCTCGATCAAGGTTTCCCACGCCTGAAGCCTCTTGGTCCTTCTCTCTTCGGTGCTTGGAGCGTATATTAAATCCTCATGCCTCATTTTTATCGCCTCGCCGAATAAGTATGTCGACCCGTTTTATTTCTAAGCCAGTAAAATATCCTACCGCTGAGGCAATACGTTGTTTTAATTGTTGTCCAACTGCTAAAAAAGACGAAGGGCCTTTGTCCAAGACCACGCCGATGCTCAAGGCCACGCCATCCTCCTCGGGTTTGGCCTTCACCTCTTCTATTTTTTTCACCTGAGCAGTGCGCTTTGCAAAATAAACAGCCAATTGTTCAACTACGCTAGGATCTATCTGAAGTTGACCGTAAAAGCTGAAGGGAGGATTGACGACCGTTCTCTCTTCCTCTAATAAATTATCAGGTGAACTGAGTAAGGCCTTGATGTGACTTACGAGTTTGCCAGCGAAATTCTTGCGAACATGAGCATGAGAGATTGGTATCACATGCCTTTTCGCCCGCAGTCGTTCCTCTCTCGCTTGATTGATCTCCTCAGGCGTAGCGACGTCTTCTATGCGGATAAACTCTTTTGGCTCTGGAAGCGCCAAGTTTTTGGCGATAGTGCGCGCCATTCCCTCAGATGTAGCTATAATAAGCACTGAGCCGGGCTTGGTTCGTTTTAAGAAATCCCTTACCTCTCTGCGATGGTCCGGAAATTCAAAAAGGGCTCGTCGGATGGCGCTCACCAAGTTACGCTCGGCCTTCGCGCTTTTGCCGCATAACATTTGTCCCTTTTTCACAACAAGGCCGTCGTCTATTATCAGATCGACGCCTCGCTTGTAAGCCACGTATTGAGCTCTCTGACTCTTGCCAGTGCCGGCTGGGCCGATGAACGCTATGACGCAAACATCGATGAGGACAGAATCTTTACCGTCCCTCAACGCGTTTCAGCACCTTTTTGAGCGCGATGATGAATTGCTCGTTTTCCTCAGGTATGCCAATGCTAACTCGAAGGGAGTTGGGAAGTCCCAGATCTTTACCCGGTCGTACTATTATCCCTTCTTTCAGTAATTCATCATAGATCTCATCTGAAGCAGGATGAAGAATCAAGAGGAAGTTAGTAGTCGTATTTATGACATGTAAGCCTATATCAGAGAGGGCGCTGAAGAGCTTCCCTCGTTCTTCTATAACTTTCTCCCTCACTTCTTCAATATATTTATCTTCTGCTAACGCCGCTAATGCTGCGCGTTGAGCTATAGTGTTTACCTCAAACACGCTTCTCACTTTGGCATACGAATCTACCACAGGTGTTGGCGCGATAGCAAAGGCTACGCGCAGCGCAGCCAAACCATAGGCTTTGGAGAATGTCCTTATGATGACCACTTTGCCTATTTCTCTGAATAAATCAAGGCCTGCCAAATAAGATGGGTCATCGACGAAGTCGGCATAAGCTTCATCCACTATCAGCAAAACCCGCTGTGATTCCAAATATGCGGCCAAGTCTAATAGGTCGTGGCGAGATATGAAATTCCCAGTTGGGTTGTTCGGATTGCACAGCACCATAGCCTTTGCCTTATCTGTGCAAGCGGCCTTAAGGGCTTCCATCGGGAAGGCGAAGCCATCTTCGAAGGGGACTTTGACACAACGCCCCCCGGCTGCAAGGGCGGCCACTCCGTAAAGAGGATAGGTGGGAAATGGGAATACCACTTCTTCTCCGTCCTCAAGGATAGCTTGAAAGAGGGTGTAAAGGATCCCCTCCGTGCCACCCCCTACAATCACTTCGGCAGGCGAGACACCCCATTTTTTCGCAATTGCTCTCCTTAAACGGTATGCTTCCGGGTCAGGATAACGATTGATCTCCTTTATGGCGCTATTCGCAGCTTCTATCACTGAATTGGGCAAAGGCCATGGATTCTCATTGGAGCAAAGCTTTATCGCTTCTTTGAGCCCCAGTTCCCGTTTTAATTCCTCGATGGGTTTTCCAGGTTTATATGGTTCGAGATCCTTTAGAGCTTTTCTGGTCAACTCTTTTAACCAAGGCATCGGCATCTTCCTCCTCGGACTCTCGTCAAAAACGTCACCATTTGACCTCCTCCTCAGCCATCTCAGCGAGGTTTAAAGAGGCCCCCAAAGAGGCGATCTTCTCCTCTATCTGCTCGTAGCCTCTCCAAATATGTTGAAGTGCGTGCACCCTCGTCTCGCCTTTGGCGGCCAGGCCAGCCAATATCAGAGCAGCACCTGCCCTCAAGTCCGTAGCCTTGACATCGCAACCCATAAGTTCAGGGCACCCCTTTACTATCGCCATATTGCCCTGGACCTCTATGGCCGCACCCATTCGTTTAAGGTCGCCCACGTGGAGAAACCTCGCTTCAAAGATTTCCTCACGTATCACGCTGGTCCCCGAGGCCAGAGAGAGCACGGCCATCATTTGGGGTTGCAGATCTGTGGGGAAGCCGGGATATGGGAGCGTCTTTACATTGATACTATGAAGCCTATTCTTAGCACAGGCCTTCACTTCCGCTTCGTTTCTCACAACCGTGGCGCCGGCCTCTTCAAGCTTGGCCAACAGGGCATCTAAATGCTCCAAGATGACGCCCCTCACTGTCACCTCGCCGCCCGTGATGACCCCGGCGAGGAGATAGGTCGAAGCCTCTATGCGATCGGGAATTATCTCAACTTCGGCATCGCGTAGCGCATCTACGCCTCGAATGCGTATTATACCTGTGCCTTCACCGCTTATATCGGCTCCCATCTCCCTCAAGGCTTGGGTCAAGTTGGCAATTTCCGGTTCCCGAGCAGCATTTTCTATGAGCGTTTCCCCTTTCGCAAATACGGCTGCCATCAGTACGTTCTCCGTAGCTCCTACTGAAGGAAAGTCAAGATATATCCTAGTGCCCCGAAGTTCACTGGCTTCAGCTGTAACCGCTCCGTGAGCCACTTCGATGGACGCGCCCATTTTTGAAAGACCCTTTAAGTGTAGATCTATGGGGCGACTGCCTATAGCGCATCCTCCAGGCAAGGGAAGGACAGCCTTCCCGCACCTGGAAAGCAACGGCCCCAATACCAAAGACGAGGCCCGCATCTTACGCACCAAAGACGGAGGCGTTTCCCAAGATATCTCCTCCGGAACCTCTATCGACATCTCGTGGTTATCGAAATCCACACGAGCGCCGAGATACTTCAATAGGTCTGCCATAGTTGCGATGTCGAGCAAATTAGGCACCCGCTTCAGTCTGAGTTTTCCGCCTTTGAGCAAGAGAGCTGCCGCCATAATCGGTAGTGTGGCATTCTTGGAACCTTGAGCCACAATGCTGCCTCTCAAGGGACGACCGCCTCGGATGCAGAGAACCTGACTCACTTAATCCCTCCTCCCAAAACATCACGAAGATATCCTTTTTGTGCGGCTTCTTTTATGGCGGCCACGATCTTTTTTGCGGCATCTCCCGTGCCAAAAGGATAGCCAGAGCGCTCGACGAGCTCTTCGTACGCCTCATTTGAACGCAGTAGACGCAAGCTCTCTTCCACAATTTTTTCGGTATCGTGACCCACCAGGATGGCTGTGCCGCTGTTTAAAGCTTCAGGGCGTTCTGTGACTTCGCGGAGGACGAGGACAGGCTTTTTAATGGCTGTGGCCTCCTCTTGAATGCCTCCACTGTCGCTCAAGATCAGCGTGCTGCGCTTCATGGCCCATATAAAGTCCGGATAATCCAAAGGCTCGCATAAGATAACCTTGGATATCCTATAAAGCTCCTTTGCCATGATCTCTCTGACAGCGGGATTTTTATGAACTGGAATCACCGCCCACAATCCGCTTTCTTCCGCGAGAATTTGTCTCAGCGCCCGGCATATTGCATAAAGCGGTTCTCCCCACGATTCGCGCCTGTGAGCGGTGAGGAGCAAGATTCGATCTGACTCCGGTATTTGCTTAAGTTCAGGGAAACTTGGACTTTTCACCCTTTCAATACCCCAAAGAAGGGCATCTATGACTGTATTGCCTGTGACCCATATTTTGAAAGCATCATAGCCTTCGGCCAAGAGATTGTCTTTGGCCCATTCGGTGGGTGCGAACAAAAGGGTGGATATGCGATCGA
>Ga0116169_1001086_pt1 | contig 24381 bp, 17 predicted proteins | sample AD_UKC130_MetaG_FD_89796 | JGI IMG/M metagenome (GOLD analysis project Ga0116169, IMG submission 89796) | Active sludge microbial communities of municipal wastewater-treating anaerobic digesters from Canada - AD_UKC130_MetaG | ecosystem: Engineered > Bioreactor > Anaerobic > Digestate | place...
CGGGGTGGCGATCAATGCCCCGGGGCATATGGAGTTTCGGAGCCGCGCCGGGAAGATCGCGCAGCCCATGAAGCTGTTCTTCAACACCGCGGAGAAGGCTTCCGGGCAGGGGGCGCCTCGCGCCGCGGCGGCGCCGGCACCTGCGGTTCCAGAGCGCTTCCACATCTCCGCCCCTGCCGACGGCAGCGAGGTGCGTGATCGCGTGGTCGTCACGGTTCCCGCATCCTCCGTGCCCGAGGGCGCGTTTGTCAGCTTCTTCGTGGATAACGTCTTTGTGGTCGGCCTTGCGCCCGTCAAGGGGTCGGATGCCGTCCGCTTTGAGTGGAACACGAAGGAGCCGCTGCCAGGGCGAGGCACCGTGGAGTCGCGCATCCCCAAAGATGGCCCCCACACCATCCGCGCGGAACTACATATCGGTCAGCAGAAGCAGACCTCCCAGGTGAGGGTTACCCTCCGGAACACGATCCACCCAGCCGAGGCAGCCGAAGGCTTCCTGCTCCGCTACCAGTTCACGCCCGGGCAGGAGCTAGAGTACTATCACCAGTTCCAGAGCCAGGTGAAGGCCCCCGGCTCGCAACAGCCGCAGCGGCACCGCGGCGAGATCTTCTCACGCATCCTTGTGGATGAGAAGCTTGATAACGGCCAGTTCGTGTTGCTTGGTCGGTTCCGCAAGGCACTGGTGGACGGCACCGAGTACACCGGGTCGCAGCTCGCCGACAAATGGAACATGAGCCGTTCTGTGCGCCTCGAGCTCGACCCGCATGGGATGATGCAGGTCGTCACCAAGAAGGATCACCCGCTGGTGGAGGCGGTCAGCCAGCTCATTCCGCTGCCCGCCAATCGCGTGAAGCTGAACGAGCCCTGGACGTCGTCGCTCGTTCTCCCCGAGGTGCTCAAGGGGAAGACGGCCGTTGCGCCTGCCAAGCACGTCGCCGAGCGAGTCGTGTGGGAAGGCGGCCAGGAGACGGTCGTCATCCGATCGGATTACCAGATCGCCGGCATCAAGAACCCGATGGCCTCGAAGCATCTCATCCTGGCGACCGGAACGACCTCGCTGCCGTCTGGCGGCGAGCTCACGGTGCGTGGCCGGCGGTACACCTTCTTTGCCTACAAGCTCGGGCGGGTAATGCGCGTCACCGATCAGAAGACGATTCGCCTCGTGCTCACGCAGGCCCCAAACACAGGGATGGGGATGCCGGGCGAAGGCATGCCGGGGATGGAGCCCATGGGCATGCCGGGAATGCCCGGGATGCCCGGGATGCCGGGCCGGCCCCAGCGCCAGATCTACAACATTGAAGCTGAAGAGGTGCTCGAGTTCACTCCGCCCACTGAGACGGAAGAGTAGGCCTAGAAGCCTCTGATGATCACCGGTTTGCCAAGTCTGTGGCGCCCCAAGCAACAGCGCCCGGAGCCCGAGAGCTTCGACCGCGAGATGGAGCTGACGGAGCACCTCGCGGAGCTTCGGACCCGGATCATTCGGTGCATCATCTACGGCACGATTGGGATGGCGGTGGCGTGGTTCTATTACCCGAGCCTCTACGCGCTGCTCATCCGGCCGATTGAGACGATCCGCTCGCAAGCGGAGTGGAGCTTCATCTTCACCAGCTTCCTGGAGCCGTTCTTCGTCCGCCTGCAGGTGACGGCCGTCGCCGGAATCATCCTCGCATTCCCGCTGATCTCGCTGGAGGCGTGGGGCTTCATCGCGCCGGCGCTCACGCGTACGGAAAGGCGCGCCGTCTTCTTCGTCGCGCCTCTCTGCGTCTTCCTCTTCGTAGCGGGTGTCGGCTCGACCCTCTTTGTTTTGCCCGCTGCCGTGCGCTGGTTCCTCGGCTTCCTGCCGGACGAGACGCGCCTGATGCAGAAGGTGAACGACTATGTGCTCTTTCTCGCCAAGAGCTGCCTCGGCTTCGGCGTCGTCTTCCAGCTTCCGGTCGTTCTCCTCTTCCTGGGCAAGATTGGCATCGTCAATTCGTCTTTTCTGATCCGCTACTGGCGCCAGGCCATCGTCCTCGCGGCAGGCGCCTCCGCGATGATCACGCCCTCCGCCGATGCCTTCACCATGATGGCCATGACCGCCCCGTTGCTGGTCCTGTACGCTCTGAGCATCGTCCTGGTGCGCTTCGTGGAGCGAGCTGAGGCGAAAGCTGCCGCGCTGATGGATGAGGAGTGATGCGTGAGCATCCGGCGCTTCCTGGCCGGCCTGCGCGCATCCCCTGAGGCCCGTGGGCGTCTGGTCTGCCACCGGCGCATCGACGCGCGGCCCGCGCGCTACCAGGAGCTCGCGCAGCCGTTGCCGCCGCGCCTTCAGGAATACCTGGCTCGCCAGGGCATTGCCCAGCTCTACACGCATCAGGCGCAGGCGATCACTGCGGCGCGCGCAGGCAAGAACGTCCTCTCGATCACCGCAACCGCGAGCGGCAAGACGCTCACCTATAACCTCCCGGTCATCGAGACGCTCCTCAGCGACCCTCGGTCGCGCGCGCTCTACCTCTTCCCCACGAAAGCACTGGCGCAAGACCAATTGGGGAAACTGCGCGATTTCCACCTCTACCCGCTGTTGAAGCCTGGCACCTATGACGGTGACACGCCCGCGCACCTCCGTGCCCGGTATAAGCGCGAGCTGAACGTGGTGCTCACCAACCCGGATATGCTCCACGTGGGCATTCTCCCTTACCACGGCACGTGGGCTACCTTCTTCCGCAACTTGAAGTACATCGTCATCGACGAGATTCACGCCTACCGCGGGGTGTTCGGCTCGCACGTGGCCAATGTTCTCCGCCGGCTGCGCCGAATCTGCCGCCTGTATGGCAGCGACCCGCAATTCCTCTGCTGCTCGGCCACCGTCGCCAACCCGATGGAGCTGATGCAACGCCTGCTGGGCGATGGCCGCGAGGTGGCGATTATCGACGATGACGGCTCGCCTCGGGGGGCCAGGCACTTCCTTTTCTGGAACCCGCCTCCCCTGGGCGACGGAGGCCGGGTGAGCACCAACCTAGAGGCTACGCAGCTCCTGGCCTCGCTGGTGCGCGACGGCGTGCGCACCATCCTCTTCACGCGTGCCCGGAAAACGGCGGAGCTGATCTTGCGGTATGCACGCTTCGCTCTGCAAGACACGGCCCCGGAACTCGCGGCCCGGATCACCTCCTACCGCGCCGGCTATAGCCCGGAGCAGCGCCGCGAAATCGAGCGCGCGCTTTTCGACGGGGAGCTCCTCGGGGTCACCTCCACCAACGCGCTGGAGCTGGGGATCGATATCGGCAACCTCCACGCGTGCATCATCGCGGGCTATCCGGGGAGCATCGCCAGCACGTGGCAACAGGCAGGGCGCTGCGGGCGCGGGCACGACGAGTCGCTGGTTATCCTGGTGGCCCTCGATAATCCCCTCGATCAATACCTGATGCGCCACCCGGAGTATTTCTTTGGCAGCCCGCCGGAGCATGCCATCGTGGATCCGGGGAATCCCCACATCCTGCGCGAGCACCTCCTCTGCGCCGCCTACGAGCATCCGCTGCAACCCGACCCGGACGAGCGCATCTTTGGGGTGTCGTTCCGCGCGCTTGCAGGCGAGTTGGCGCGCGATGGCAAAGTGCGCCGCGCCGGGCGTGCCCTCCGGGGGGCCGGATCGCAACACCCTGCCCGCCAAGTCAACATCCGTTCCGTTTTCAGCGATCCCTATCGCGTAGTCCTTGAGGAGACGGGTGAGATCCTCGGCACCGTGGATGCCGAGCACGCCCTGGAGACGCTGCACCCGGGCGCCGTCTACCTTCACTTGGGCGAATCGTATCGCGTGAGCACGCTCGATGTGGCGAGTCGCAAGGCGCTGGTCTCCCCGGCGAGTGGAGACCACTACACGCAACCGCGGACGAGCGTGGATGTCTTCTTTGAGCGCGCGGTGGCACAGCGTCCCCTGGGCACGACGACCCTCTGCCACGGCCCGGTGGAGGTGGTCTCTCAAGTGGTGGGCTACCGGCGCAAGAAGCTGTTCAGCGAGGACGTCCTCGCTGAAGTCGATCTCGAGTTGCCCCCGCAACGTTTCCGCACTCATGGAGTCTGGTTCACGTTGCCGCCGGCTCTCACCGAGCGCCTGGTTGCTGAGGAGTATGACCTGACGGGAAGCATTCACGCGGTGGAACACGCCACCATCGGGATCGTGCCCCTGCACGTCCTATGCGACCGGATGGATATCGGCGGCGTGTCGCACGCGCACCACCCGGATACGGGAGCCCCGACGATCTGCATCCACGATGCCATCCCGGGGGGCGTGGGGATTGCTGAGAAGGCCTACACGCTTCTAGAGGAGATCCTCCGCGCCACGCTACGCGCGATCGAGGAGTGCCCTTGCACCAGCGGGTGCCCATCCTGCATTCAATCGCCCAAGTGCGGTAACAACAACCAACCCCTCGATAAGGCCGGGGCCGAGATGCTCCTTCACCACCTGATTGGAGAGTGATCCCCAGCCTGTCGGGGTCTCCTTACGAGAATCGGGCGAGCGTCACTTTACCGCGGCGAAGAGGTCAAGATACGCCCGCGCGACGTGATCCCAGGTGTAGCGTGCCTCTACGGCTGCCCTGCCGGCCTCTCCGAGCTGGCGCCGCAACTCCTCGGACGCGGCCAGACGCGCGAGGGCATCGGCCAGGGATTCCACCGACTCGGCCGTGAAAACCAGCCCGTTGCGCCCCGATTCCGCGAGCGAGGGCAACCCGCCGCGGTCGCTCACCAGGATCGGCTTGCGGGCGGCCATCGCCTCGACGGCCGCGATCCCGAAGTTCTCTCCAAACCGACTGGGCAAGACGAAGAGGTCGCACGCGCGGAACGCGGCGCAGAGCTCCCGGCGCGGCATCGTGGCGAACACGGCGCGCTCCTCCAGGTTCAGCTCGTGTCGCAATCGATCCAACTCTTCACGCGCGCCCGCGTCTGGGCCGATCACCAGTAACCCAACGCCCGGCACCCGCGCGAGGGCGCGCAGGAGGGTGTCTACCCCTTTGGAACGCGCCAGGCGCCCGACAAAGAGCACGCGGAGGTCGCACCCGGGCCAGTAGCGAGTGGCAGCATCGATCTCGGCCGGCGTCACCCGGTCGAACTCCTCCAGGTCTACGCCGTTAGGGATGACCCTTACCTGGGCCTCCGGCCAGCCGATCTCGTTCACCCATAGGTCACGCGCGGCAGGAGTATGCACGGTGAGGCTCACCCGGGGATGGCGACGGGCCATTCGGACGAGGCGGCGGCAGATCACCTGCGCTCGCCAGAGCCGCAGGTAGCGGCGCAGCGACTCCGTGTCATGATGTGGCGTGATTACCACCCGCCCGCCCGCGGCCATCGCGCTCAGGCTCTTCAGGACCTGATCGGAGGGAAAGGAGTGGACATGGAGCACCGCGCCCTGCCCGGCGGCTTCAATCAGGGCCTGGCGAAGGCCACACCAGACCAGGTGGTGGGGGTCGAAGATCCACGGGCGCACCCGGCGCGTGGGGAAGCGACGAACGCGCATCCCGTTCACCTCGGCGTGGCCTGGCGCTAGGCGCGAGCCGTCGAAGCCAGCCAGGTCACTGCACCAGATCTCGACCTCGTGGCCGGCGCCCGTGAACTTTCGGTGGAGCGCCTCCACCAGGAGCTCGACCCCGCCCATCGCCGGCGGGCCCAGGTACTCCACCTCCAAGATTCTCACTCGCTGCAGCCCTTTCAGAGGCGCGGAGACAACCGGCAACGATGGTATCGCAATCGAGCGAGGCCGGCCCCGTTCGACGCACACGGGCGAGCCATCGAGCGCGGCCTGGCGGACCCCAGAGGAAACGCGCGCTGCTTCTGCATCGCCACTCTCCTGCCGATGCAGAAGCAGCGCTTCAGGCGCCTCGCCATTTCAGGAATCGCCCGCCTCAGAGGAGTGGAACCGCATCCTCCGGGGGAATCAGGCCTCCGCCGGGGTGGCGGTTGCCTGCTGGCGCTCCAAACGTCTCAAGCTTTCGGCCGCGTAGCTCCTCTCCTTCGAATCGCCATAGGCGGCCAGTGTCTCCAGCGCGGGACGATGGGTACGGTCGCGGCGGAGAAGCCCACGAGCTGCCTGCAAGCGCAGGGTCAGGTCATCACTTCCCAGCATGCGGGTCCAGTAGGAGAGGCACAATCGCTTATAGTAGGCCTGCGCCTCTTCCGGCGAATCGAACACCGCGATGATCTGGGAGTCTTTCAGGAGGTAGTAGCGGCCATCTTGTGGCACGCTATCGGTGAGCCGCTCCAAGGAGAAGTCGGCTCCCTCGATGTACTGTTTGCTCACTGCTGCGCTCCTTTCACAGGCTCGCAAGAAGGAGAGCTTACCACACGTAGGCTCGCGGCGAGGCAACCGGTTTAGTCATGGGGCCCGATTATAGCCGTCACGGGAAGAGAAGGGATAGACTGCCTGGCGTACAGCATTGCGTTTCGCATGTGCGTCGCTCCGCATTCCAGGGCGGCTATACAGAAACTGACAGAAGGGATACGGTCGCCCGCTACCATTATACCAGAGCCCGCCCAGTTTGTAAAGCCCGATGACGAGCGCGTGAGCAGCAGCACCCTGGGTACGAAGCAGCCGGCAAGAGGTGGGTAGAACGAGCGTGAGGCCGCGCTCTACTCTTCAATCCCGTTTGTTTCGCCATCGAGCCCGTTTCGGGAAGACGGCGCGCGGCTTGGAAGGGCGCCGTCAGGGGCCGCCCAGGTTGATGAAACGCCACATGTAAAGTAGGGCCACGGCCACCAGGAGTATCGCTACCAGGATCGCGGTGACGCCGGCCGCCGAGCGTGACCGCCGGGCCGTCGCCACCCCACCCCGGGTCTGCCGGCCCGACCGGGTCGAAGGCGCCGCCGGCCGCCTCGCCGGCGATTCGGGGGCCGTCTGCTCGCCACGAGGTGCCTGCGCACCGCTGCGCTGGCGCCGGCTCTCCTTGCTCCGCATGTGACGGGGCAGGCGTCTAGACATCGGCTCTCACCCTTCCTATCTGCCGCATCCGCGTCGTTCCTTCGGGCGCCGCCGCTCGCCCACGTCCCCAGGGCACCTTCCGATGGGATGCCGATCCTTGAGGCGATCCTTCCCTTCCCTACTGCACTTCAATCCTAGTTCTTGCTGCGCAGCACACCCTGGCCCCCAAGCGCGGGATGTCTTGCCTGGAGGGGCGTACAAGCCACAGGCCCGGCGATTGCCGGGCCTGTGGCCAACCTCGAGCCGCTACGGGCACGTGCTACAGGAGATGGACGACACCGCTGCTCGGCGCCTCGACAACCTCTTCAACACAAAGCAAGATGAGACAGAGCAAGATGAGGAGGGCTTCTATTAGATGGTTATTAGATCGCGGCATGAAACGGACAATCCGCCGGAATCGTGGAGATGCCGGAAACCCGCATCATTGCTAGGTTTGGCCTGGTGGGGAGAGCGGGGCTCGAACCCGCATGGCCTCTCGGCCGGGAGATTTTAAGTCTCCTGCGTCTACCGGTTCCGCCATCCCCCCGCCAACCGGATTATAGCATCGTCACGACTGACGCGTCAATGGCGAGAGAGAGACGCGCCAGCTGGCTCAAGGCTTATGGTGATGCCTCCCGTCGGCTGCGAGGAGCCCTCCTGCCGTGCCGCGTGGCTCTCTCCAGATGGCGGATTCGCACGCATGGGGTGCCGCCGGTCGCCACGGCGAGGGCAGCACCCCAGATCCCAGAGCGTGGTCCCACTCGCACGCCATCCGGTGCTCCCTACGGCGCCCTTCTGGCTCGATCGCCGGGAGCGGGAGGCTCACTCGCTAGGTGGGCTACTTCCCGTTGAAGTACGGGCTGTGGTTGCCGTTGTTGTAGAGCACCGACTTCTTCATGCTCTTCGCGTGCCCATCCGCGAAGGCACAGTTGACCATCCCGCTGTGCCGGTCGTCCGGCATCTTGTTCCAGTCTGACAAGGCGCTGCACTGCGGGCAGTAGAGCGTGCGGTAGTTGCTGTCGTCATCGGCGATGACGACCAGATCCGCGACCTTCTCGATGGAGGCCAAAGTGACCCCTGTGCCCAGGTGCACCGTGTTGTAGCCGTAGCCCCAATAGCTATTGCCGCGGGTGGGGCAGTAATAGACCTGCGTGTTCTTCGTGTAGGGAAGGAAGAGGTCGGTCCACCACTGGGCATTAGCAGGAACCGGAGAGCCCCCTGGAAGGGACCGGCCAGGGAAAACCTCATCATAGTCCTGCAGGTACATGTGCGCCGCCTGCGCGATCTGCTTCATGTTCGACAGGCACGAGGCCTTGCGCGCGTTCTCCCGCGCTCTCGCGAACACCGGAAAGAGGATTGCCGCCAGGATAGCGATGATGGCAATCACGACGAGCAGCTCGATCAGCGTAAACCCGCTCCTGCGATTAAGATACATCGCTTCGAACCTCCCATCGCTCAGTAGCTCGGGGCATCCGGTGGCACAGCCGGCGCCCCGAATGGTGCGACTCAACGATTCCCCCCGCGGCCGGCAAGGCTCCTTGACAGCCGCGGGGGAATCTCTTCGGCAGATGGGCGTCACTCAGGAGAAGCACGCGGTCGCGCCTTTCCTGAGAGACTGGCTAGGCGCCGAACTTCTCCTGCACGCCCATAAGCTGCGTGATCAACGGCATCACATCGGTGCCGCGGATGCGCCCGACACCGCCCCGGGTGACGGCGCGCTCATTGAACTCAGTGCAGTCGTCGATGCGGCCCCTGCGGCTCCAGAAGACAATCGGCACCGCGTCGCCGGAATGGTCTTTCACCACGCAGGGCGTGCTGTGGTCGGCAGTGACGACGAGCACATCGGTATCTCCCAGGTTCTCGTACAGATAGCCCACCATCTGATCGATGCGCTGGATCGCCTCCACCTTCGCCTGCCCATCGCCGTCATGGCCGGCCACATCGGGCCCCTTGACGTTGCAGAGCACGAACGTGTGGTTGTCCAGCGCATCCACGACGGCATGGGCCATCGCCGTGAGATCGCTATCCAGGCCGCCGGTCGCCCCCGGCACATCGATGAGATCCATATTCAGATAGCGAGCGATCCCGCGAATGAGGCCGGTCTCGACCACGCACGCGCTGACCACGTCGTGCAGCGTGTCGAACTCAGCGATATCGGGGGCGATGCCCACGCCTCGGGGGAGGACAATGTTCGCGGGAAGCTGCCCCTGGGCCTCCCTCGCCTTGTTGACCGGATGGTCCTTGAGAATCTCGTAGGTGCGGAGGACCCACTGGTTCAGCAGGTCCGCGGTCTTCTTGCTCGCGCTGTCTTGCTCATCGAGGGGTGCCGCTTCCAGGATGCGCTCGTTCTCCCGGTGCGGATCGATATCGCTCACCTGGGCGCCCAGGCCGGGGCCATGCATCACCAGGGCGCCGCGGTGCGCCACCGACTCCTTGAAGAAGAAGGTCACATCGTCGATGGTGATGCCATTGATCGCATCAGCGAGTTCCTTCGTTCCCTCGCTGATCCGCCCGGCACGCCGGTCGAGCACCTTCAGGTTCGCATCCACCGTGGCGAAGTTGCATCGGAAGGAGACATCACCACGCGAGACATCCATGCCGATGCCTGCCGCCTCGAAGGGCCCACGGCCGGTGTAAATCTTATACGGATCATACCCGAGGATGGCAAGGTGACCGGTGTCGCTCCCCACGCGGATGCCCGGCCGGATCGGATCCATCAGACCGCTTTCCCCTTCCCGGGCGAGGCGATTCATGTTTGGGGTATCCGCCGCCTCTAGCGGGGTTCGGCCCCCGAGCGACGCCACCGGACGGTCTGCCATTCCATCACCGATCAGCAGGATCGCGCGCGCATTGCTCTCCATCACATACCCTCCTCATGCTATTCTGTGCCAACACGGGGATTATCATACAGCAACCGGCCGGCACGCTACCGGCATCAGCCTGATTATAGCACAAAAACGGGGCGAGAGGAAAGGGAGCGCCAGGAATGCATGCGGAAAGAGCACGCCGGCCGCTTTCTGGGCACGGCCCCCATCGCGCGAACGGATGAGGATGTCCTGAGCGCGGTTTCCCCTTCCGCGGGCCAGGGAGAGCCGCCCGTGCCTTCCTGAACTCTTGCCAGACACGAGAGCGGCCTACCCCCCGAGCTCTAGATTGGCCGTGGCATTGAGGTCAAGGTCGGATACTCTGCCGGCGCGCAGGAGGTGATAGCCCGCCGCAGCAATCATGGCGGCGTTGTCAGTGCACAGGCTACGCGGAGGCATGTGGAGGGGAAGGCCCTCGGCGGCACACGCCTTCTGCATCTCGGCACGCAGCTCCGAGTTGGATGCCACACCCCCGGCCAGGAGCACCTGCCGCACGCCGGTCTCGCGCGCCGCGGCAATGGTCTTCTGCACCAGGGTCTCCACGATCGCCTGCTGGTAGGCCGCCGCCAGGTCCTCCACCCGGTGGCCAGAGCCCGACTGCACCTCGCGCAACAGCGCCGTCTTGATCCCGCTGAAGCTGAAGTCGTGCGTTCCCTGGAGCAGCGCGCGCGGGAAGTGAACAGCGGTCGGATCCCCCTGCTGAGCCAACCGGTCGATGATCGGGCCTCCAGGGTAGCCCAGGCCAAGAACGCGCGCGCCCTTATCCAGGGCCTCGCCTGCCGCGTCGTCGCGCGTGTGCCCAATCGGCTCGAGATCCACCTCGCTGCGCACAATGATCAGGTCGCTGTGCCCGCCTGAAACGACCAGGCACAGCGCAGGAAACGCGATCGGCTCGTCCGTGAGGAAATTGGCGGCCACATGCCCGTGGATGTGGTGAACGCCCACCAGGGGCAGTCCACGCGTGAAGGCGACCACCTTTGCCGCGGTCAGCCCCACTAGGAGCGCCCCCTGGAGGCCGGGGCCGGCCGTGGTCGCCACAGCATCGATCCCATCAAAGCCGGTGCCGGCATCCGCCACCGCGGCCGCAAGGATAGCACCGATGCTCTCCACATGATGGCGCGAAGCGATCTCCGGCACTACGCCGCCGAAACGTGCGTGAACATCGACCTGAGAAGCGATGATATTGGTGAGGATGCGGCGACCGTCCTCCACCACGGCGGCGGAGGTTTCGTCGCAGCTCGTCTCAACACCGAGCAAGCGCACCCTGTTCCTCCAAACAACGCCGGCGCTCGTTCATGAAGCGCTGCAATCCGGGATCGTGCAGGTTTTCAATCCACATGATGATGGCATTCTCACCCGTGTCAGTATAGTAGCCGCGGCGCATGCCGGCGGCTCCAAAGCGGTATTTGAGATAGAGCCGTTGCGCCACCAGGTTGGACTCGCGCACCTCGAGAGTCGCCCGGCAGGCGCCCTTCTGGGTCGCGGCGGTCAACAACGTCAACAGGAGGCGCTCGCCAATCTTGAGGCCGCGGTAGTTGGGATCCACGGCGATCGTGGTGATGTGCGCCTCATCGATAATCAGCCACATCCCGGCATAGCCTACCGTGACGGGGCCCTCTGGGAGGTGGACGCGCGCCACTACGTAGTAGGCGTTCGGGTTGTCGCAGATCTCGTAGCGAAACGTCTCGGGCCGCCAGGGCGTCGGATAGCTGGCGCGCTCGATGCGCAGGACATCATTGAGATCTGATAGCTGCATCCGCTCCACCGAGATGCGCATGGGACCCCTCCTACCCGGCCGCGACAACCGTGAACTCCTTCGGTGAATGCGTCAGCAACTCGCACCCGGTCTCCGTCACGAGCACATCGTCCTCGATCCGGATGCCGCCCCACTCCGGGTCGTAGATGCCTGGCTCCACGGTGATCACCATCCCTGGCGCCAGCACCACCTCGCTCGTGCGCGAGAGCGCCGGACCATCATGTACGTGCTTCCCGAGGCTGTGGCCCAGGCCATGGGCATAGCATACCTCGCCGAAACCGCGGGCGGTGATCACGTCGCGCGCCACCTGATCCACATCGCGGCCCCTAACGCCCGGCCGGATCGCCTGGATGGCCGCTTCCTGCGCCTCGAGCACGGCCGCGTACGCTTCGCGCTGGCGGTCATCCGCATGCCCAACGGCAACCGTTCGCGTGATATCGGCGGCGTAGCCGCGATAGATCGCCCCAAAGTCCATCAGCACCAGATCGCCCGCCGCAATCGGCTTCTCCGTCGCGCTGGCGTGCGGGCTGGCGGCAAGCGGCCCCGATGCCACGATCGTCTCGAACGACTCGCGCGCGCTGCCGTTGCGTCGGAAGAAGCACTCGATCTCGGCGGCCACTTCCCACTCGGTTATGCCCGGGCGCAGAAGCCCCAAAACAAAGTCGAAGCACGCATCGGTGAGCGCGGCTGCAGCGCGAAGCCGCTCGATCTCGCCGGCATCCTTCACCATCCGGAGCTCGCCAACCAGGTCTTTGCCCTGCTTCAGCGCGACCCCAGGGAGCTCGCTTGCCAGCTCTGCGTAGGTGCCATAGGAAAGCGTTGGCTCGAAATAGACTTCCGTCAGGCCCAATCCCAACAAAGCCTCGGCCACCGCCTGGAACGGCTTCTTCGGGCCCTCGACGCGCACCACCTCGCACCCGGACGTCTCTTGCTCCGCGCGAAGGTGATACCGTGAATCGGCCAGGAAGAGGGTCCGTTCGGGAGTCACCACCACCTGCCCCGCGGATCCGGTAAACCCAGAGAGGTACTGCACGTTCAAGATATCGGTGACCAGCAGGCAGCCGATTCCCTCTTCTTCCAGACGGCGGCGCAGCTTCGCCAGACGAGCGCCGGGTCCCTCTTGAACGATCACGCGCGTCCCTCCTCCACCAGTCGTATCGCTGCACGCACCCCCAGGAGGTAAGAATCGCCCCCAAAGCCCGCGATCTGCCCGCGCGCCACCGGCGCGATCACCGAGTGGTGGCGGAACTCCTCGCGCGCGTAGACGTTGGAGAGGTGGACCTCTACCACGGGCAGGCGGATGGCGGCCACGGCGTCGCGAATCGCGATGCTGTAGTGCGTGTAGGCCCCCGGATTGATGACGAGCGCGTCTGCTCGGCCAATGCACTGCTGGATCAGATCGACAATCTCCCCCTCGGAGTTCGACTGGAAGATCTCCACCTCCACTCCAAGGGAACGCGCCAGCTCCTCGATGCGGGCGTTCAGCGCTTCCAGCGTCTCCGAGCCATACTGATCGGGCTCGCGCATCCCCAGCAGGTTGAGGTTAGGCCCGTGAATCACTCGTATCCGCACGCCTCGACTCCTCTCCTGGGAGTATCGCTTCGTCCACCATCATGACCGGGATCCCGTCGCGAATCGGGTAGATGCGCCCGCACTCCGTGCAGACCAGCCCGCTCCCCTCGCGACGAACGGGCGGGCGCGAATCGCAAGCGGGACAAGCCAGGATGCTCAGCAGCTTCTCGTCAATCACTCTATGACCTCCTTCACCACCTGCCGCCACGCGGCAGCCCAACGCCCTAGGTGGTAGCTCTCGCGCACCTCGGCCTGCTGAGCGCGCGCAACCTCGTCTCGCCGGGCAAGCACGCACAGGATCGCCTCTGACAGCGCATCGGGGTTCGGCTCCGCCAGCCATGCCGGGAGATCCGGCAGGCCACCGACGGCGGTTGCCACGACGGGCGTGCCGCACGCCATGCTCTCCAACGCGGAAAGCGAGGTGCCCTCGCCACAGATGGAGGGGATCACAGTCACGCGCGCTGCCGAATAGACGGCTCGCATCTCACGCCAGGGCACGCTTCCGAGGAAACGCACGCGGTGCTGCACTCCGCTATTCGCGACCTGGCGGCGCACCTCCTCCCCGTAGCCAGGGTCGCCCTCCCCCCCCACGATCACCAGGTGGGTCTCCGGATAGGCCTCCAGAACTCGTGGGAAAGCAGCGATGGCGAGGTGGATCCCGCGGTTTCGGTAGAGGTTGCGCGGCACCAACACGGCGTTGAGGGCACGGAGCTCATCCTGCCCCGGCGTCGGCACGAACCACTCCGTGTCGACGCAGTTGGGGATGAACCACCGCCCCGGGGCAACCTGCTGGAACGCCCCCTGGCCCGGCGGGGCATTCAGGCCCATCTCGCGCAGGAAGAAGGTATCGTTGGCCACATAGGCACGGCTACGCGCGAAGGCAATCCGGGCCAGCCGTTTCTTCAAGCGAGCCGCGCGGGATCCGGGCCGGTCGTCCCAGGTCACCCCATGTGATAGCCCGATCATCCGCGGGTGCCATAGCACGGGCAGCGCGTAGAGCGGGTAGTGAACGATGAGGAGATCCTCGCGAGCGAGCCAGGGCCAGCGCAGGGGCAGGGTGGCCGCCAACGACCAGAACTGCATTCCGGGCGAGAGCCGCCGGCAGGTTGGCACCCGCAGAATATCCGGGCCCGCGTCTCCCGTGCTGCGCTGGTAAACCCGTTGGGTATGCCCCGCCTCGGCCAGGACGCGAATCAGTTCAACCAGGTAGGTCTCTGCGCCCCCTAGAGTTGGCCGATATCCATAGGTGACGTGCCCGATTCGCATGGTGGTTTCGTGTGGCCGGCCGCACCCGCGGCGCGCCGGCTTCATTCTACCACGGGAGCGCCGTCACACGCAAACACGAGACCAGACGCGGGGAGAGCAGGCGGGCGCGGAGGCGAACCGCCGCGCGATACAGGATGGGCGGTGTTCACCCGCGCGATGCACGCAGCACGGGCCCCGGAGAAGGCAAGCCAGGAGGCGCGGAAGGCGCCTCCTGGATCGTGCGGGGTTACTCCCCTACTCCGATAACAGGCTCAGACGGCCGAAGGGCGAGGCATCCTTGCCGTCGCCGCAGATGCCGGGGGTCCACTCCATCCAACCGCGGAAGCCGTCACCATCGGCGTCGTTGATCGTGAAGGAGAAGCCGAGGCAGCCGCCGGGCACAGGCGTCGCCTGGCCCACCTCCAACCAGGGGATCGCGGCTTCGTAGACGAGGCCGCCCGGCACGCGCTTGATCACCAGTGTCCCTGTGGTGACCGTGTGTTCGTCTGGCAGCCACTTCCAGATGAGCGGGCCGCCGGGCGTCAAAGCCAGGCCAAACTCATGCACGCCGTCATATCCCGGAGTGGGTGCCGGACCGGAAGGCCGGAAGGCGATCTGGATGCAGTCCCCTCGCCAGATCTCCTTCTCCCGGTAGCTCTGGTCGAAATGGTCGTCGGTGACTTCGGCAGCCACGTAGAGGTTTTTCGCATCCCAGGCCACGCGCACTTTGCCAGCGAGATCCGTCGTTCCCTTCCACCCGTTCACCTTCGATTGTGCCTGAGCGCTTACGGCGATGGGCTCCACCCCCTGCCACTCAGAGAGGTCTCCATCTAGAGTGGGAGGCTGGGCAAACCGCCTGGCTGTAGCTGCAGGGCGCACCGGCGCCACAGGAACGCGCCGCTCCGGTTGGGGAGTGACGAGGTCGGCGCGGACCGTCACCGAGCCCGCGGCACCTTCGGGCACCTGGCAGCGTACCGGGAAGGAGAGCACCTCGCCCGGCTCCAGCCGGTCGATCACCAGCGCACGCCCGGGCTCCACGCTCCAGGATGCCGGCAGATGAAGCAGCAGGCGCACGTCGGTGACCGGCTTCGCGCCTCCCCAGACGCACACGTTCAGCTCGGTGGTCTCGCCGGCGCGCGGCGGGGTCACGAAGCGGACGTCGGTGCGCGGTGCCTGCGGGAGCTCCTCGGGGGTTGGCGCTGCCTGGCCGTCGCGATCGATGCGTGCGCGAATCGCGGACGCCTGTCCGGGGCGGACGGGCGCGAGGTCCAGCACGCGGATCTCGCGCGGGGCAAGTGCCTGAGTCAGCGATTCGTCGTTCGCCGATACCAGCGCGATGGGGGACGCCGCGTGGCCTTTTCCGGCTCCTGGAGTGAGCCGGCGAACGACCCATTGATCACTGCCGGATAGTCCCCACGCCCCCGGCTCGAAGCGGAAAGCGTAGCGCTGGAAGCTATCCGAAAGGTTGGCTATCAGGAGTCCGACGTGGCCATCGCGCGCGCGCCACACCGTTCCGAGTGTGGCGGGTAGCGCCGCGGGCGCCTTTCCACGCCCGGTTGACCACTCGGCCTCCAGCGAGGCCAACGGCGCCACCGGGCGGAGCTCCCCGATCAACTCGCCTGTGACCACAAACTCCGCGGCTACCGCGCGGTAGCGCGCCACTTCGCGCAGGTACTCGGCGTTTTCGCGGTTGGCCGGATCGAGCAGCTCGAAGCCCATCCAGCCTGGCTGGCATCCCCACAGGAAATCACGCCCCTGAACCATCCGGAAGGCAAGCGGCTCCATCGTCCGCGCCGGGCTGGAGAAGTAGAGCGTGTAGCCGCTGTAGACGGCGGTCATCATCGGGATCTCGGCGTCGCGGCGCGGGTTCCAGACCAGGAAAGCATCCACGTTATCCATGTAGGGCTCGGCGTTGTTCTCCGTGGTGATGCCCACGCGGCCAGCAGTTTGAGCACGTACGCGGTCGAGCATCTCCCGGTAGCCATCCACCCAATGCCGGCCACCGCCCAGCGGGTGCCCATGCGTGGGATCGAAGCAGAGCTGTGGCCTGGCCGCGCCAATCTGGTCGAGGTAGATGGCATTCACACCACACTCTCGGATCAGGCGTCCGACGATCTCATTCACTTTCTCCTGCCACAGCTTTGTCGCGGGGCACATCGGCGCGAGTTTGGCGCCACTGCCATACTCCTCGATGTAGGTCGAGGTGCCATCCGGCTGCTTGCACGCGGCGGCACGCCCCACCGCGAAGTTATCATTCGCCGTATCCCATAGCCGACCGTTGATGTAGGGCATGGCGATGATACCCTCTTTGACAAGCTCGCGCACGCCCTCGGCAAACCCGGGCTTTGTGGGGAAATAGTCGGGATAGTGGACATCAAACGGGATCTGATGCCAGTTGTACCAGTGGACGCCCATCGGCACGCCGAACAGGCGCTTTGCCTCAAGCATCCGCGGCACCACCTGCTCGCGCGTCCCGCTTGCGAGCATCCAGAGACCGAGGCGCTTCATCGCCTCTGGCATATCTTTGCGCGTGGCCACCGGGCCGCGCCGGGTCCACGGCTGTTTCAGCGCCCATTCGCGATACCGTTTTGCCCCCTGCCACCAGTCGCCCTGATAGACGCCAATCGCCACTGGGAAAGGCGCCCGGAAATCGGACCCAGGTACCCCCATCCCTTCGACGGGAGTGGTGAGGCGAAACTCGCCGCCCGGCGTGAAGGCAAAGTGCTTGGGGCTGGCGCCCGGGTCATGCGCGGCGAGATAGAGGCCATGCTCCCCCTCGTTGACCAGAAGGAACTGCATCGGCCAGTCGGCGCTCGGGTAGGAGCCAAAGATCTGCGCGCTGGCGCTGCGGTAGAGGTAGCCCCAGTTGCCTCGCGGCACCGCCACGTCCGGCATCCCCTTCTCGGAGAGGCGGGCAAAGAGAGGGAAGTGCACTTCCCAAAGCCCATACCGCTCGCTGGAGTTGTCCACATCGATCCGCCACAACGACATTCCGGGCGAGGCCTTGGGCAGGTCCACTGTCACGCGGACGCGCAGCGCCCCCTTCTCCTCCCCGGTATCGATGTCCTCCCAGGTGAGCTCCAGGCGCTTCCCATCCTTCGAGGGCGTTTCAGCGGCAGAGCACCGCGCCGCCGCCGTATTATCAATCCTCAAATCAGGCAGATCGCGGCCGCGTAGGACCAAACGCCACACCAGGGGTTTCTCGGACGGCGTGAGGAACTCGAGGCCGGTCCGATGGCTGAAGAGGCTGGTGGCCCCCAACCCCTCTTCTGGACGGGCGAAGCCAAGGCGGAGGCTGCCGCTCGCGATGCTCACCGGCTGCGGCGAAGGAACGCTCCGGTCATGGCCACCCGGCGCTACATCCTCGTGCACCTGCAGCTGGCTCTCTTCTGCCAGGCGCGCCCGGATCTCCTCCGGCGCGCGCGCCGGCCCGAGGTAGACGCGGGCGCGCAGATCGGCGGCAGGCGCCCGGAAGGGGCCCATCGTCTGCTGGATATAGTTGTAATAGCTGTTGGCGCCATCGTAGAGGGAAACCGTGCCGTTGAGGCTCAGGCCGATGGCATCCTCATCGTTGGCCATCATCGCCCATCTCGAGAGGGCATAGCCTTTCCGGGCATCGGTAAACACCCCGGTCTGGAGCGGCTCGCCGCCCGCCCAGCGCCCGAAGCTGCTATCCTTGCGCGAAATCTGCAAGAAGTGGAGCTCGCTCCAGGTAAAGTCGTCATCGCGCTCAATACGGGCTGTGACCTCCACTACGGGCGAGGAAGCCCGGTAATGATAGCGATAGACGGCGCGCGGATTGCCTGGCTCCTTCGCGGCCTTCGCCCGCGTTTCGATGACCACCTGCACCGGACCCGCTTCAAGCACGCGCGCTGTCGCCTCGGCATCCGAGCGCCACGCCTGAGAGCCGCGCGTCTTCTCGAAAAGCCGGTCCTCGAAAACAAACCCCTTCTCCACCACTCCCGACTGGTTGAACCGGATGGAGGTCGGGAAGCCCCCGTTGCCCCGCTTTGGATGCTCGACCCGGTAATAGAGATTCCCGACGGTGATGGCACCGGCCGTCTCCGTCACCTGGAGGTCGCTGCGCGGAGGATCCGCGGGTTTGCCTGCTTCGACAACGACCCGGCGTGCCATCCCCGTGGGGGTCGTCCCCGGCAACAGGACGAGAATGCCGCCTTTAGCGCGCTGCCAGGCAAGGGGCGTCGTGCCCTCTCGTACGGCGGCAATGCCCCGCAGGCGCTCCGTGCGCAGAGGTATCAGCACGCACTCCCGCCACACGCTCCGGCCGGCATTCACCACGGTAAACGCGGTCGCGGGCTCGGCTGGAAGCGCCTGGGGCCTCCCCAGTAGTGCCATGAGGGTGGCAAACAGCCACACAGATCGTCTCATCGAATGCAACTCCCTCCATCGAGCGCCCTGCCGGCAGGCGGCCGACCCGGCTCTCCACTGATTGGTTGGCTACTCTCCGGCCCGATCCTGCCCCTGGCCGCGAGAGGCGACGGCCTGCGGTCGCCCCCTCGCCTCTACCGAGGGGCTTCAACGAGGAGATGGGGGCAGTACTGCCGTATGAAGGCGGCAAGAACCGAGATTGCCCCGCCGGCCGGCGGGGCACCCGTGATGGCCGGAGCGCCCACCCGGCATCGGGCCATGCTCCGGCAGAATGGGAGGGTGCTTTGATGAGACGTCTGGCGTTCGTTGCTGCTACCCTCGTCTCTCTCCTTGCTTTCGCCGGCGGTGGTGCCGCGGCCGAGTTCGGGCAGGTCGCTCTCGACTTCCGAAAGCCGGATGAACCGAAGCAGTGGCATGGTGTTGGAGGGCAGTGGCTCTTTGAGGAGGGCTCTCTTTGCCAGCAGAAGGCCGATGAGTACTGGTGCGCGTACCTGCGCGAAGGCCCGCTGGCGGATATCGGCTTCTCTCTCCGCTGCAAGCTCGTGGAGGTACACCAGTCCTACCCCGCAGCCGGGTACGTCGTCATCGCCTTCCGGGCGCAAAACCCGAGGAACTACTACAGCCTTCACTTGAAGGCGACCGGGGAACTCGCCCTGGCGGAGTACTGCTCTTCGCCCTCAGAGGGCCGGCGCGTGTGGCAGCCATTCGGGAAGATACACCGATTGGTGCCCGGCAGATTGCCGCTCGATACGTGGTACCGCGTGGACGTAGACGTGACCGGACCGCGGGTTCGCGCGCGTGCCTACCCCGAGAATGAGGCCGCCCCAGAATGGCAGGTTGAGGCCGACCTCTCTCAGGAGCTCCCGATCGATCACGCGGGAGAGAAGGCCTATCTCATCGGGCAGATCGGGTTTGGCACATCCAACTGCCGCGCGCTGTTCACCGATGTGCGCCTCGATTCGCGCCCGTCGCCGGTCCTCCTGAAAGCCCCTCTCGCGCGCGCAACGGAAACGGCGGAGTGCCTGATGAAAGCCGCGAAGGGAACCGCGGACGAGGCGCAGGCCACGCGGATGGTCCAATCGCTCGCGGCTTTCGCCCGGGATGTCAACACCCTGGAGAGCGTGAGCACCGCTCGCTATCAGGAGCTGGCCGCACGCCTGAACCAGCTCCAGGACGAGCAGGCCGCGCTCCGCCGGAAGGTGCTGGTGGCCCGTGGAGGCATCCGCGCGGCATGTACCTACGTGGAGTCCGTCACTCTCCCCCAGCGAAAGGCGAATCTCCACTGCCACACCCGGCACTCCGATGGCTCTCTCCCCTGCGACGAGATGGCTGCCTGGTATGCGGAGAACGGCTACCAGATCGTGGCGCTCTCGGACCACGACGCCTACGGGGATCAGGATGGGGGCGTCCTCTCATCCTTCTTCCAGAAAGACCAGGATGTCCACGACTGGGATGGCGATGGCGTCACCCACCCCACGCGTGAGTATCGCTCTGGGGCAGAAGCCTACGTGCGCGATTACGATAAGCCGGCCCCGCCTTGGGTGCCACGCAACTGGAAGCTCAACCGGCCTGGCGAGTTCGTGGTCCTCAACTCGATGGAGTCGTCGTTCGGCCACCACCACACGAACGTGATCGAGCCCCCTCCCGGCAAGATCCCCCGCCCTCGCGAGGGCTACGGGTTCGTTGACTGGTGCCACGCCAACAACGGCATCGTCTTTGTCGTTCACCCCGGCGATTGGAACAAGGCTCCAGAGCGGCTCCTGGACCACCCGGAGATGCGGAAGATCGACGGCCTGGAAGTGATGAACGGTTTCACGGCACGCGAAAACCGCAAGGGAGACAACCCCGATGGCAGCAAGGGGATCGCGGAGCAGCTGTGGGATGCCTGTCTCGATGCGGGCAAACTTCTCTGGGGGTTTGCCAACGATGACGCCCACAACACGAAGCCGGATCACTACGCCGGGGCCGGGAGCGCGTGGAACATGGTGTGGGTGCGAGAGCTCACCAAGCCGGCGGTGATGGAATCGCTGCGCCGGGGCGCCTTCTATGCGTCGTGCGGCATCCAAATCGACCAGGTCGAGATGGATGCCGAGAGCATCACGGTACGCAGCCCGAACGCCACCCACATCAAGGTGGTGGGTGACGGCGGGCGGACTCTTGCCCAGGTCGACGCGAACCAGATCACCTACCGGCTTCAGGGCACCGAGAAGTGGATCCGCGTGGTGCTCTGGAACGACACCATCTGCTATCCCAACGAGCCCTCTCGCTACCCGCAGAGGGCCTGGCTACAGCCGATTGTGCTAGACTCGCTCATCCCATAGCCGGAGGTTCCCCTCACACACCCGCCGGGTAGGTCTCAGGCATCGCGGGCGCCGCGCGCGCGGGAAGATGGAGCGGGTGGAGCGCCTCTGTCTCATCAAAGTAGAGGAACGCATCATACCGCTCCGGAAGCACGCTAGGCACGTAGTTGGTGAAGCCTTCGTACTTCGGGTCATACACCACGCCCACGGCTCGGTGGCCGCGCTGCGCCCGCATTGCCTCCGGCGGGGTGCCCTAGTCCAGCAGGAGCAACTTGTCCTCCGCCCCAGCGCGGTGGATCACGTCCTCCCAGCTCCCCTCACGGGCGGGCGGCATCACCATGAACTCCATCGGCGCTTCCCAGGCATCGGCGGCGACGACGCTGCCACGGTGCGTGCTAAAGCCAACCGAGATCACGCCCTGGTCCACATGGCGCTCGCGAACGAGCTGGCCGAGGTTCACCATCCCCCGGTCGGCCATCTCCGAGGCGCGCGCATCCCCGATGTGGGAGTTGTGCGCCCAGATGATCGCCTTCGCGCCCGGGCCGTGGAACTCCATCAACCGGTCGAGGGTATCCGCCATGTGCCTGTCGCGGATGTTCCATGCCTCCGGCCCCGCCGAGATGAAAGCGCGGTAGTAGCGTTCTGCATCGCGCACCACCCAGGCGTTTTGCTCGGCATTGAAGAGCGCCTCGGGATCCTGCCCTGGGATCTCGGGCCGGCGCATGAGGATCTCCTTGAGGAGCGCCACCACCTCATCCTCACACGATTCAGGCACGAGCCGGGTCGCCATCGAGTAATCCCGCACGTCGCCATACGGCTGAAAACAGTGGTGCGCCTGCCGGGCCACTTCGGCGGCCGCGGGATCCACCTGTGCCAGATACTCCACTACGGCGCGCAATGACTCCCAGAGGCTGTAGGTATCCAGCCCGTAGAAGCCCGCCTCCATGCCGCGTGGCACCTGCCGGTTATACCGGCGCAGCCACTCGACAAACGAAACCATCTCCTGGTTGGCCCATATCCACGTCGGCCAGCGGTCGAACATGCGAAGCACCTGAGAGGCGGTGCGACCCGCTGCCGGATCTCCCTTGACATAGCGGTTCACCTGGTAGCAATGGGGCCAGTCGCCCTCGACGGCGACAAAGGAGAACCCCTTCTCCCCAAGCAGGCGCTTCGTCAGCCGGGCGCGCCAGGAGTAGAACTCCGATGTCCCATGCGTCGCCTCGCCCAGGAGCACAAAGCGCGCATCGCCGATCCGGTGCATCAGAGGATCGAGATCCTCGTCGTCCCGCAGAGGACGCGCGATATCGCGGATGTGCGTTACCAGCTCCTCCGTACCGGCCGTCGTCTCAATGGTTCTCATGGGTCGTGGCTCCTTCGCAACGAAGTGTCACGCCCTCATACCCCATGAGAACCCAGGCCAACCTCCCTCCGCGTCGGCGATTGCTCTATTGTAGCTTCCACAGTGCGGGATCGGGCATTCCATCCGGCGTCGTGGTGTCGGCGCCGCTCCAATCGGCGTACTTGCTGTTGTGGATCCACTTCACATGGCCATCGCAAAAGGCGAAGTTGGCGCCTTCACTATGGATCGGATAGGGCGGCACCGCGTTGTCCCCCTGGTACTGGTCCCAGTCCATTAGATAGTAGCTGTTACCGGTGCCGCGGCCTTGCGAGTCGACGGGGCCCAGACGACCGGCGTCAGCAAACGCCGCGAGCTGCGCCGGATAGGTGATCTGCGCCAGGGGAATACTATCACGCAGCAGATTATTATAGCCGTAGCCCAGTGTCTGCGTCACGCTGATATACCCGTTCCACGCATGGCTAGGTGCCGAGGGGCAAGTGAAGGCTTTCGTGCTCTTCACGTAGGGCGAGAGCAAATACGGCCAGGTGACGTAGCCGGGAGAGGTGGGAATCGTTACGGTGGCGCGTACCATCCGCTCGTCATAGTCCTGCGCGTACTGGATGCACGCCATCGCTATCTGCTTGAGGTTGCTCTGGCAGTTCGCCTTGCGCGCGTTCTCACGCGCCCGCGCGAAAACCGGGAAGAGAATCGCGGCCAGGATGGCGATAATCGCGATGACGACCAGCAATTCGATCAGAGTGAAGCCTCGAGCCCGCCGATGCATGTCATCCTCCTATTCATAAGGGGTCAGGCCCCCCGGTCAAAGCCTGGGGGCGCGCATCCAACTCGCCACGGTCACCCATGACGCGGGAATGCAACTGGCCGGCTGGCGGGTCAGGCCGTGCCCGCCCGCTGCTCTCGGCAGAGCCCAGCCGTGCCTTTGCGTGAGCATATTATATCACAAAACGATACCAGAAAGAGACGAGAGACCCCCCGGGGGTTCTCCCCCACCCGTCCAAAGGCAGGGCGCGAGAGCCCCCGGACCCCGAACCTCGATAAAGACTCCTGGCTAGCGGCCCAGCCGGCGCACTTTCACGGTGAGACCCACCACGTCGCGCGTCAGATTGCCATCGTCATTCAGCTCCTGACGGTCGAAGACGACGAGGAGGGTGTCCGGCGCCACCTCTTCCACGGAGTTGTAGCTCGTAGTGGGCCCGTCGTAGAAGCAGAAGTGGCCTGTCCACGTCTTGCCCTCATCGGTGCTGAAGCAGAGCCAGTTGCCAGGGCGTCCATAGGTGCAGACAAGGATCCCGCTCTTCATGCGGCAGGCGTTCGGCCACACGCCCCGGTCGGCAATCGGCTCGGGCTTGCTCCAGCTCTTGCCGTCATCTTTGGACCGGCTGAGATAGAGTGGCGTATGCTTCCCGCCGCTTCCGCCGGTGCGCATGAAGCACAGGATCTCGCCATTCGGCAGCGCCAGCAGGTCGGCCTCGCAGAAGCTCTCCAGGCCCACTTCCGGGTCGTAGGCTACGGTCGCGAGATACTCCCAGGTCCGGCCACGGTCCGTAGACCGAACCACCCACGTCCGGTACTTGTAAAACTTCCACTCAGGAGGGAAGGTGGGGCAGAGCACCGTGTCTGTCTTGAAGTAGCCGTACATGACAGCCAGGAGGCTGCCGTCGCGCAAGCCGACGATGGCGTGGTCTACCATCGGCCCCTCATAGTACTTGCCGTCGTCACCCGTGCCTCCGGTGGCCTCAGGGAGATGGATGAGAGCATCCTCGGTGGTAGCCGTCTTGCCGCCGTCGCGCGACCGCTTGAGTGGAATGGTGAACCAGCCCGGCCGGTCGCTCCGCTTCGTGGCGAAGCCGAGCTGCACGATCTCGCCATCCGGGAACTGATAGGCGCCCACGTGGAAGCTTTCCGCACGCTCCCATGTCTGTCCACCATCTCGCGAACACCGGTCACCGACGATGAGCGCCCCATCCGCGCGC
>Ga0116169_1001088_pt1 | contig 24370 bp, 20 predicted proteins | sample AD_UKC130_MetaG_FD_89796 | JGI IMG/M metagenome (GOLD analysis project Ga0116169, IMG submission 89796) | Active sludge microbial communities of municipal wastewater-treating anaerobic digesters from Canada - AD_UKC130_MetaG | ecosystem: Engineered > Bioreactor > Anaerobic > Digestate | place...
AGCGCTTCGTTCGAACCCTCACCCGATGCCATCGACCCGAGCGCGAAGTCACTGAACGGGTTGCCCGAAAAGCGCCACGGGGCATCGACCGTGCTCATGTTGTACCCGTACAGAATCCACAGCACGCTGATGAGGCCCAGCGCACCGAAGCTCATCATCATCATGCTGACGACGCTCTTGGCCTTCACGAGCCCGCCGTAGAAGAACGCCACTCCCGGTGTCATGAACAACACCAACGCGGTGGCCATCACCACCCATGCCAAACTGCCTGTGTCCATTGCAGCACCCTCACCTGTTCAGAAACGGAAGCCCGCCCGCCGCTGCGTTGAACGGTCGAGATCGGGTGAGGTCAGTCTGATCGGCGTCGATTTCGGACACCGCGCACATCGCGTTTCGGGCGCGTTACGACAGCGGCATCCAGGTAAACAACATGTTTCGGGATGCCGAAACGGTGAGCGAACGCTCGCTAGATGTTCTTCCCGGGGACGTTGTGAACGCGTTCGATGGGTGATTTGCCGCCGATGCCTGTGTGGGGTCTGTGGTGATTGTAGTCATGGACCCACTGCTGGTAAGTCGCGGCTCTTGCTTCGTCGCTGAGGTAGGTGTGGGCGTAGGCCCATTCTTGGGCGAGGGTGCGGTTGAAACGCTCGACCTTCCCGTTGGTCTGGGGTCGATAGGGACGCGTGAACTTGTGGGTGATGTCATCGCCGAGCGCCTCGGTGAACGCTCCCGATCGATAGCAGGAACCATTGTCGGTGAGGACCCGTTTCACGGTGATGCCGTGATCTTGGAAGAACGCGTTCGCCCGCGTCCAGAACCCGGCGGCGGTGTCTTTCTTCTCATCGCCGAGGATCTCGGAGTAGGCGAGCCGGGAGTGGTCATCGACGGCATGGTGGAGGAACGAGTACCCGCGCCCCTGCTTCTTGTTGTTGCGGCTCCCGATCGTGCGGCCGAACTTTCGGTGGCCGCCACCATCGGGGATGCGCCCTTGCTTCTTGATATCGACGTGGACGAGATCGCCTGGAGCGGGATGTTCGTAGCGGATGGGTTTTTGCCGTCTCACGGGGAGCCCCGTGGCTTGATCAAGCCAGGAGAGCTTCGGCATCCGATACCGAACCAACACCTGCTCGACCGTGGAGCGGGGAACCCTCAGGTGGTAACCGATTCGGTGTGGTCCCCACTGCCGAGTGAACCGCAGCGACACGATTCGATGCTCGAGCCTGCGCGGGGTCCGATTCGGAGACCGGTGTGGTCGTGAGGACCCATCGAGCAACGCCAGGCCGGCTCGGTGCCTGGACGCCCACTTCGATGCGGTCGCGGGCGAGACCTGGAACCGTTCCGCAGCCCGACGCGTGGACCAGCCAGCATCGACTATCAGACGTGCCAGACGAAGACGCCCCACCGGCGTCAAAGGAGCATTAGCGTGAGTCACGAAGACCTCCGTGTTGATCGAAATGAGTGTGGTAACCCACTTCGATACCGGAGGTCTTCGCTATCTCAGCTCACGCCACGCTGATCACAACCTGTCCGGGAACTACACCTAGACCGCGGTGAGCGAGATCAGCCGCGAGATCGCGCGCAGATACTTCTTGCGGTAGCCACCGGCAAGCATTTCGGGAGAGAACACCTGGTCAAGCGGCAATCCGGTCGCCACAACGGGGATCTGGGCATCGTAGACACGGTCAACGAACGCAACGAACCGCAGGGCTGCAGACTGGTCGGTCAGCTGGTGCACCTCGCGAATGCCAGTGAGGTCGACCCCGTCGATCAGGCGAATGTACCGCGAGGGGTGCACCTTCGCGAGCCGCTCAACGAGGGCCGAGAAGTCATCACTCGAGACGACGCGGTCGGTTGCGGCATCCGTCATCAAATCGCCGTAATCGGCGTCGGTGACCACTCGCGCGTGCCCGTCGAGCGCACGCTGGCGGTAGTCAGTGCCGTCGATGCGAATCGTCTCGAAATTCGCCGACATCGCGTGAATCTCGCGGAGGAAGTCTTGGGCGGCGAAGCGCCCCTCGCCGAGCGCATTCGGTGGGGTGTTGGATGTCGCGGCCAACCGCGTGCCCGAAGCAACAAGTTCGCCCAGCAGGCGCGTCATCACCATCGTGTCGCCCGGATCATCGAGCTCGAACTCATCGATGCACAGCAGCTGCGAGCCGCGGAAGAGCTCCACGGTCTGCTGGTAGCCGAGGGCGCCCACAAGCGCGGTGTACTCGATAAACGAACCGAAGTACTTCCGACGCCCCGGGAAGGCGTGGTAGATCGAGGCCAGGAGGTGGGTCTTGCCGACCCCAAAACCACCGTCGAGGTAGACCCCGGGCGGCAGTTCACGAACCTTGGGCTTGCGCGAGAAGAGCCCCGGACGCTTGCCCGATTTCTCGGCACCACCGCTCGGAGCGAGCCCCGAGAACTGCATCAGCTGGTCTTTGGATTCCTGCTGCGAGGGATACGCCGCGTCGGCGCGATACGTGTCGAACGTCGCGTTATGAAACTGCGGCGGCGGGGTGAGCGACGCAACCATCTCGGCCCCAGAGACCTCCGGGTTGCGCTCGATCAGATGGACGAGGCCGGGTGCGGCCGTGCTCGTAGTCATGGGAGTCCCTGTGTCGAAGTCTTGCCGCCCGGGCGCGGACCGCCGTCGACCGCCGTAGGCTTGCAGCGACGAGACAATCTTATCGCCCTTCTCGTCATCAACCTCCGCGGCACCGGGCAATGTTTCGCGTGCCACGGCCCATTCAGGAGGTCACAGTGACCGTCGAGTTCGACACCACGTCAGCCAAGTTCGCAGACTACGCCGAGCCCGGACGGCTTGTGAGCGCTGACTGGCTGCAGGCACACCTCGGCGAACCCGGGCTCGTTGTCGTCGAGAGCGACGAAGACGTCCTTCTCTACGAGATCGACCACATTCCGGGCGCCGTCAAGATCGACTGGCACACCGAGCTCAACGACCCGGTCGTGCGCGACTATGTGCAGGGCGAAGAGTTCGCCGCGCTCATGCGCCGCAAGGGCATCTCTCGCGACGACACCGTCGTGATCTATGGCGACAAGAGCAACTGGTGGGCCGCCTACGCGCTCTGGGTTTTCACGCTGTTCGGCCACGAAGACGTGCGCCTCCTCGACGGCGGCCGCGACAAGTGGATCGCCGACGGGCGGCCAATGACGACGGATGCCGCACCCCACCGTGACAGCGACTACCCCGTCGTCGAGCGACACGACGACGCGATCCGCGCCTACAAGGACGACGTGCTCGCGCACTTCGGCAAGCCCCTCATCGACGTGCGCTCGGCCGAGGAATACACCGGTGAGCGCACCCACATGCCCGCCTACCCCGAAGAGGGCGCGTTGCGCGGCGGCCACATCCCGTCGGCACAGAGCGTCCCGTGGGCACGCGCGGCCGCCGAAGACGGCACCTTCCGCCCCCTCTCCGAGCTGCGCGAAATCTATTTCGACGGCGCCGGCCTCAGCGAGGGCGACGACGTGATTGCTTACTGCCGCATCGGCGAACGCTCGAGCCACACCTGGTTCGTGCTCAAGTACCTGCTCGGCTTCACCACGGTGCGCAACTACGACGGCTCATGGACCGAGTGGGGCAGCGCCGTCCGAGTGCCGATCGTCACGGGCACCGAGGCGGGCGCGATTCCTACCCGCTAGGCCTCGAAACACCGAAGCCTCCGTACTGCCAGCAATGGCGGCACGGAGGCTTCGTCGTTCGCGCTGCGGCGCTATCGCGCTTCGCTATTCGCTCTTGGCGCGGGTCAGCACGAACACCGGGATCAGCCGGTCAGTCTTCTGCTGATACTCCGCGTAGTTCGGGAACGCGGCAACCGCCCGCTCCCACCACTCAGCACGCTCGTCGCCCTCAACTTCGCGGGCGAGATATGCGTGCTTCTCAGCGCCATCCTGCAGCTCAACGAGCGGGTTCGCCTTGAGGTTGAAATACCAGACGGGATGCTTCGGCGCACCGCCGAGCGACGCAACAACGGCGTACTCACCATCGTGTTCGACCCGCATCAGGGCCGTTTTGCGGAGGAGACCGCTCTTCGCCCCCTTGTTCGTCAGCACGATCACCGGCATGCCGTGGAGTTCGGTGCCCTCGTCGCCGCCCGAGCTCTCGATCAGTTCTGCTTGCTTGCGGGCCCAGTCAGACGTGCTTGGACCATATTCACCAGTCAGTTCCATACCCTCATTATCGGCGATCGTCACGGGGCCGGGGCCAAGACGTCCGTGGAAGAATGGCAGAGATGTCTGAACCCACTCTTCCCCCCGTCCTGACCGAGATTCGCGACGAGTTTCTTGAACTCGATGAGCCGATTCGGTTGCAACTGCTGCTCGAGTTCGCAAACGAGCTCCCAGCCGTCCCGGCGCGCTACGAGGGGCACCCCGAGCTGACCGAGCGCGTGGTTGAGTGCCAGTCCCCCGTCTACATCGTGATCGACATCGACAACGAGGGTCTCGTGCACATGCACGCAACCGCGCCGCGCGAGGCACCCACCACCCGCGGGTTCGCGAGCATCCTGGTGCAGGGCATCAGCGGCCTCACGGTCGATGAGGTGCTCGCTATCCCCGACGACTTTCCTCGGAGCATCGGCCTCACCCGGGCCGTCTCGCCGCTGCGCATCTCGGGCATGACGGGCATGCTGCTGCGGGCGAAGCGTCAGGTTCGCGAGAAGTCCGGCCGGTGACGACGCTCTTAGAGATCGTGCCGAGCACGTTCGACACGATCGAGGTGCCGTCGGCCGAGGCATCCGCCTTCATCGCCGCACGATACGCGCGGCGCGACGAGGCGTACGTGCGCCTCAACATGATCACGAGCTTGAACGGTGCTGCCGCCGGCGGTGACGGCACGAGCGACTCGATCACGAGCCCCGTCGACCGCACCCTGCTGCGCGCGATCCGTGACGACGCCGATATCGTGCTGGTCGGCGCGCAAACCGTGCGGGCCGAGGGCTACGTGCTCCCGGCCACGGCGCTGCTCGCGGTCGTGACCGCCTCCGGAGACCTTGGCGGGCACCGTTTCGTGCCGCGGGTCGCGGACGACGGCAACGGCAGTGGCGGTGACGGCAGTGGCAGTGGCAGCAGCAGCAGCGCGAGCGCCAAACGCGCCCAGGCCCGCGTCCTCATCCTGTGCCCCGAGGGCTCCCCCGCGCACCGCAACGGGGTACAGCTCGCCGACGGTATCACGGCCGAGATCATCGCGATCCCGGCCGGCCCCACCGCTGACGCCCAACGAGGCGACACGCTCCCACCCGCCGCAATCATCGAGGCGCTCGCCGCCCGTGGACACCGCCGCGTGGTCTGCGAAGGCGGCCCAACCCTCACGGCGCAGTTTGTCGCCGCGGGTGTCATCGACGAGTTCTGCCTCACCGTCGCCCCGACGATCGAGGTCGGCGAATCGGCGCTGTTCGCGGTGTCAGCCGGCGCGCGCCCCGACACCGAGGTCGCCGGCATGCTCGTCGACGACGCGGGATTCAGCTATCTGCGACTGCGGGTTCGGCGAGCAGCCCCTGCGACGCCAGCCACGACGTGATCGCCTGCGCCCAGCGGCGCTCGTCATAGTTCCAAAGCTTGGTGTGCCGCGCGACCGAGAAGCTCTCGAGCGTCACGAGGTCGGGACGTTCGGCGGCGAGCCGGTGCGAACCGGCCGACGGCACGAAGCCGTCGTCGTCGCTGTGCAAGATGAGAATCGGGTGGTGCAACTCGTTCGCCCGAGATGTGGCATCCAACTCATCGAAAGAAATAGGCGCGTCGGTGCCGGCGAAGATGCCCGAAAAATCGGATTGCAGCGCACCGAGCGCGAGCTCCGACACGGGCGTCGGCAGGTGCAGCAGCTTCGCCTGGTACTCGAGCACGATCCGCCAGTCGGTCACCGGCGAATCAAGCACGATGCCGGCGATCACCCCGCTGTGCACCGAGTTCAGCGACAGCTGCAAGACGATCGCCCCGCCCATCGACCAGCCCATCAAGACGACGCGCTTCGCGCCGTGCCGCCGCGCAAAACTCACCGCAGCATCGACGTCGCGCCATTCCGTACCGCCGAGGCCATAGGTGCCCGCACGCGAGCGCGGCGCCTCGCCGTCGTTGCGATACGAGACGACCAGCGTCGTCATGCCCAGCCCATGAAACACCGGCACTGCGCGCAGGGTCTCGGCGCGCGTGGTGCCGCGGCCGTGCACCTGAATCACCCAGGTATGAGACGTGGATGCCTCGGCCTCCGGAGCGGGAAACAACCACGCCGGGCACGGCCCGAGCGGCGAGCCGATCAGCTCGGAGGTGAAAGGAATGTGGAGCTGCTCGGGGCGGTCGAAATACCAACCGCTGAACGTCGCCTCGGCTTCGAGCTGCGAGGAGTCGTCGATCTGGGTCAGCAGCTTCCGCGTGACAGTGGTGTCGGTTTCGGCGAGCACGGTGCCGAGCTTGACGTATGCCTGCGTGCCCTCGGTCGCGAGGCCGTAACGGCCCGGGAGCCGAGTATCGGGCGTCCGGCTGAGCGTGATTGTTTGGGCAGCGGTGTCGAGATCGACGATGCGCGTGTCGCGCTCGCGCGGCGCGGGCGCGACAACCCGGCGGGCCATGCGCAATGAGACCGTGCTGGCGGCCATCGCAACGCCCGCAAGCGCAACGGTGAGCACGACAACGGCCAGCCGGAGCGATCGGCCAAATGTTGCCGTCCTGCCCCGCGCTCGTCCGGCGTGCCTCTGCTCATTCATTGATCACCCATTCTAGTCTGTGGTCGTGACAGGCACCCCCGGGTCAGGCTTCGGCTCCTCTGTGTTCCAGCGCGCGGCCGACGCCGTGCGAGGCACGCGGTTGCGCTCCGACCTCTATGTTCGCGAGATTTCGGCCCCGACCGGCATCGCCCCCGAAGCGATTGCCCTCGCCGCCGACATCCGTCCTGATGCGCCCGGTGAAGATTCCGCCTATGGCAACGGAAGGTTTATTTTGCTCCACGACCCTTCGGTACCCGATGCGTGGGGCGGTCCGTTTCGGATCGTGTGCTTCGCACAGGCACCGCTCGAAACGGAGATCGGCAACGACCCGCTCCTGGCGGACGTCGCCTGGTCTTGGCTCACCGACGCGCTCGACACACGAAAGGCCGACTACCACTCGGCCTCGGGCACTGCGACGAAGAGTCTGTCGACGGGATTCGGAGAGCTCGCCGCCGACGGCGACGGCGCGCAGATTGAGCTGCGGGCCTCGTGGACGCCGGGTCCTGGCAAACTTTCGCACCACGTCGAGGCATGGGCCGAGCTCCTGTGCATGCTGGGCGGCCTCCCGCCCGGTTCCGAAAATGTCGCCGTCTTCGGCGCGAAGCGAGAACAACATCATGGCTGAGTTCGAAGTAATTGCCGACCTGCAGAGCGCCGAGCGCGCGTGCGAACAGCTCGCCGCCGGCGACGGCCCCGTTGCGGTCGACGTCGAGCGCGCCTCGGGTTTTCGCTACTCGCAGCGGGCGTATCTCATCCAGGTCTATCGCCGCGATGGTGGCCTCCACCTGTTTGACCCGCCGGCGGTGGGCGATTTCAGCGCGCTCCAGGCCGCGATCGGCGACGAAGAGTGGGTGCTCCACGCGGCAAGCCAAGACCTGCCGTCGCTCCACGAGCTCGGCCTGTATCCCCCGCTCATTTTTGACACCGAGCTGGCCTCACGCCTCCTCGGCAAAGAGCGCGTCGGCCTCGGCGCCGTCGTCGAAGACACACTCGGCATCACCCTCGCAAAGGCGCACTCCGCGGCCGACTGGTCGACCCGGCCCCTCCCCGATGCGTGGCTCGAGTACGCGGCGCTCGATGTCGACCATCTTGTCGACGTGCGCGACATCCTCGTGGCCGAGCTCGAAGCGCAGGGCAAGACCGAGATCGCATACCAAGAGTTCGAGGCAGTGCGACTGCGCGAGCCCAAACCCCCACGCGAAGACCCGTGGCGTCGCCTCAGCGGGCTGCACAGCGTGCGCGGCCGTAAGAACCTCGCCGTGGCACGCGCGCTGTGGCAGGCACGCGAATCGTTCGCGCAGTTCGAAGACACCGCGCCGGGCCGACTCCTGCCCGACCGCTCGATCATCGCCGCCGTGCGCGCCGAACCAGAATCGCGCCAGGCCCTGGCCGGCATCAAGGAGTTCACGGGCCGCGCAAGCCGCAGCCAGCTCCCCCGCTGGTGGTCGGCGATTCAGGCCGGCCGCGCGAGCACCGACCTCCCACCCGAGCGCGTATCAAGCGACGCACTCCCACCGCCGCGCGCATGGGTCGATCGCAACCCGGCAGCCGATGCGCGACTGAAGGCGGCAAAACCCGTCATCGAGGCAACCGCGACCGCGATGGCGATGCCCACCGAAAACCTCCTGAGCCCCGAACTGCTGCGCAGAACATCATGGGCGCCACCCGCGACGGTGGATGCGGCATCCATCGGCGAAGCACTTGCCACCCTCGGTGCCCGACCCTGGCAAATTGACGCAACCTCACAGCCGATCGCCGATGCCTTTGTTGCCAGCCTCCAAGCACCGGCAGAGACAGAGGAAGACGCCTCGTAGGTTCGCCCCAAGCAACCCCACCTCGCTTCGCCGCAGTCGTAGGCTGACGGCAACCCTACTTTTGGAGGCGACGTGGCCGAGATCTCGGACGTCTTTTTCGTTGACGGCATGCGCACACCCTTTGGGCGTGCCGGCGAAAAAGGCATGTATTGGAACACCCGCGCAGACGACCTGGTCGTGAAAGCGATCATCGCCACGCTTGAGCGCAACCCGAACGTACCCAAGGACCGCATCGACGACGTGGCGATCGCCGCGACGACGCAGCAGGGCGACCAGGGCCTCACGCTCGGCCGCACGGCCGCGATTCTTGCCGGTCTGCCACAGAGCGTGCCGGGATTCGCGATCGACCGCATGTGCGCGGGCGCCATGACGAGCGTCACCACGATCGGCAGCGGCATCGGCTTTGGTGCGTACGACATCGCGCTCGCCGGCGGTGTCGAGCACATGGGCCGACACCCCCTCGGCGCCGGTGCCGACCCCAACCCGCGCTTTCTCACCGAAAAGCTCGTGAGCCCCGATGCGCTCGACATGGGCGTCACCGCCGAGCGCCTGCATGACCGCTTTCCCGAACTAACGAAGGAGCGAGCCGACCGGTTCGGCATGCTCAGCCAGCAAAAGGCGCAGGCCGCCTATGACGCCGGCAAGATCCAGCCCGACCTCGTCCCCGTGGCGGTGAAAGACGCGAGCGGCGCCTGGGGCATCGCAAGCGAAGACGAGGGCCGTCGCCCCGAGACCACGATGGAGGGCCTCGCCCAGCTGCGCACGCCATTCCGCGCGCACGGCCGGGTCACCGCCGGCACCGCCTCACCGCTGACCGACGGCGCAACCATCAGCCTGCTCGCCGGTGGCGCCGCGGCCCGCGAGTTTGGCCTCAAGCCCAAGATGCGCATGGTTTCGTTCGCGTTTGCGGGCGTCGAACCGGAGGTCATGGGCCTCGGCCCCGTGCCCTCGACCGAGAAGACCCTCCGCAAGGCCGGCCTGAGCATCACCGACATCGGCTTGTTCGAACTCAACGAGGCGTTTGCCGTGCAGGTGCTCTCGCTCCTCGACCACTTCAACATCGCCGACGACGACCCCCGCGTCAACCAGTGGGGCGGCGCCATCGCCGTCGGCCACCCGCTCGCAGCCTCCGGCGTGCGCCTCATGATTCAGCTCGCGGCCCAGTTCGCCGAGCGGCCCGACGTTCGCTACGGCCTCACGGCCATGTGTGTGGGGCTCGGCCAGGGCGGCTCAGTCATCTGGGAGAACCCGCACTACGACGGAAAGAAGTAGGAAGCGCAATGACCAACTACGACGCCATCGACTTCAGCCCGCTCGCCGCACTCAGCGACGACGAGGTGGTCACCCATTCGCTCGTGCGCGACGTCACGCTCGCCAGCGGAAAAACGCTCGCGCTCATCACGCTCGACAACGGCCGCGACCACACGCGCCCCAACACCTTCGGGCCAGCAACGCTCACCGAACTCGGCGCAACGCTCGACGAGCTCGCGCAACGCGCCGCAGCGGGCGAGATCCAGGCCGTCGGCGTGACGGGCAAGCAATACATCCTGGCCGCCGGTGCCGACCTCTCCGACGTCTCGCGCGTTCCATCCCGCGAGGTCGCGAAGCTCGTCGCGCAACAGGGGCACTTCGTCCTGGGCAAACTCAGCACCCTCGGCGTTCCGTCATTCGCGTTCGTCAACGGACTCGCCCTCGGCGGCGGCCTCGAGATCGCCCTGCATTCGAGCTATCGAACAGTGGATGCCTCAGCCGCCGCGATCGCACTCCCCGAGGTGTTCCTCGGGCTGATCCCCGGCTGGGGCGGCGCATTCCTGCTGCCCAACCTGATCGGCATCGAGAATGCGCTCGAGGTGATCATCTCGAACCCGCTGCAACAGAACCGGACGCTCCGCCCGCAGCAGGCATTTAAGCTCGGCGTTGTCGATGCGATCTTCCCCGCGGCCAACTATCTCGAGGATTCGCTCCGCTGGGCCGACGCCGTGCTTGCCGGCACGACCAAGGTGAACCGCAAGCAGGAGCCGGGCAAAATCGAGCGCCTCACGAAGTGGCCCATCGCGATCAAGATGGCCCGCAACATGCTGGAGAACCGCATCGGAACGGTGCCAAAGTCTCCGTATGTCGCGCTCAGCCTGCTTGAGGCCGCCCGCAGCGGGATCCCCGCCGAGGGCTTCGCACGTGAAGATGAGGCGCTTGCCGACCTTGTGGTCGGCGACCAGTTTGCGGCATCCATGTATGCATTCGATCTCGTGCAGAAGCGCGCGAAGCGGCCCGTCGGCGCGCCCGACAAGAAGCTCGCGAAGCGCGTCACCAAGGTGGGCATCATTGGTGCCGGCCTGATGGCTAGCCAGTTCGCCCTGCTGTTCTTGCGCCGGCTGCAGGTACCGGTGATCCTGACCGACCTCGACCAGGCGCGCATCGACAAGGGGCTCGCATACATTCGTGCGGAGATCACCAAGCTCGAACAGAAGGGGCGCCTCGACGGCGACTCGGCGAACAGGCTCCGCGCCCTCGTACACGGCACGACCGACAAGAGCGAGTTTGCAGACTGCGACTTCGTGATCGAGGCGGTCTTCGAAGAGGTCGGCGTCAAGCAGCAGGTCTTCGCCGACATCGAACCCATCATTGCCGAAGACGCGATCATGGCCACGAATACCTCGTCGCTGTCGGTCGCAGAGATCGGTTCAAAGCTGCGGCATCCGGAGCGGCTCGTTGGCTTCCACTTCTTCAACCCCGTCGCGGTGATGCCGCTGATCGAGATCGTCAAAACGCCGCACAGCAGCGAAGCGGCGCTGTCGACCGCATTCATTGTCGCGAAGGCACTCGGCAAGAACGCGGTGCTGACGGCGGATGCCCCTGGCTTCGTCGTCAACCGGCTCCTCGCGAAGGTCATGGGCGAGGCGGCACACGCGATCGATGTGGGCACCCCGTTGCTGACCGTCGAGAAGGCGTATGCGCCAATCGGCCTGCCGATGACGCCGTTCCAGCTCATCGACCTCGTCGGGTGGAAGGTCGCCGCACACGTACAAGACACGATGGCGGAGAAGTTCCCCGAGCGGTTCTTCTCGTCGGCGAACTTTCACCGGCTGGCCGAGCTGTCCGATGTGGTCGAGAAAGACAAGTCTGGCAAGGTCACCGGCTGGACGAAGCAGGCACAGAAGGTGCTCGAGGTGGGCAAGAGCCCGCTCACCGAGGCCGAGATCTTGCGCCGAGTGCAAGACGGACTCGCCCAGGAGATCAAGCTCATGCTCGATGAGGGCGTCGTGCCCGAGGTCGAAGACATCGACCTCTGCCTGATCCTTGGCGCCGCGTGGCCGTTCATCGACGGTGGCGCATCGCCCTACCTCGACCGTGAGGGCGCATCCGAGCGTGTCTTCGGCGCGACATTCCACTCGCCGAAGATCGTGGGGATTGCCTCGCGCTAGCCAGGCGGCTCACTGCGCTGTAAACGTCGACGAACCTACGCGCTCGCAGGACGCGCGATCGGAATTCTGGTGCCGCGCACCTGCTCGATGATGTCTTCAGTGATCTTGTCGACCGTGAGGCCGGCGTCGATCAGGATCTGCTCGCGGGTCGCATGCTGGATGAACTCATCTGGCACGCCGAGCTCGTCGACCGCGGTGTCAACACCGGCGTCGCGCAAGACCTGCCGCACGCGCGTGCCCACCCCGCCGACACGGATGCCGTCTTCGATCGTGATCACGATGCGGTGCTCGGCGGCCAGGCGAACCACGCTCGGATGCACCGGAATCGCCCAGCGCGGGTCGACCACAGTGACACCGATACCCTCGGCTCGGAGGCGCTCGGCAACTTCAAGCGCCATGGATGCCATGGGCCCGATTGGCAGGATCAGCACGTCTGGAGCACCGCCGCGCGAGAGCACCTCGACGCCGTCTTCAAAACGCTCGATCGCCGAAATGTCTGCACCGACCTCACCCTTCGGGAATCGCACCACGGTGGGTGCGTCTCCCACGTCGACGGCCTCGTCGAGCAGCTCGACCAGGCGCGCTGCATCGCGCGGCACACCAATTCGAATTCGGGGAACGATCTGCAACATCGCGAGATCCCAGATGCCGTGGTGACTCGGGCCGTCTGGGCCGGTGACGCCAGCGCGGTCAAGCACGAACGTGACGCCTGCGCCATGCAAACCGACATCCATCAGCACCTGATCGAACGCGCGATTCATAAACGTCGCGTACATCGCGACGACAGGATGCAGACCGCCGAACGCCATGCCCGCGGCGGCCGTCACGGCGTGCTGCTCGGCGATGCCGACGTCGTACACACGGTCAGGAAAGCGCTCGGCAAACCGTGCGAGGCCCGTGGGGCGAAGCATCGCCGCCGTGATGGCGATCACATCGTTTCGCCGCTCGCCCACACGCACAAGCTCATCGGCGAAGATGTCGGTCCAGCTGAGTGCTGTGCTGTTCGACATCGCGACGCCGGTGTCTGGGTTGATCTTGCCAACCGCGTGGAACTGGTCTTCGAGGTCGTCGAGCGCGGGCTGGTACCCGCGGCCTTTTTCGGTGATCGCGTGCACGATCACGGGTGCGCCATAGCTCTTCGCGAGCTTCAGCGTCTCGATCATCGCCTCGAGATCGTGGCCATCGACCGGACCCAAGTACTTGATGTCGAGGTTGGAGTAAAGCGCGACGTTGTTTGTCAGGCGCGAGAGAAAACCATGAGTGCCACCGCGCAGGCCGCGATACATGGCCCGCCCGGCCGCACCGAAACGCCCGAACGCGCGCCCGCTCGTGCGGTACATCGCGCGGTAGCTCGGCGCTGTGCGCGCCCGGTTGAGATAGCGGGCCATGCCACCGATGGTCGGGGCATAAGAGCGCCCGTTGTCGTTGACGATGATGACGAGGTTGCGCTCGTTGTCATCCGAAATGTTGTTGAGGGCTTCCCACGTCATGCCGCCCGTGAGGGCGCCGTCGCCCACGACAGCGACGACATGCCGGTCGGCACGGCCCGTCTGCATGAATGCGCGCGAAATGCCGTCTGCCCAGCTCAGTGAGCTTGATGCGTGCGACGATTCGACAACATCGTGCGCGCTCTCGGAGCGCTGCGGGTACCCGGCGAGGCCGCCGCGCGAGCGAAGCCCAGAAAAGTCTTGGCGACCAGTGAGCAGCTTGTGCACGTACGACTGGTGGCCGGTATCGAACACGAACGGGTCGTCTGGCGACGAGAAGACGCGGTGCATTGCGAGCGTCAGCTCGACCACACCGAGGTTGGGGCCGAGGTGCCCGCCGGTGCGTGCAACGTTCTCAACGAGAAACGCCCGGATCTCTTCCGCGAGCTGCTTCAGCTGCAACACGCTGAGATCGTCGAGGTCACGCGGACCCGAAATCGACGAAAGAATCGTCATCCGATCCCCTTCCAATCAAGTTTCAATCTTAGCCGCGCGTACGCGCAGTGCCGGGCCCGCCCGGACAACGCATGTGGCCCCGCCGGCGCAGTGCGCGCAGGCGGGGCCACATGTGATGGTGGATCGCGGTGGTTAGACCAGCGAACGCAGCACGTACTGGAGGATGCCACCATTGCGGTAGTAGTCAGCCTCACCAGGGGTGTCGATACGAACGATTGCGTCGAACTCAACCGTTGCCTTGCCCGCCGCCGAGTGCTCGGTCGGGGTTGCGGTCACGCGCACCGTCTTGGGGGTGACGCCCTCGTTCAGCTGCTCGAGACCCGCGATCGAAACCGCCTCGGTGCCGTCGAGACCGAGCGATGCCCAGCTCTGGCCGGCCGGGAACTGCAGCGGCACGACGCCCATGCCGATGAGGTTCGAGCGGTGAATACGCTCGAAGCTCTCGGTGATGACGGCCTTGACGCCCAGCAGGCTGGTGCCCTTTGCTGCCCAGTCACGCGACGAACCCGAACCGTACTCCTTGCCACCGAAGATGACGAGGGGCGTACCAGCTGCCTGGTAGTTCTGGCTCGCGTCGTAGATGAACGACTGCGGGGCTTCGGCCTGCGTGAAGTCGCGAGTGTAACCACCCTCGACGTTGTCGAGGAGCTGGTTGCGCAGGCGGATGTTCGCGAAGGTGCCACGAATCATGACCTCGTGGTTGCCACGACGCGAGCCGTAGGAGTTGTAGTCCTTGCGCTCGATGCCGTGCTCGTTGAGGTACTGGCCAGCCGGGCTTGCGGCCTGGATGTTGCCGGCGGGGCTGATGTGGTCGGTCGTGACCGAGTCACCCAGGGTTGCCAGCACGCGGGCGCCAGCGATGTCGGTGACCGGGGTCAGCTCCATCGTCATGCCCTCGAAGTACGGGGGCTTCCGGACGTAGGTCGACTTCTCGTCCCACTCAAAGGTTGCGCCGGTCGGGGTCGGAAGCGTCTTCCAACGCTCGTCGCCCTCGAACACGCTTGCGTACTGCGTGTCGAACATGCCCTTGTTGATCGACGTGTCGATCGTGGCCTGCACCTCTGCGCTTGTGGGCCAGATGTCGCGCAGGAACACGTCCTTGCCGTCGGTGTCCTGACCGAGCGCGTCGGTCTCGAAGTCGAAGTTCATCGAACCGGCGATCGAGTACGCGATCACGAGCGGCGGGCTCGCGAGGTAGTTCATCTTCACGTCGGGGCTGATGCGACCCTCGAAGTTGCGGTTGCCCGAGAGCACAGCGGTGACCGCGAGGTCGTTCTCGTTGATCGCTGCCGACACCTCGGTGATGAGCGGACCCGAGTTGCCGATGCAGGTGGTGCAGCCGTAGCCGACGGTGTAGAAACCGAGTGCTTCGAGGTCGTCCGTGAGGCCGGCCTTCTCGTAGTAGTCGGTAACGACCTTCGAGCCGGGCGCGAGCGTGGTCTTGACCCACGGCTTGGCCTTGAGGCCCTTGGCGACAGCGTTGCGGGCAAGCAGGCCAGCCGCGAGCATTACCGAGGGGTTCGAGGTGTTCGTGCACGACGTGATCGCCGCGATGGTGACCGCGCCGTGGTCGAGCGTGAACTTCTCGCCATCGGCGAGCTCGACGTCGGTCGGCTTTGAGCCGCGCGCGGGTGCGTGGCTGCGGTGCACGTGCTGGTGGCTGTGCTCGCTCTCGGGCGTGTTGGCGGGCGGGTCCGAAGCCGGGAACGACTCAGCGATCTCGAGGTCAACGAGATCGTGCGAGACGTCTGCGTAGTTGACCAGGTCGCGGCCGAACTGCTCCTTGGCCTCCGTGAGGATGATGCGGTCCTGGGGGCGCTTCGGGCCTGCAATCGAGGGCACCACGGTGCTGAGATCGAGCTCGAGGTACTCGCTGTACGTGGGCTCCTGATCGGCGTTGTGCCAGAGCTTCTGCGCCTTCGAGTACGCCTCGACAAGTGCAACCTGCTCGTCGCTGCGGCCCGTGAGGCGCAGGTAGTCGAGGGTCACGTCGTCGATGGGGAACATCGCTGCGGTCGAGCCGAACTCGGGGCTCATGTTGCCGATCGTGGCGCGGTTTGCCAGCGGCACCGAGGCGACGCCGGAGCCGTAGAACTCAACGAACTTGCCGACGACGCCGTGCTGACGCAGCATTTCGGTGATCGTGAGGACAACGTCGGTTGCGGTGACCGCGGTCGGGATGACACCCGAGAGCTTGAAGCCGACAACCTTGGGGATGAGCATCGAGACGGGCTGGCCGAGCATGGCTGCCTCTGCCTCGATACCGCCGACACCCCAGCCGAGCACGCCGAGGCCGTTGACCATCGTCGTGTGCGAGTCGGTGCCGACGCAGGTGTCGGGGTATGCGCGCAGCGCGCCACCGACGGTGCGGGTGAAGGTGACCTGTGCAAGGTGCTCAATGTTCACCTGGTGCACGATGCCGGTGCCCGGGGGCACAACCTTGAAGTCTTCAAACGCGGTCTGGCCCCAGCGCAGGAACTGGTAGCGCTCGCCGTTGCGCTCGTACTCGATCTCGACGTTGCGCTCGAGTGCGTTCTCGGTGCCGAAGAGGTCGGCGATGACCGAGTGGTCGATCACGAGCTCAGCGGGCGCGAGCGGGTTGATCTTGTTCGGGTCGCCACCGAGTTCGCTGACGGCCTCGCGCATGGTTGCGAGGTCAACGATGCAGGGCACACCGGTGAAGTCCTGCATGATGACGCGGGCCGGCGAGAACTGGATCTCGGTGTTGGGCTCTGCCGTGGCATCCCATGCACCAAGCGCCTCAATCTGCGCCTTGGTGACGTTCGCGCCGTCTTCGGTGCGCAGGAGGTTCTCGAGGAGCACCTTCAGGCTGAAGGGGAGCTTCTCATAGCCAGCGACCGTGTCGATTCGAAAAATCTCATAGTCGGTGCTGCCGACCTTCAGGGTGCTTTTGGCACCAAAGCTATTGACCGTGGACATTGATCTGTCTCCTTCTAAGGCGGACACGAAGGTGACGATTCGCCGGGTGGCGATCGACCCCGTCATCCCCCATCTTTCTCCGAAGTGGACCCAGGGGCTAGCAAGGCATACCTAACCGCCGAAGGGCGGGCAGCGTGCCAAGAACTTCGTCGTAATTTATCTTGATGTCGAGATAAATAATATCAGTTAGGCGGATGCCCCACGCTCACCGACACGGAACACAGATCGTGCGACGAGATAGGTCACGACAAGCGCTGGCGCAAAGAGCGGAATACCCATCGCCAGCTTTGCGTACCCAAGCGCGATGACGTTGCTCGCATCGGCGTTGCTTGCGAAGTACAGCGGAAGTTGCACCGCGAGCCGGAGAAAGAACAATCCGGCCCACATCAACGACAGCCAGGCCGAAATCCGGCGCTGGCGACGGTCTTGGCGCCAGGTCGTGCCGACGTTCGTCAGGAACCCGGCAATGAGCCCGATGAGCGGCCAACCGACCATCACCGAAATCAAAAATGCCGAGCCATATGCACCGTTGGTGAAGAACCCAAGCACGAAATTGTCTTCGCCGCGGCCAGTGAACAGCGCAAGCGCCGCGGCCACGAGTGTGCCGACGAGCCCGGCGATGGCCGAGGACGGCGCCGAACGCGCGATCAGGCGTGCGAGCGTGAAGATCGCCGCGATCCCTACCGACAATGCGAGCGAGAGCGGCAAGTTGGCCTCGCCGGTGCTCGGCGAGTAGCTCAAGGTGTAGGCCACGACGAAGACGAGGCTCGGCACCACGGCCTCAAGGATGCCGCGCACTCCCCCGATCGACGCCCAGACCATGCGACCGGCATCCTGCTCACCCTTGGGGTCGATGCCAGCGCGCCGCGCGGCCTGCGCCAATGCCTCGCCGAACACCTCGGAGGCGGAGGCCGCTGTCGCGGGCAACTCGTCGGGGGTTACTCCCGCGCCTGCGGGCGTCTCGTGGGGGTTGGCTGGATCAACCGCGGATGCGTCGTGTGCAACAGGCTCGTCGCTGGAGCCCTGCGGCCCCGTCGACCCACCCGAGAGCGGTGGCTGCTCGGTCATTACGCGCCGGCGCCGGGCGAGGCCGGCATGCGCAGCGGAATGAGGTCGCGCGGCGGCATGGGCGAGCCACCACGCACGACCACGATCGAGCGGAAGAGGTCTTCAACCTGGGCTGCGGCATCCATATCGCCCGTGGCGGCACCGCCGATCACACCGCGCAAGAACCAGCGCGGGCCGTCGACGCCAACGAATCGGGCGAGGCGCTTCGCAGAATCGCCTTCGGCACCCGCAACGACGGGCACTTCGGCGAGCAGTTCAGGCCCAAACGGCCCCTCGCGCTCTTCGACACGGCCGCCCTGCTGACGAACCTGGTCGCGAATCTGGTCGCGAGTGTCACTCCACAGACCCGTCGTGCGGGGCGCCGCAAATGCCTGCAGCTGCAACGAGGAGTCGGCATAGTCGAGGCCGACGGCGACGATGCGCTTGGTCTGCTCTTCGACTTCGAGGCGAAGGTTGAGCCCTTCGCGGGGCAGGATCTTGATGCCGCCGAGGTCGATGTAGGGGCGCACAGGGTTCGCCTCGCTCTCATCGAACGGCCCGGCGGTCGCGCGGTCGGCCGGGGCGGACTTCATGTCGCGCGCTGCCTGCTCGATGCCAGCCTGGGCGTCGTCGTCGTGCGAAGTGTTGTCGGTCATATGCCCGTTCCTGTCGTCGTCTGATAGCCGGTGGAGCCGAATCCGCCCTCGCCCCGCACGCTGTCGGGAAGTTCTTCGACCGGCAAGAATTGCGCGCGGGTAACCGGCATCACGATCATCTGCGCAATGCGATCGCCCACGGCGATGTCAAAAGCGTGCTCGGTGTCGGTGTTAAGCAACGTGACCTTGATCTCGCCCCGGTAGCCGGCATCGACAGTGCCGGGCGAATTCACGATCGTGATGCCGTGTTTGGTGGCGAGGCCACTGCGCGGCACGATGAAGGCCGCGAAGCCGTCGGGCAGGGCGATACGCACGCCGGTACCGACGAGTGCGCGCTGGCCCGGCTCGAGGCGCAACGACTCGGCCGCCACGAGGTCGGCTCCGGCGTCACCCGGATGGGCATAGCGTGGAGGTTGGGAGGCGATAATGAGAACGTCAACGGATTCCGTCACGCACACGAGGCTAATGCAGAACTATCAGGAACGGCTCACACCATCACTTTGGGTGTTCGGAGGTGCCACAGTGTTGGCGCCAATGGGCGCGCTTGTTTTGACGCCCATCGACAGCACGCTCGGCCTCATCGTCGGCAGTCTGCTGGCGCTCGCGGTCATCGTCGCAATGGCGACGCTGTCGGCGAAGATCACGGTCAACGGAACAGTGTTTCGTGCCGGACGCGCGCAAATCGACGCGAAGTGGCTAGGTCAACCCGAACAACTTACCGGCGAGGAAGCTCGCGCCGCGCGCGGCGTGAACCTCGACCATCGCGCGTGGCACCTGGTGCGAAGCGGCATCGATGGCGCCGTTCGGGTGCCGATCACCGATCCGGACGATCCGGCACCGTACTGGGTCATCTCAACGCGCACGCCAGACCGTTTGGCCGCGGCGATTGAGAATGCGCGACGGGATGCCTCCGCAGAGGCACCCCGTGCACATCTCGCTGGCGATGCCAGCGGTGAGGCTTAAGCCGCACATTCCTTGCACACGGAACCGAGTTTGGTTTCGTGGTCGAACTGGGTGCGGTGCTTCACGAGGAAGCACTCGATGCAGGTGAACTCGTCTTCCTGCGGGGGCAACACCACAACATCGAGCTCGAGATCCGAAAGATCGGCTCCCGGTAGCTCGAACGCTGAGGGGTTGTCTGCGTCATCGACATCGACGGCACCTGACATCTTGTCGGGCACCCGCTCCTTGAGCGCTTCAATCGACTCGTTGTCTTCTTCTGTCTTGCGGGGGGCGTCGTAATCCGTTGCCATGCGTGCCAGTCACATCCTTGCTTTTTCCGAGATTCGGCGGGCACAGTTTGCCTCACCTTGTCACTTTTCGCAAATGGGCCACGATTGTGAACTCTGAGAAGAGCAAACCTGCGGCACGCCTATTCAATTCCCGAGTGTTTGCTGGGCGCATGACACGATTGCACGACGGATAGCGATGCGAGAGGCGTTCTGAGATGCAACAGCTCAAAGTCATCGGGACTGAAGACGACGTGCTCGTCGTAGCAACCGAGACGGGAGAACGTTTTGCGCTCCCCATCAACGACGCACTGCGGGCGGAGATTCGCCGCACCGGCAACGGTGCACGCGTCGAAGAACGCGACCCCAGAGCGGTGCGGCTGAGCCCACGCGAGATCCAAGGGCACATTCGTGCCGGACTGTCTGCCGAAGAGGTCGCGGCGTTGACGGGCGCGTTGCCAGAAGACGTCGCCCGCTATGAGGGCCCCGTGCTGGCGGAGCGCGCGTTCATCGTCGCGCAGGCGCTCGCAATGCCCGTGCTCATGGGTACCGATCTCGATGGCGATGCTGGCGCCACCTTCGGTTCGGCTATCCGAGCCAAACTCGCCGAACTCGCCGCCGAGGGCGAGCGCTGGTCAAGCTGGAAGGAAGCGACCGGCTGGGTCGTCAAGCTTCAGTTCACCGCGTCTGGCATCGACCACGATGCGCGCTGGAGTTTTGACCCGCGCCGCAGCCACCTTTCGCCGCTCGGCACCGATGCCACACAGCTTTCGCGCCAAGGATCCCTGCCTGAGGGCCTGATCCCGCGCCTGCGCGCGCTCGATTCGGATGCGCCCGTCAAAGACGAGACCCGCTTCGACAGCGCAGCGTTCGGTCCGCGCCGGGCAGCACCCGAACCCGAGACCCTCGGCACCCGCACTGGCGGCGACGCGACGCCCGCTGCCGTAGCCGACGCCGCGATCAAACGCGCACCCAACGACACGGCCGCGTCGTCAGAGACCGCCGACTTGCTCGAGGCGTTGCGTCGCCGGCGCGGGCAGCGCGAGCCGCGCCCAGACGGCACTGACGAACAGGATGCCGGATCCCCATCGCCGTGGGCACAGTCCGCCCGCACGGGCGCGCCCGCGGCGCCTGATCGCCGCGAAACGGCGCCGATCGCACTCTTTGATGCCCTCGAACCCGGCTATGCAGAAGACGCAGCGGTAGAGGAACAACGGCCAGCTCCGCAGTCCGAGACGCCGCCCGCACCCGAGTCGGGAGTGCGCCGGAAGGGCCGGGCATCGCTTCCCTCGTGGGACGAGATCGTCTTCGGTGCACGCACCGACGAGCACTGAACCACAACGCATTCAAGCGCCGGCGCGGCAAGCGCCCGCGCCCCGCGGAGGAAGTCAGCGTCGAGCAAACGCGCCCAAGCGCACAAGCGGCACCGTGCGCTCTTCGTCTGTCAGCGACCCGTGTTGCCCGACCATCAGCTGTGCTCGCTTGTCTTGCAGCCGATCGTCGTAGTACGCGATGTGGGCCCGCGCCGCGACGAGCACATCGCCGATGCGCGGCGCGACCTCGGGCGCGACGTCGCCAAACAGGTCGGCAACGATCGCTTCGTCACGGCTCAGCACCCATGAGCGGTGCCCCTCGCGGCGCTGCCAGGTGGCAAGGAGTGCTTCCTCCGCGCCCGGTTCTGCGTAGAGGTGCAGCATGCGGGGCTCTCCCCCGACGTGCCGAACGCCCTCCAACCGCTCGTCACCCGCTCGCAGCAGCACGTGCTTTTGGGCTGAGACGTCGATCATGCCGTGGTCGGCCGTCACGATGGCGCCGACCCGCGCGGGCAGGGCAGCTGCGAAACGGGTGAGTGCGGCATCCACGGCTTCAAGGTTTTCGATCCAACGCGCCGACGCGATGCCGAACTTGTGACCGACCGCGTCGAGCTGGGAGCTGTAGACGTACGTGAGCGAGCCCGGATGAGCCGTCGCGAGCGTGGTGGCCTGCGCAAGCCGTTCGTCGAGGGTCGGAGCGCCAGAGAACTCGGCGCCGCGCATCGTGGCGGCGGTAAACCCCGAGCCCGCGTACTTCTGGTCGCTCACGACGAAGGTGCGGCGACCGGCGAGAGCTTCGCGCTCGAACAGCGGCACGCTGCGCTGCCAGGTGAGGGGGTCGAGCCCAACGTCTTCCCAGCCCGTCAGCTGGTTCGCGACGATGTCGCGCTCGGGCACCCGGGCGCGGTAACCGACGATGCCGTGCACGCCAGGCTGCACTCCGGTGAGGAGGCTACTGAGGGCCGCGGCCGTCGTCGACGGAAACACGGTCTGCGCGGTATCGCGCTTGCCCATGCTCGCGGCGAGAAACCGCGCGTGCCCACTGTGGGCCTGAAGGTTTCGCGCGCCGAGGCCGTCGAGCAGGACGATGATCGCGCTTTCTGCCGGCGCGAGGCCGAGGGCGCCGGACTCGGCGCCGAGGGCACCAATCATCTGCGGCACGAGGTCGAAAATCCGAGCGCCCGCGCTGGGGGTCGGTAACATGGAGATCATCGGGGCAAGTCTCGCACAAGCCCGATCCCGCGCGCCGGGGCCGCATCCCGCTCCCGCGCCGCGCCCCACCCATTTCAGCACCGAAAGCCGTGATGTCGTCTAAGGACTCCCCCAAGCGCGCGAACTCCACCGAGCGCTCCGCTGTCGTTGAGCGAATCGAAGACGTCGACCTCTCCACCGAGATGCAGGACTCGTTCCTTGAGTACGCCTACTCGGTGATTTACTCTCGCGCCCTGCCCGACGCGCGCGACGGACTGAAGCCGGTGCAGCGACGCATCCTGTATCAAATGGCAGAGATGGGACTTCGTCCCGATCGCGGTCACGTCAAGAGCGCCCGTGTCGTGGGCGAGGTGATGGGCAAGCTGCACCCGCACGGCGATTCACCCATCTACGACGCCCTCGTACGCCTCGCGCAGGCCTTCAACCAGCGCGTGCCGCTGGTCGATGGGCACGGCAACTTTGGCTCGCTCGACGATAGCCCTGCCGCTTCGCGTTACACCGAGGCGCGCCTCGCCCCCGCCGCGCTCGCGATGACCGCCGACCTCGACGAAGACGTCGTCGATTTCGTCCCCAACTACGACAACCAGTTCATGCAGCCGTCTGTGCTGCCCGCGGCGTACCCCAACCTGCTCGTCAACGGTGCCGCTGGCATCGCCGTCGGCATGGCAACGAACATGGCGCCCCACAACCTGATCGAGGTTGTCTCCGCCGCCGTTCACCTGCTGTCGCACCCGAAGGCGACCCTCGAAGAGATCATGGAGTTCGTGCCCGGCCCCGACCTGCCCTCCGGCGGCGTCATCGTCGGGCTCGACGGCGTGCGTGACGCGTACGAGACGGGCCGCGGCGCGTTCAAGACCCGGGCCCGCGTGAGCATCGAATCGGTTGGCCCGCGTCGCACGGGCATTATCGTCACCGAGCTGCCGTACCAGGTGGGCCCCGAGCGCGTGATCGAGAAGATCAAAGACGGCGTCAACGCCAAAAAGCTCACGGGCATTTCGGATGTCACTGACCTGACCGACCGCCACAATGGCCTTCGCCTGGTCATCGCCATCAAGACCGGCTTCGACCCGCAGGCCGTGCTCGAGCAGCTGTACCGCTACACACCGCTCGAGGATTCGTTCAGCATCAACAACGTCGCACTCGTCGATGGGCAGCCCCAGACGCTCGGGCTCTTGCCGCTGTTGAAGGTCTATCTCGACCACCGCATCAGCGTCGTGACCCGGCGCTCCGAGTACCGCCTCGCCCGCCGCCTTGAGCGCATGCACCTCGTGCAGGGCCTGCTCATCGCGATCCTCGACATCGACGAGGTCATCCAGGTCATCCGCAGCTCCGACGACTCGGAGCAGGCTCGCACGCGCCTCATGGAGGTGTTCGAGCTCTCGCAGTTGCAGGCCGAGTACATCCTTGAGCTGCGCCTGCGTCGCCTCACCAAATTCTCGCGCGTCGAACTCGAGGCAGAGCGCGACGCGCTCGCGGCCGAGATCGCAGCGCTCCGCGAGCTCCTCGGTGACCCGCTCCTGATCCGGGCCCAGGTTGCGCGCGAACTCGAACACACCGCCGAGCTCCTCGGCACCCCGCGCCGCACGCTGCTGACGAACGCCCGCCCGGCGCCGGTCAAGCAGTCCCGCGCCGCGGGCGCACCGAACCTGCAGATCGCGGACTCCCCGACGATTGTCGTGCTGTCAACGACCGGCAAGATCGTGCGCATCGACCTCCCGGAGAGCGCAGATGCTCCGACCCCCGCGGCGCGCCGGAGCAAGCACGACGCCATCCTGTCGAGCGTGCGAACGAGCGTGCGCGGCGAGATCGGCGCCGTGACCTCGCTCGGCCGGCTCCTGCGCTTCTCCCCCGTCGATTTGCCGTCACTCCCCCCGGCGTCGGTCCAGCTCGGCGCGGGCCAGAAGGTCAACGACTACCTCGGCCTGACCGACCGCAAAGAACGCGTGCTCGGCCTCGTGCACCTCGAGGGCGACGATCCCATCGCGCTCGGCACCCGCGACGGCATCGTCAAGCGCATCGCGCCGGGCGGCTACCCGCTGCGCGAAGAATTCGAGATCATCTCGCTCAAGCCCGGCGACCAGGTCGTC